>Ga0209845_1000112_pt1 | contig 11685 bp, 22 predicted proteins | sample GWRWS2_50_60_FD_187239 | JGI IMG/M metagenome (GOLD analysis project Ga0209845, IMG submission 187239) | Riverbed sediment microbial communities from areas with vegetation nearby in Columbia River, Washington, USA - GW-RW S2_50_60 (SPAdes)... | ecosystem: Environmental > Aquatic > Freshwater >... | reverse complement strand
CCATACCGTGGATGATCGCCCACCACTCCCGATCGGTGAGGTTCATGGCTTCCGTCCTTGCCCGTCGTCGTGATCGCGCACAGTGTGATGCGGCCGATCGTACTCCCCCAGGGCATGCCGGCCCCTTGGAAGCGGGCACGGGGTCCCGTCCGGCCGGCTCACGCAGCCCGTTCTCTCGCCGCGAGCGAGAGCGTGATCTCCGGCGCTACCCGGATCGAGTTGTGCACCGTGCAGTGCTTTACCATCCGCAGGAGCGCATCGTTCATTGAGGGGAGGAGCCTCGTCGGTGTCACTGCCTCGATCTGGACGGAGGCCACCCGGGCGGGCCGGTCCTCGCTCATCTCGAAATCGCACCGAACCTCGAGGCCATCCACCGGCAGGTCGTGGCGCCTGAGGAACCGTTCGGCGTAGAAGTCGACACAGCCGGCCAGGCTCGCCACGAACAGCTCCGTGGGGTCGGGCCGCCGTCCCGCCCGCCGGCGTCCTCGGGCTGATCGTCCATCTCGGCCCCCCTTCGCGTGTTGCCTGGAGCGTGCCAGGCAGCGGGCGGACGGGGGGGTGCCGTGCGTCCCGGCTTCGGTAGGGCATGTGGACGGCGGTGGGCGGGACCTTCGGCCCTTTCAGCAGGTCAGAGGGCGCGTAGCGTGGCTGCTGAGAGGGAGCTCAGGACGCGCGCCACGGACCGGCGTCGCCGAGCGGAGGTGAGGAGCGTGGAGCGGTGGGAGGGGTTCCGGAAGTGCCCCGGCTGCGGGTACGACATCGCGACCGGCGAGGGCGAGCGATCGTGCGCCTGGGGGGACTGTCCCTACCTGCCCGAGGAGCTGAACGTGTTCTGCGACTACTGCCGGTTCAACTTCTTCACGATGGAGGGCAACCCCCCGTGCGAGGACCCGCTGTCCTGCCCTCACGCCACGGAGCCCCTGGCACACGTCGAGAACACGCGGCGCTGGTACGAGCGTGTCAGGCGAACGCCGGACCGGCCGTAGACGCCGCCGGCGTCGGTGAACCGTCGAGGCCGCCCACCGGGCGCGCCGGGTATCGAGAGGGAGGCGAGAGCGATGTTCGAGCAGATCCTGCTTGCAGCGGATGGCTCCACCAGCAGCCGGAAGGCCGCGGACGTGGCGGCCGGGCGGCGGCACACCCTGGGAAGGAGCGCGAGAGCTTCGATGGCTGAGCGAGTCGACAAGCCGGAACTGGTGGGCCGGGTGGCGCGGCGGCTGGACCGCGACGGCGAGACGGTCGGCGAGATCGTGGACGGGTTCCTGGAGGAGATCTACGCGGCGCTGAAAGGCGGTGAGGGCGTGTCCCTGCGCGGCTTTGGCTCCTTCTACGTCCGCCCGGAGCGGGACAGCTGGGTGTTCAAGTTCAACCCGTCGCAGCGCCTGCGCGCGCTGTTTGGTTGGTCGTCGACCTACCGCGGGCCGCTGTGAGCGCACGATGCTAGGGCTGAAGCGCCGGACCGTGCAGTGCGTGCAGGCGCCACATCGTCGTCGGCGGTCGTCCCTGAGCTGCATCTGCGTCTGTGGCCGTCGCCCTGACGGCCTGTCCTTGCTGGCTCCCGCGCACACATGGCTGGGTTGACCCGCTGCTTGCAGCGGTGCCAGTCTCCGCCTGCCACGGGTGGGCACGGCGGACCAGGAGGGCGGGAACACGGGCAGCGTCGGCGTGCCGGACGATCCTGCGCCGGGAGCGCCTGACCCGTCTGCTGCGGCCACCGTCGCCCGGCTGCGGGCCGAGATCGTCGCCAGGGACGCGGTGATCGCTACCCTTGAGGCGCGCATCAGCCAGCTCGACGCGCACGTCGTTGAGCTGGAGGCCCGGCTGCGGGCCAACTCCTCCAACTCCTCCAAGCCGCCGTCGGCTGACGGGCTGGCCAAGGGCCCACCCAGGCCCGATCGGGCCGGCCGCCGCGCCGCCCAAGCCGGCACCAGACGCAAGCCCGGCGGCCAGCCCGGCGCTCCCGGCGCGCACCTGGCCCAGGTCGAGCATCCGGACGTGGTCGTGGTGCACGCCCCCGAGCGCTGCGGGCGTTGCGGCGGTGAGCTGGCCGGCGCCCCGGTGGTGGGCGCCGAGGCCCGGCAGGTCCACGACCTGCCACAGCTTGGCCTGCTGGTCACCGAGCACCGGGCCGAGCGGCGCCGCTGTGGCTGCGGGACGGTGACGGCCGCGACGTTCCCCGATGGGGTGCGCGCCCCGGCCTGCTACGGTCCTGGGGTCCGCGCCGCGGCCTGCTACCTGCACGGCCAGCAGCATCTGCCGGTCCAGCGCACCGCCCAGGCGCTGGCCGACCTGGTCGGCGCCGAGGTGGCCAGCGGCACCGTGGCCGCGATCCTGGCCGAGTGCGCCGACGGGCTGGACGGCTTCATCGACGCGGTGCGGGTGCAGCTGGCCGCCGCGCCGGTGGCCCACTTCGACGAGACCGGGGCCCGGGTGGCGGGCCGGCTGCACTGGCTGCATTCGGCCTCCACCGATCGGCTCAGCCTGTTCAGTGTGCATCCCAAGCGGGGCAGGGAGGCGATGGACGCCGCCGGGGTGCTGCCCGGGTTCCAGGGCGTGGCGGTACACGACGGCTGGTCGTCGTATGCCCGCTACCAGCAGGCCACCCATGCGCGCTGCAACGCCCACCACCTGCGCGAGCTGGCCGGGGCGGCCGCGCTGCCGGGCCAGCGGGCCTGGGCCACCGGCATGGCCGCGCTGCTGATCGAGGCCAAGTGGGCGGTCGAGCGGGCCGTGGCCGCCGGCGCCGACCAATTGGACTCCCGGCGGCTGGACCACTACCGCGCCCGCTACCAGGCGATCATCGACGAGGGCTGGCGGGCCAACCCGGCTGCCCGCGCCGCGTCCGCCAGTGCCTTCACGCGACCATGATAGAGATATCCGGCGCGGTCAAAGACCACGCGGTTGATCCCCTTGGCGAGAGCCCGTTTGGCGATCGCCTCGCCTACCGCCGCCCCGGCCTCGGTCTTCTTCCTACCTTTGAGGGCCTCGCGAATCTCCGGGTCGCGCGTGGACGCGGCCACGAGCGTCACGCCCTTCGCGTCGTCCACGATTTGCGCGTACATGTGGTTGAGGCTCCGGAACACCGACAGCCGTGGCCGCTCGCCTCCGCCGGCAACCTCCCGCCGGATGCGCCGGTGCCGCCGCTGCCGCAGCATTTTGCGATCGTGTTTCTTCAGCATCCCGTTCCTCCTACGCCTTGCCGGCCACGCCGCCCACGGTGCGGCCCGCCTTACCCGGCTTCAGGCGCACACGCTCGCCCGCGTACCGGATGCCCTTGCCCTTATAGGGATCGGGCTTGCGGACGGCGCGGATGCGCGCGGCCACCTGGCCGACGAGCTCCTTGTCGATGCCGCTCACGCTGATGCGGGTGGGCTGCGGGACTTCAAAAGCGATCCCGGCCGGCGGAGGGACCTCTACCGGATGCGAGTATCCCACCTGCAGCGTGAGGTTGTTCCCCTGTTTGACGGCGCGGTAGCCCACGCCCTGGATCTCCAGCTCGACCTTGAACCCCTCGGTCACGCCGCGCACCATGTTCGCCAGCAGCGCCCGGGTGAGCCCGTGGAGGGCGCGGTGGTGCTCGAGATCGGTCGGCCGGCGCACGACCACAGTGCTGTCGGCGACCTCGACCGTGACGTCGGGGTGAAACTCCCGCGCCAGTTTCCCCTTCGGGCCCTTCACCTCGACGGTGCGGCCGTTGACCTTGACTTCAACGCCCTTTGGAATCGGCACGGGCGCATTTCCTACGCGTGACATCTCAGCCTCCTACCAGACGTAGCACAGGACTTCCCCGCCCACGCCGAGCCGGCGGGCCTGCCGGTCGGTCATGACGCCGCGCGAGGTGGTGAGGATCGCGACGCCCATGCCCCCGCGGATGCGCGGGATCTCGCCGCGGGTCGTGTACAACCGCAGCCCGGGCCGGCTCGCCCGTCGCAGCCCGGAGAGAATCTGCTCCTTGCGGGGTCCGTATTTGAGGGTGATGCGGAGTACCCCCTGCGGCCCGCGCTCGATGAACCGCCAGTCCGCCAGGAAGCCCTCATCTTTGAGGATGCGGGCGATCTCCAGTTTCAGTTTGCTCGCCGGAATGTCGACGTGGTCGTGCCGGGCCGTGTTGGCGTTCCGGATCTGCGTCAGCATGTCCGAGATTGGATCCGTGATGACTCCCACTGCCGCTCCTCCTTGCGCGATACCGCGAGTTACCAGCTTGCCTTCACGACGCCGGGAATCTCGCCCCGGTGCGCCAGCTGCCGCAGACAGATGCGGCACAGCCCGAACTTCCTGAACACGGCACGGGGACGCCCGCACCGCTGGCAGCGGGTGTACTTGCGTACCTTGAACTTGGGCGTGCGCTTCCACTTGATCAGAAGGGACTTCTTAGCCACACTTGGCCTCCAATCTCCGAATCATCGAGCAGCAGCGGCGGGTGCGCCCGCTTCGCCGGGCGCTGCCTCCCGAAGCGGCAGCCCCAACAGCTTGAGCAGCTCGCGGCCCTCTTCATCCGACTTCGCGGTCGTGACCAGGGTGATGTCCATCCCCCGGATCTTCTCGACCTTGTCGTAGTCGATCTCCGGAAAGATCAGCTGCTCGCGCACGCCGATGTTCAGGTTGCCGCGGCCGTCGAACTGCCGCTCGGAGATGCCTTTGAAGTCCTTGATCCGCGGCAGCGCCGCGCTGAAGAGCTTGTCCACGAAGTCATACATCCGATCCCCGCGCAGCGTCACGTGTGTGGCGATCGGCTGACCGCGGCGCAGCTTGAAGTTCGCGATCGACTTGCGGGCGCGGGCGACGGCCGGCCGCTGGCCGGCGATCTGGGTGAGCTCCTCCACCGCCTTGTCCACGAAGCGCGTGTCGGTTGTCGCGTCCCCAACCCGCACGTTGATCACGACCTTCTCCAGCCTCGGGACCTCCATGACGTTCCGGTAATGAAACCGGTCGCGCAGCTTCGGGACGATGTCCTTCCGGTAACGCTCCTTCAGCCGAGCCGGCTTCGTCCGCGGCGCCGCTGCCGCCGCCGGAGCCTGGGCCTGGGCCCCGCTCTCACGCTTGGGGGCCTCCTTGCGCTCCTTCTGGCCTTCCTTCGGCTGCCTCGGAGCGACCTCAGGCTTCGGACCTGCCTGTGGCTGCTGTGACTGTGGCTGCGCCGGTGGCTCCTTAGCCTCGGCTTCCGGCTTCGGTTGTTCTTCCTCAGCCTGCTTGGGGGCTGCCTGCTGCTTCGGTCCCGCCTGCTTGGGCGCCGCTTGCTTCTTGGGCCCGGTCTCCTGCTTGGGTCCGCTCTGTTTGGACGCATCCTTCTTGGATGGAGTCATTTCTCAATCTGCTCCCCACAGTTCTTGCACACGCGCACTTTGGTCCCATCGGCCAGGTACCCGTGTGCCACGCGTGCGGCCTTCCCGCACTTCGGGCAGACCAGCATCACCCGTGCAGCATAGACCGACCCTTCTTTCTCCACGATCCCGCCCTGCGGCAACTTCTGGGTGGGCCGGGTATGCCGCTTCACCAGGTTGACGCCTTCGATGATCAGCTTGGCATCCTTGAGGTTCACATTGAGCACTTTGCCGCGCTTGCCCCGGTGCTTGCCGCCGATAACCTCGACGGTGTCGCCTTTGCGCACATGCATCCTCTGCCGTCCAACCAAGACCGCCATAGCCTTACAGAACCTCCGGAGCGAGTGAGATGATCTTCATGAACTGCTTCTCCCGCAGCTCGCGGGCCACCGGGCCGAAGATGCGGGTGCCCCGCGGATTCTGCGCGTCGGTCAAGATCACCGCGGCGTTGTCGTCAAACCGAATGTAGGAGCCGTCGGGCCGGCGCATCGGCTGCGTCTGGCGGACAATCACCGCGCGTACGACCTCGCCCTGTTTGACCGGGCTGTTCGGCGTGGCCTGCTTCACCGCGGCGACGATCACGTCGCCGACCCCGGCGTAGCGGCGATTGCTGCCGCCCAACACCCGGATGCACATGATCTGCCGCGCCCCGGTGTTGTCCGCCACCCGCAGGCGCGTGTAGTTCTGAATCATTTCGCCTTCTCCAGCACCTGGACGACGCGCCACCGCTTCTCCTTGCTGAGCGGTCGCGTTTCCATGATCAACACTTTGTCGCCGTCGCGGGCCGCATTGCCCTCGTTGTGCGCCTTGAACTTGCGCACGTGGCGCATCGTCTTCCCGTACTTGGCGTGGCGGCGCAGCGTTTCCACGCGCACCACGACCGTCTTCTCCATCTTGCCGCTGACCACAACCCCGACCCGGGTTTTCCGCTGACTGCGCTCTTCCGCCATGGCTTACACGCTCACGCCTTTCTCGGACAACAGCGTCTTGAGCCGGGCCACCTCGCGCCGCAGCTCCCGGATCTTGGTCGTCTTCGGCGTCTGCCCCGCGACCCGCAGGCGGAGGTTGAAGAGCTCCTTTTGGGAATCTTCGAGCCGCTTCATCAAATCGTTCGCGCCCAGCTCTCGCAGGTCGGAGGGAGCCGTCACGCGACCACCTCCTCACGCTGGATGAACTTCGTCTTGATCGGCAGCTTGTGTGCCGCGAGATCCATCGCTTCCCTGGCCGCCTCCAGCGGTACGCCGCCCAGCTCGAAGATGATCCGGCCCGGCCGGACGACGGCCACCCAGATCTCGGGATTGCCCTTGCCGCTGCCCATACGGGTCTCGGCCGGCTTCTTGGTGACCGGCTTGTCGGGGAAGACGCGGATCCACAGTTTTCCGCCACGTTTGACGAAGTGCATGATGGCGCGCCGCGACGCTTCGATCTGCTGGCTCGTCAACCACACCGGCTCGAGCGCCTGCAACCCGTACTCGCCGAAGACGATCGACGTGCCGGCGACGCGCTTGCCGGTCATCCGCCCGCGGTGCGCCTTGCGAAACTTGGTCCGCTTAGGCATTAACATCGGAATCTCTCCTCTTCACCGACGGCCTGGGCTCCCGGGAGGGGATCACGGCCGGGCCGGTAAGCCCGCCGCCAAGCGGCTCGGATCCCCGTTCACGGTCCAACGGCCGCGGCGGCCGCCGAACTTCGGTCTCCGCCCGCCGCTCGGGAAGGATCTCGCCCCGGTAGACCCACACTTTCACGCCGATGCGCCCGTACGTCGTCTTCGCCTCCGCGATGCCGAAGTCGATGTCCGCGCGCAGCGTGTGCAGCGGCACCCGCCCCTCGCGATACCACTCGTACCGCGCGATCTCCGCGCCCGCCAGGCGGCCCTTAGCCGCGATGCGGATCCCCTTGGCGCCCGCCCGCAGACTGCGCTGCACCGCCTGCTTCATCGCCCGGCGATAGGCGATGCGGCGCTCCAGCTGCTGGGCGACGTTCTCCGCGACCAGCACTGCCTCGAGCTCCGGCCGGCGGATCTCCTGCACGTTCAGCTGCACCTGCTTGCCCGTCATCTCGTCGAGCTCTTTCTTCAGCGCGTCGATCCCGGTGCCGCCGCGGCCGATGATGATGCCCGGACGCGCGGCATGGATGACCACGCGCGCGCGATTCGGGGCCTGCCGCTCGATCTCCACACGCGAGATGCCCGCGCGGTACAGTTTCTTCTTGATGTGCGTGCGGATCCGGATGTCCTCCCCGATGAGGGGTGCCATGTCCTTGGCGAACCACCGGGACTCCCAATCCCGGATGATCCCGACCCGCAACCCGATCGGATGAATTTTCTGACCCACGGCTATCGTCCTTTCTCGGCCACGACGACGGTGACGTGGCTGCTCCGCTTCGTGAGGATATCGGCGCGCCCGCGCGCCCGCGGCGTCATCCGCTTCGTCGACGGTCCCTTGTCCACAAAGGCGCGCGAGACGACCAGCGCGTCCCCGTCGAGCTCGAGATTGTTCTCCGCGTTGGCCACCGCGGACCTGAGGACCTTGGCCACCACCTGCGCCGTGCGGCTCGGCATGTACCGGAGCATCGCCTGAGCCTCTCGCACCGGCCGGCCGCGGATCAGGCTCACCACCCGCTGCACCTTGAACGGCGAGACACGCACGTACTTGGCAATCGCTTTGGCTTCCATCGTTCTCTCTCCGCCCTATCCCTGCGTCGCAGGCGCGCCTGGCGCCGCGGGTGTGGCCGGCGCAGTCGCCCCCGGAGCCCCGGCGACAGGAGCCACGCCGGTCGCCCGTTCCGCCGCAGCGGCGGTGCCGTGGCCCTTGAAGATCCGCGTCGGCGAAAATTCGCCGAGCTTGTGCCCGACCATCTGCTCGGTGACGTAGACCGGAATGTGCTTGTGCCCGTCGTAGACCGCGATGGTATGCCCCACCATCTCGGGGAGAATCGTGCTGCGCCGCGACCAGGTCTTGAGCACACGGCGCTCGCGGCTCTTGTTCAGCTCGCGAATCTTCTTGAGCAGATGCTCGTCGACGAACGGACCTTTCTTCGTTGACCGACCCATTGCCGTTACTTCCTCCGCTTCACGATGAACTTGTCGCTGGGCTTGGGCTTGCGCGTCTTGTACCCCAGCGTCGGCTTGCCCCACGGGGTCACCGGTCCGGGCATGCCTATCGGCGATCGGCCCTCACCGCCTCCATGCGGATGGCTGCTGGGGTCCATGGCGATGCCGCGCACCGAAGGCTTGCGTCCGCGCCAGCGCTGGCGCCCCGCCTTCCCACCCGTGACGGAGTCCCAGTCGAGGTTGGCGACCTGGCCGACGGTCGCCCGGCACTGCAGGGGGACCAAGCGCACCTCGCCGGATGGCAGGCGCACGTGCGCATTGTCGCCCTCTTTGGCCATGATCTGGGCCGCGGCGCCGGCCGCCCGCACCATCTGCCCGCCCCGATTCGGAGACAGCTCGATGTTGTGCACCATTGTGCCCACGGGGACGTTGCGCAGCGGCATCGCATTCCCGGGACGGATCTCTGCCTCCTGACCGGACTGCACGGTGTTGCCCACCGCGAGCCCGACCGGCGCGAGGATGTAGCGCTTCTCGCCGTCCTTGTAGTGCAGCAGCGCGACGTTGGCGGAGCGGTTCGGATCGTACTCGATCGCCGCCACGACGGCCGACACGCCGTCCTTGTCGCGCTTGAAGTCCACCAGACGGTATAGCCGCTTGCTCCCGCCTCCGCGATGCCGCGCGGTCACCTTGCCCTGCGCATTGCGCCCGCCGGTCTTGCGCAGAGCCACGACGAGCGATGGCTCGGGCTTGTGCTTCGTGATCTCCTCAAACGTCTGGACGGTCATGAACCGCCGTCCGGGCGTGACTGGCTTGAACTTTTTCAGTCCCACGGTCGCCTGCCTCCCCGGTCGAACCCGGAGTTACGTCAATGTCTCGAGATCAATCTTTTGACCAGGCGCCAGCGTCACCACGGCCTTCTTGTAGCCGCTCGACTGGTAGACGTGCGCACCCCGTCGCTTCCGCCGGCCGTGAATCGTGATGGTATTCACCTTGGTCACGCTCACGTCAAACAACCGCTCCACCGCGTCCTTGATAGTGATCTTGTTGGCATCGCCCGCGACCTCGAAGGTATACTTGCCGGCCTCCGATCCGCGCATGCTCTTCTCGGTGAGGATCGGCCGCCGGATCACCGTACGGACGTCGGTCATCGTCCCAGCACCTCCACCACGGCATCGACTGCCGGCCGCGTGAATACGACATAGTCCGCGGCCATCACGTCGTGCAGGTTGAGGCTGCCGGCCGCCGCCACCTTGATACCCGGCAGGTTGGCCGCCGAGCGCACGAGGATCGCATCCGTAGCGGCCGTGACGATGAGCGTCTTGCCGGCCACCGGCAGGCGGTCGATCACCTCGACCACGGCCTTGGTCTTAGGCGCTTCCAACTGAAACTGTTCCACGATGACAACCTTGCCGTCGGCGGCCTTCGCCGACAGGGCCGACCGCAGCGCGAGCCGGCGCACCCTCTTGGGCGTGGCCTGGGCGTAGTCGCGCGGCTTCGGCCCGAACGTGATGCCTCCGCCCCTGAAGAGCGGCGCCTTGCGGCTGCCGTGCCGGGCTCGACCGGTGCCCTTTTGCCGGTAAATCTTGCGTGTGCTGCCCGCGACCTCGCTGCGGGTCTTGGTCCAGTGCGTGCCGAGCCGCCGTCCCGCCAGCTGCGCAACGAGGACTTCGTGCATCACGGCCTTGTGGGGGACAATCCCGAAGACCGACTCCGGCAGATCGAGCGACCCCGCGTCCTTGCCCTTCGCGTCAAAGATCTGTGCCTGTGCCATTCCCCTCACCCTTTGGCGCGGGCGGCGGGTTTCGCGCGCTTTTTGACAATAACCAGGCTCCCCCGCGGACCGGGCACAGCGCCCCTGATCAGCAGGAGATTGCGCTCAGCATCGATCTTGACGATGCGCAGACCGCGCACACTCACACGCGTCCCGCCATAGCGACCGGGCATCCGCTTGCCGGGCCACACCCGCGCCACGTCGGAGATGCCGATCGACCCGATCGCCCGGTGCATCAGCGAGACGCCGTGCGTTTTGCGCTGGCCGCTGAAGTTGTGGCGCTTCATCGCGCCGCTGAACCCGCGGCCCTTGCTCGTGCCGACAATATCCACGACGTCGCCGCTGCCGAAGGCGCCCACGGTGATCTCCTGACCGACCGCATACGACTCGCCCTCTGTGGGGCGGAACTCGCGCAGCACGCGCCGCGGCGCGGTCTTCGCCCTGGCAAAGTGGCCCTTCATCGGCTTGTTCACCTTGCGGTCGACCACCGCCCCGATCCCCACTTGGACGGCGGTGTACCCGTCCCGGTCCGGAGTGCGGACCTGCGTCACCACGTTCGGCCCAGCCTCGACGACCGTGACCGGCACGATGTTGCCCTGGTCGTCGAAGATCTGGCTCATCCCAACTTTTCGTCCAAGAATCACGGTCATCGCTGTCCCGCCTACAGTTTGATCTCGATATCCACGCCGGCCGGCAAGTCCAGGTGGCTCAGGGCATCCACCGTCTTCTGTGTGGGCTCCAGTATGTCGATGAGCCGTTTGTGGGTAAGCAGCTGGAAGTGTTCCATCGATTCCTTGTCGATGTGTGGCGAGCGGATCACACAAAACAGGTTCCGCGCGGTCGGCAGCGGCACCGGGCCGCTGACCCGCGCGCCGGTCCGCCGCACGGTGTCCACGATCCGCTCTGCCGACTGGTCGAGCACCTTGTGGTCGAACGCCTTCAGCTTGATACGAATCTTCTGCGCCATGGCGTTACTCCGTGACCTTGGCGACGACGCCGGCGCCCACGGTCCGCCCGCCTTCCCGGATCGCGAACCGCAACCCTTCCTCCAGCGCCACCGGGGTGATCAGGTTCACGTCCATCGCGATGTTGTCCCCCGGCATCACCATCTCCACCCCGTCCGGCAGCTTGATGTCCCCTGTCACGTCCGTCGTCCGGAAGTAGAACTGCGGCCGGTATCCCGTGAAGAACGGCGTGTGCCGGCCCCCCTCTTCCTTGGTCAGCACGTACACTTCTGCCTTGAACTTCGTGTGCGGCCGGATGCTCCCGGGCTTCGCCAGCACCATCCCCCGCTCGATCTCGTCCTTCTCCACGCCCCGCAGCAGCACGCCCACGTTGTCGCCCGCCACCGCCTCGTCCAGGGTCTTCCGGAACATCTCGATCCCCGTCACCACCGTCTTCTTCGCCTGCGGCCGCAGGCCCACGATCTCCACCTCCTCGCCGACCTTCACCTTTCCGCGTTCCACCCGGCCCGTGGCGACAGTACCTCGGCCCGTGATCGTGAAGATGTCCTCGACCGACATCAGGAACGGCTTCTCCGT
>Ga0209845_1000109_pt1 | contig 11762 bp, 12 predicted proteins | sample GWRWS2_50_60_FD_187239 | JGI IMG/M metagenome (GOLD analysis project Ga0209845, IMG submission 187239) | Riverbed sediment microbial communities from areas with vegetation nearby in Columbia River, Washington, USA - GW-RW S2_50_60 (SPAdes)... | ecosystem: Environmental > Aquatic > Freshwater >... | reverse complement strand
CACGCCGGCTATCCGGAGGGTGCGAACGCCGTGCTGATCGTGGAGCTGGACGGCGCCGCCGCGCAGGTCGAGGAGGACGTACTGGCCGTGAGGGGGATCTGCGAGCAGAGCGGGGCTTTCGAGATCCGGGTCGCCGCCGACGACGCGGAGCGTGCGCTGCTCTGGAAGGGGCGCAAGTCGGCCTTCGCCGCCATGGGCCGTGTGAGCAAAAGCTACTACGTCCAAGACGGAGTGGTGCCGAGGACAAAGCTGCCGGCCGTGCTGCGCCGGATCGCCGAGCTCGAGCGGGAGTTCGGGCTTCGTGTCGGCAACGTCTTCCACGCCGGCGACGGCAACCTGCACCCGCTCGTGCTCTACGACGAGCGCAAGGAGGGAGAGCCGGAGCGGGCGCGCGACCTGGCCGAGGCGATCCTGCTCGCGTGCGTAGACGCAGGCGGCTCCATCACAGGCGAGCACGGCGTCGGCTCCGACAAGGCGTGCGCGATGCCGCTCATGTTCGGCGAGAGCGACCTGGAGGCGATGCTCAGGCTGCGGCGGGCCTTCGACCCGGCCGGTCTCGCCAACCCGGGCAAGATCTTCCCCACACCCCGCCTCTGCGGCGAGGTGCCAGGCCCCTATCGGGCCCATCCGCTGGAGCAGGCCGGGCGTGCCGAGCGCTTCTGAGCCCCGCTCCGTCCGGGAGGCGGCGAGCGTCCTGTCGGCGGCGGCAGCCGAGCAGCTCCGGGTCTCGATCGACCGGACGGGCGCCGAGGTCGCGCTGCGGGCGGCGGCCGCCGCGCCGGCCGGGGCGGTGGTGCGGCTGGCGGTCACCGAGCGCCCGCCGACCGTCGGTGCCGACGCTGCCCGCGCCGCCGCCGACCAGGCCACCGCCCTGCTGGCCGCGCCGATCCAGGTGACCGCGCCAGGCGGCAAGGCCGACCTGCGACCGGCCGACCTCGCGCCGCTGACCCGCGCCGAGGCGCGCGGCGGCCGCCTGCTGGTGCAGCTCGACGCCGACGCGCTCGACCGCCTGCTCCGCCGCCGGGCCGGCTTCGCCTACCGGTCCGCCCGCGACGCCGGCTTCCGTCCCTCCGGCCGCCGCGTCCGCGTCGTCCCGGCCGTGGCCGGCGCCAGGGTCGATCCCGGCGAAGCGGCCGCCGCGGTGCTGGCCGCCGGCGGCGAGGCCGGGACGGCCAGGCGGACGCCGCTGCCGACGATCGCCATCCAGCCGGCGCTCACCACCAACGCGGCCAGGAGCCTCGGCGTCAAGGAGCTCGTCTCCACCTTCACGACCACCTTCAACGCCGGCGATGTGCCCCGGGTCCACAACATCGGCCTGATCGCCGCCGCCGTCCACGGCAGCCTGGTCCGCCCCGGCGAGGTGTTCTCGATGAACCGCGCGACCGGCGAGCGCACCGCGGCCAAGGGCTACCGGACCGCCCACGTGATCCGCAACGGCGAGATCGTCGACGGCCTGGGCGGCGGCGTCTGCCAGGCCGGGACGACGATGTTCAACACGGTGTTCTTCGCCGGCCTGCCGGTGCCGGAGCGGCGCAACCACTCGCTGCACATCAGCCACTACCCGATGGGCAGGGACGCGACCCTCAACTGGCCGGGCACCGACCTCAAGTTCCGCAACGACTCGCCATACGGGATCTACATCACCGGCCACGCCACCGCCTCGACCCTGACCTTCACGTTGTGGTCGACCTCCAGGGGCTACAAGGTGGCGTTCACCACCTCGGCCGCCAGCAACTTCCGCGCCCCGCCGACCAGGTACGAGGACGACCCGACGCTGCCGAAGGGCGAAGAGGTGGTCGAGGAGTCGGGCGCGTCAGGGTTCGACGTGACCGTGTCCCGGACGGTCACCAAGGGCGGCGAGGTGGTCAGCAAGGACCACTTCGTCTCGGTGTACCGGCCGTGGACCCGGGTCGTGCGCCGCGGCACCAAGCCGAAGGAGGCCAAGCCGACGGCCGCCGGCGGCTCCCTCTGACCGCCTGTGGGCGCGGCCCTGGCAACGTCCGCACGGCTGTGCTTGGCTACCGGCGCCCGGGCGCCAGCCGGGACGGCCGCACGACCACATCTCTGGGAGGGACCGGATGTACCCGGACGACCTCAAGTACACGCGCGAGCACGAGTGGGCCCGGGCCGAGGGCGACCGGGTCACCGTCGGCATCACCGACTACGCCCAGGAGGCGCTCGGCGATATCGTCTACGTCGACGTCCCGCGGGTGGGGACGGCGGTCAGCGGCGGAGAGGCCTTCGGCGAGGTCGAGTCGACCAAGTCCGTCTCCGACCTCTACAGCCCCGTCAGCGGGACGATCGTGGAGCGCAACGACGAGCTCGACAAGAGCCCCGAGCTGATCAACTCCGACCCGTACGGCCAGGGCTGGCTGGTGGTGGTCCAGATGACCGACGCCGACGAGCTCGATCAGCTCATGGAGGCCGACGCCTACGCCGAGATGGTCGCCGAAGCCTGACCATCACCGTATCGTGGAGGTTGCCGGGAGATCCGCCAGCGCGTTGACCCTGTTTCGACCCGTCCTCTACAGTCACCGTCCAAAACGAGGGGTGACCCAAGCCCCGGGAGGGCCAGCATGTTCTGCACCCAGTGCGGTCACAGGAACCCCGAAGGGGCCCACTTCTGCGCGAACTGTGGGGCTGCGCTGGTCACGACCCCCGACGACTCGACGACCACCATCAGCCTCGCCGCCCAGGACCTGGAAGCTGAGGTCGAGGAAGAGGTTGTCGCGCCGGTCGAGGAGCTGCGCGAGAACACCGCCATGCTGGTCGTCCGCCGGGGACCCAACGCCGGCAGCCGCTTCCTGCTCGACAAGGAGGTGGTGACCGCCGGCCGCCACCCGGAGAGCGACATCTTCCTGGACGACATCACCGTGTCGCGCCGCCACGCCGAGATCCGCCGTGGCAGCGGCGGCTTCACCGTCCACGACGTGGGCTCGCTCAATGGCACCTACCTCAACCGGGAGCGGGTCGAGGACGGCGAGCTGGTCGCCGGCGACGAGCTGCAGATCGGCAAGTTCAAGCTGGTCTTCTTCGCCGGCAGCCGACCGGGAGGTGGCGGGTCGGGGTGATGCGGGATCCGGTCGAGCGCAAGACACCCTCCCCAGAGGGCGGTGGCGGAAAGGCCGCGGTCCCCGGCCAGCGCGCCGAGCGGCCGGGCTCGACCGGGACGATGAGCATCGGTGAGGTGCTGGCGGTCCTCAAGCCGGAGTTCGCCGACATCACCGTCTCCAAGATCCGCTTCCTCGAAGGTGCCGGCCTGGTCCAGCCCGACCGGTCGGCGTCCGGCTACCGCAAGTTCTCCGACGACGACGTCGCCAGGCTCCGCTTCGTGCTGCGTGCCCAGCGCGACCAGTACCTGCCGCTGCGGGTGATCCGCCAGCGCCTCGCCGACCTCGAGCAGGTTGGCGGCCTGCACGCCAAGGGCGGCCCGACCGCCGCCGAGGCGGCCGGCGCGGCCCCCGCCCAGGCGGCGCCGGGCCGGGCCGCCGTCCCCGGCGCGGTGCAGGCGGGCGCACAGCAGGACCAGGGCCCCGGCGCCGGCCAGCCCCTCGGCGCCGCGCCACCCTCCGACGCCCAGTTCACCCGGGAGGAGCTGTGCCGGGCCGCCGGCGCCACCGTCGAGCAGCTCCTCGAGCTCGAGTCGTTCGGCCTGGTCAGCGCCCGCGGCAGCGGCGAGCGGGGAGCCTGGTACGGCGGCGACGACCTGGTGCTGCTGCGGCTGGCCCGCGAGCTGGCCGACTACGGGCTGGAGGCGCGGCATCTGCGGATGTACAAGCTGTTCGCGGAGCGCGAGGCGGCGCTGTTCGAGCAGGTGGTGGCACCGCTGGTCCGCCAGCGCAACCCCGAGGCGCGCACCCGGGCGCGCCAGACCATCGAGGCGCTCGCCCAGCTCGGCAGCCGCATGCGCGAGCTCGCCCTGCGGACGGCCGTGCGGGGTCTGGCCGAGGCCCGCGAGTCGCACCGATGACCCCCGCGTCATAGTTTTGTCGATGTAGCGACATGTCGCTAGAGACACAAATCGCTATGTCGCTACGACAACGCCAGCCGCGGGGCCGAGGCTTGGCCGCCGCGCTGATCGTCGCCGTGGCGGCGGTGACGTTCGTGGCCCCCGCGGGGATCGCGGCGCCGAGCATGCCGCCGCCGGCCCAGGCGGCAGGCGCCGCCGTCGCCGGCGCGGTGGTGCAGGACCCATGGCCGGGCGCCTCCGGGCCGGCGCCGGCGCAGGGGCCGGTCGCCGAGCCGCGGGTGCTGGCACGGGCGGCCGTCCTCGCCGACGAGTCGACCGGCCAGGTGCTGTTCGAGCGGGCCGCGCGCCAGCCGCGGGCGATGGCGTCCACGACCAAGGTGATGACCGCGCTGCTGGCGCTGGAGCGGCTCGACCCACGGCGCGTGGTGGTGATCGGGGCCGGGCCGCCGAGGGTGGGGGAGGAGTCGCTGCGGCTGCGCCGGGGCGAGCGCCTGACGGTGCGACAGCTCCTCCTCGGCCTGCTGGTCAAGAGCGCCAACGACGCCGGGGTGGCGCTGGCCGAGGCGGTGGACGGCAGCGAGGCGGCCTTCGTCCGGCGGATGAACCGGCGCGCGGCCGAGCTGCGGCTGGCCGCCACCCACTACGTGACGCCCTACGGGCTGGACCGCCCCGGCCACCAGACCAGCGCCCGCGACCTCGCCCGCCTCTGGGAGACGGCCATGCGCCGGAGCGACTTCCGCGCCCTGGTCGCCACCCGCGACGCGCGCCTGCCGGGCGGGCCGCTGCGCCTCCGCCGGTTCGTCACCACCAACCAGCTCCTCGGCGCCTACCGCTGGACCGTCGGCGGCAAGACCGGCTACACCAACCTGGCGGGGCGCTGCCTGGTCGCCTCGGCCAGCCGCGGTGGCCGCCGCCTGGTCGCGGTCGCCCTCGGCTCCCCGGACGCGTTCGCCGACGTGCGGGCGCTGTTCGACTATGGCTTCTCGCGGTTCGTGCGGGTCCGGCTGGCCGCCGAGGGGCAGGCGGTGTCGCTGGGGCCGGCGCGGCCGGCCGCGCTGCGGGTCGAGGCCGACGTCGACGCCATGGTCCGCCTCGACCAGCTCGGCGGGGTGAGCTTCGCGGCGACCGCCGCCGACGGCGCGACGGGGGGCGCCACCTCCGCGTGGTTCGTCGCCGGGCGGCGACGGCTCGTGCCGGTGCGGCTGGGGCGCCTCCCCGCGGCCGGCCCGGCGCCCACCTCGACCCTGGCCGCGCCCCCCTCCTCGGCCGGCCCGCCCGGCGCCACCGCGCCGGCGTCCGGTGCCGGGGGAGCCGGGTCGGGCGGCGGGCCGCTCGGGACGACCCTGGTCGCCGGGGCGGCGGTCCGCCCATGGCCGGTCCCACCGGGCGCGCCGGCGCCCGCCATCGACGCCTTCCTGCGACGGGAGCCCCCGTGACGGCCGGCCGCCACGCCCCGGGGCGGGAGGTGGCGTGACGAGCGGCGGCGAGCCCGGTCGGCGGCTGGCCGCGGCGCCGCCGCCTCCGGCCGGCCCGGGGGCGGCTGGCCCGGAGGCGGTCGGCGGCGCCCCGGCGGACCCCGGACGCCCCGCCGGCGAGCCTGGCGCGGAGCTCGCCGGCCCGCCGCCGGTGTGGCTGCTGCTCGACCGCGCGACCGTGCAGGCGAGGGTGGCCGAGCTCGGTGCCGAGCTGCGAGCCGACTACCACGGCGTCGAACCCGTCCTGGTGTCGGTCCTACGGGGCGGCGTGATGTTCCTGGCCGACCTGGTGCGGGCGGCGGCCATGCCCTGCAAGGTCGACTTCATGGCGATCTCGCGCTTCGACGCCTCCGAGGAGACCGGGGTCGTGCGCATCGTCAAGGACCTCGACCTGGACCTCTCCGGCTCCCACGTGCTGGTCGTCGAGGACGTCGTCGACACCGGCCTGACCCTCACCTACCTGCTGCGGGTGCTGGCCGCCCGCGGCCCGGCCAGCCTGCGCGTCTGCGCCCTGCTCGACAAGCGGGCCCGCCGCATCGTCGACGTGCCCCTGTCCTACGTCGGCTTCGAGGTGCCCGACGTGTACGCCGTCGGCTACGGGCTCGACCTCGACGAGCGGGAGCGGGGCAGGGGCGAGATCCTGGCCGTCGACGACCTGGAGGCCGTCCGCCGCGACCCCACCCTCCTCGACACCCCCGCGGAATGGTCCTCCTAGGCCGCTGGCACCTTCGCTCGGTATGTCGCATCGGCACTTGGCGTCTGATAGCCTCAACTGGCGGCAGGCGCCCGCTTGGGCGCAGGAACCTTCGACGCGCGAGGGGGTTTCGCGTTGGTGGAGCTGACCCTCGTCGGCGTCAGGATCGAGCTTCCCACGCAGACGCCCATCGTCCTGCTGAAGGAACGCGACGGCGAGCGGTTCCTCCCCATCTGGATCGGCAACGTCGAGGCGACCGCCATCGCCTTCGCGCTCCAGGGGGTGGCCACGCAGCGCCCCCTCACCCACGACCTGCTCAAGAACCTCCTCGACGAGCTGGTGGTCTCCATCGAGCGGGTGGTGATCACCGAGCTCAAGGAGGGCACCTTCTACGCCACCATCGAGCTGAAGCAGAACGGCTCCAAGTTCTCGGTGTCCAGCCGCCCGAGCGACGCGATCGCGCTGGCGGTGCGCGCGAACACGCCGATCTTCGCCGAGGAGGAGGTCCTCAGCGAGGCCTCCATCCTCATCAAGAGCGACGACGAGGAGCGCGAGGTCGAGAAGTTCCGCGAGTTCCTCGACCACGTCAGCCCGGAGGACTTCGAGTAGGTTCGTCCCGACTTCACCCTCTGGTGGAGGTCGAGAGATCGCAGCTCGGTAACGGTGCGCTTGCGTCGTTGACGTGGCGGAGCGGGACCCCTACGCTGGACCTCACATCGTTGTAATTCGACGCCGGGACCGGCAGGGAGGTTGGTATGGCCGCGCGTTCGTCCCCGGCCCCATCGGAGCCGGGATACCGCGGCCCCACCGTCACCAAGCTGGTCGGCATCAGCTACCGGCAGCTCGACTACTGGGCCAGGACCGACCTGGTGACGCCCTCGGTGCGGGCGGCCGACGGGTCCGGCAGCCAGCGGTTGTACAGCTTCACCGACGTGGTCGAGCTGCGCATCATCAAGCGCCTGCTGGACGCCGGCGTGTCCCTGCGGCAGATCCGCACCGCCCTCGGCTACCTGCGCAAGGAGTCCGGCGGCAAGCCGCTCACCGACGTCACCCTGATGTCCGACGGCCGCCGCATCTACGCCTGCCACTCCGGCGAGGAGGTCGTCGACGTCCTCTCCCACGGCCAGGCGGTGTTCGGCATCGCCGTCGGGCGGGTATGGGCCGACACCGAGGGCGACCTCGCCCATCTCTCGGCCGACGAGCGGACCGCCTCCGGCTCACGGGCCTCGGAGGACCAGCCCGTCGCCAAGGCGGCCGGGGGCCTACCCGGCCGGGGCGCACCCCCGGGCGCCGAGGCGTAGCGCCGGCCATGGCCAGCAGCGCGAAGGCGACCCGGCCGACCGACCAGATCGTCTTCGCGCACAACTCCGAGCGCCAGTTCGCCCGCCTGCTCGACTTCTACCGGGTGGACTGGGAGTACGAGCCGACCGCCTTCCCGATCGAGTGGGACTCCGCCGGCAACCCCGTGCAGTACTTCCGGCCCGACTTCCACCTTCCCGGCTTCGACCTCTACATCGAGATCACCACCCTCAACCAGCGGCTGGTGACCAGGAAGAACCGCAAGGTGCGGCGCCTGCGCGAGCTCTACCCGCAGGTCCGCATCAAGGTCCTGTACCAGCGGGACTACCTGTCGCTGCTGGCCAAGTACGGGCTCGAGCGGCCCAGCCAGATGTCCGGCCGGGACACCCCGGACGGGCTTCGGGCGCCTCGGGACGCCGCGACGCCCGCCTCGTCGGCGGCGCCGGGCGGGGCCGCCCGGGTGCGGGCGGCGGGGCGGCCGCGGGCGCTGCCCGACCCGCCAGAGCCGCCACCGCCGCTGCCCGCCGACCCCGAGCTCGTGCGCCTGGCCGCGGTCCCGCTCCCGGCGGAGCTGGAGCGCGTCGGGCGGCAACCCGCCGGCGCCAAGCGGGCCGGCTGACCGCGTCCCCCGCCGGCGCGCTGGGCGGGTGCGTTGCGGTCGCTCGGAGGGCGGTGGTTCAATCGCCGCGCTCCCGGCCGGACGCCGCAGCCGGAGCCGCCGCGTTGGCGACAGGTCGCTATAGACCTTTGTTGACATAGCGATAAATCTCTAAGTTGATCCCCAACGGGGGTGGGTCAGGAGGCGAGCGGTTGAGCTACCAACCCCACACCAGGGAGGACGTCGGGCGCATGCTGGCGTCCCTGGGCCTGGACGACGTCGACGAGCTGTTCCGGCCCATCCCGGCGGAGCTGCGCGCCCCGGCCGGCCTCGACCTGCCAAGGCCCCACGCCGAGCAGGAGGTCGCCACCGAGCTGGCCCGCCTCGCCGGGCGCAACCGGCACCTGGACGAGCTGACCTGCTTCCTCGGCGCCGGCGTGTACGACCACTACGTGCCAGCCGCCGTCTGGTACCTGGCCGGCAGGGGCGAGTTCGCCACCTCCTACACCCCCTACCAGCCGGAGATGAGCCAGGGCGTGCTCCAGGCCCTGTTCGAGTACCAGACGCTGATCAGCGAGCTGACCGGCCTGGAGGTCTCCAACGCCTCCCTCTACGACGGCGCGTCGGCGGTGGCCGAGGCGGCGACCATGGCGGTGACCGCCACCCGACGCAGCGAGCTGCTGGTGAGCGGCGCGGTCGCCCCGCGGGTGCGGGAGCTGCTGGACACCTACAGCCAGGGGCTGGACATCAAGCTGGTGGAGGTGGGCGCCCTCGACGGCCACACCGACCTCGAAGAGGCCAGGGGCAAGGCCGGCGACCAGACCGCCGGCCTGCTGCTGGCCCAGCCCAACTTCCTCGGCGTGGTCGAGGACGTGGGCGCCGCCGCGCGGGTCGCCCACGACGCCGGCGCCAAGCTGCTGGTCAGCTTCGACCCGCTGTCGGCCGGGCTGCTGGAGCCGCCCGGACGGCTCGGCGCCGACATCGTGGTCGGGGAGGGGCAGGCGCTCGGCAACCATCCCAACTTCGGCGGTCCCGCCTTCGGCTTCCTCGCCTGCGGGTCGCAGGACGTCCGGCGCCTGCCCGGCCGGCTGGTCGGCGAGACCGTCGACAGCGCCGGCCGGCGCGGCTACGTGCTCACCCTGCAGGCCCGCGAGCAGCACATCCGGCGCGAGAAGGCCACCAGCAACATCTGCACCAACCAGACCCTGAACGCGATCGCCGCGGCGGTGTACCTGAGCTGGCTCGGGCCCAGCGGCCTGGAGGAGCTCGGCCGGCTCTGCCTGCGGCTGGCCCGCTACGCGGCCGAGCGGCTCGCCGCCGTCCCCGGCGTCTCGCTGGCCTTCCCCGGCCAGCCGTTCGTCAAGGAGCTCGTCGTCCGCCTGCCCGCCGACCCGGCCGAGGTGTGCCGGCGGCTGGTCGGCCACGGCCTGCTCGGCGGGCTGCCGCTGGCGGGGCTGGCCCCCGGGCTGGCCGACGGCCTGCTGGTGGCGGTGACCGAACGGCGCACCAAGGCCGACGTCGACCGGCTCGCCGAGGCGATGGCGACGGTCCTGGCCGACCTGGGCGCCGATGCCGACGGCCACGACGGTGAGGAGGTGGCACGGTGACGGGCACGGCGACCGAAGGCGGCCGCGCGCCGATCGAGGCGGTCCCGTGGGCGGCAGGGTCGCCCGGCAGCGAGCCGGAGCGGCTCGTGTTCGAGCGCTCCTCGCCGGGCCGGCGCGCCTCCACCACGCCCGACCCCGGCGAGCTCCCGGATGCCCCTCCCGAGCGGGTCCTGCCCGCCTGGGCGCGCCGCACCGCGCCCGTGCGGCTGCCCGAGGTGTCCGAGCGTGACCTGGTGCGCCACTACACCCGCCTGGCCCACCGCAACTACGCCGTCGACCTCGGCTTCTACCCGCTCGGCTCCTGCACCATGAAGTACAACCCCAAGGTCGCCGAGGTGGCCGCCGCGCTGCCCGGCTTCGCGCGGCTGCACCCGGCGCAGCCCGCCGAGCAGGTGCAGGGGGCGCTGGAGCTGCTCGCCCGCCTCGAGCACGCCCTGTGCGAGCTGACCGGCCTGGCCGCCGCCACCTTCCAGCCGGCCGCCGGCGCCCACGGCGAGCTGACCGGCCTGCTGATCATCCGGGCCCACCACGAGGCGCGCAACGACCCGCGCCGGCGGGTGGTCATCCCCGACGCCGCCCACGGGACCAACCCCGCCTCGGTGCGGCTGGCCGGCTTCGAGGTCACCACCGTCGCCAGCAACCCGGAGGGGTTGGTCGACCTCGGCGCGCTGGAGGCCGCCCTGGGCGACGACGTCGCCGCCTTCATGATCACCAACCCCAACACCCTCGGCCTGTTCGAGCGCAACATCGCCCGGGTCGCCGAGCTGGTCCACGGGGTCGGCGGCCAGCTCTACTACGACGGGGCGAACTTCAACGCCATCCTCGGCAAGGCCCGCCCCGGCGACATGGGCTTCGACGTCGTCCACCTCAACCTCCACAAGACGTTCGCCACCCCGCATGGCGGTGGCGGGCCGGGGGCCGGACCGCTGGTGGTGGCCGAGCACCTGGTCGACTACCTCCCGGCGCCCGTGGTGGTCCGCGACGGTGACGGGTACCGCTGGGACCACGACCGGCCGAGGTCGATCGGCCGCGTGCACGGCTGGAACGGCAACTTCGGCATCCTGGTCCGCGCCTTCGCCTACCTGCTCGCCAACGGCGGCGACGGCCTGCGGAGCGTCGCCGAACGGGCGGTGCTGAACGCCAACTACCTGCTGCACCGCCTGGAGGCCGCCTACCAGCTCGGCTACCCCGCCAAGCCGGTCATGCACGAGTTCGTGCTGTCGGCCCGCAGGCAGAAGGGCCAGGGGGCACGCGCCCTCGACGTCGCCAAGGGCCTCATCGACCGCGGCTTCCACCCGCCGACCGTCTACTTCCCGCTGATCGTCGAGGAAGCCCTGATGGTCGAGCCGACCGAGACCGAGAGCGTCGAGACCCTCGACGCGTTCGCCGACGCCATGCTCGAGATCGCCGCGCAGGCCGAGGTCGACGCCCACCCGTTGCACCTGGCGCCGGTGACCGCCCCGGTCGGGCGGCTCGACGAGGCCCGCGCCGCGCGCACCCTGGTCGCCCGCTGGCACCCGCCGCCCGAGCCCGACCAGGCCGGGTCGGACCCCGCCGACGAGGGCCCGCCCGACAAGCCGACCTCCTAGCCGGCAGCGGCCACCGGACCAGGCGGCCGCCCCGCGCCCGGCGCGTCGGCGACCGCTTCGCCGGGTACGCCGCCTCCAAGGCACGGAACAGGCTCGAAGGGACCGGTGATGGCGGAGCGGACCAGGACGACCGGGAGGCGGGCGGCGACCCGCGACAGGAACGCCAAGGCGGGCAGTGCCGCCAGGGCCGCGGCGAAGCGGGTCACCGACGAGTCCGCCGCGGTGACCCGCCCGGAGCGGCTGGTCGTGGAGAAGCCGCCGCCCGACCCGGACTACCCCCGGCTACCGGGTGGAGCCTGGCAGCAGGCTGCGGCTGGCCGACGTCGACCCCGAGGAGTCCGAGCACTACCGGCGCAAGAAGGACGTCGCCGACGGGCTCAGGCAGCAGCGCGAGCTGATCGCCGACCTGCAGGCCCGGCTGTACGCCGAGAAGGCCCGCAGCCTGCTGATCGTGCTGCAGGCGATGGACACCGGCGGCAAGGACGGCACCGTCAAGGGCGTCTTCCAGGGCGTAAACCCCCAGGGCTGCC
>Ga0209845_1000106_pt1 | contig 11830 bp, 11 predicted proteins | sample GWRWS2_50_60_FD_187239 | JGI IMG/M metagenome (GOLD analysis project Ga0209845, IMG submission 187239) | Riverbed sediment microbial communities from areas with vegetation nearby in Columbia River, Washington, USA - GW-RW S2_50_60 (SPAdes)... | ecosystem: Environmental > Aquatic > Freshwater >... | reverse complement strand
CGGCGTAGCCACGCGAGCCACTGCTCGCTCGACCGTTCGAGTGCCGTCGCCCTGCGTTCGTCCATGCCGACGGAGCGAGCCCGCACACGCGACCCCATGGCGGCCTGGCGGGCCTCGCCCTCCCTTCCCAAGTCGCCGATCAACATCTTACCTTCCTCGCCCTCCGGGCCAACCCCGTCTATCTCGCAAACCGACTCATTGTGGGATAGAGATAACGGTCTCTATCATCATGCCTGCAATCGTACATCACCGTCAAAGGGGGCCACCGATGCCTCGTCCGGCAATCCTCCCGAGACCGTCAGTCCGGTGGCATCTCGCGATCCTGGCCGCCCTGGGCCTCGTCGCCCTGCTCGCCTCGCCGGCCCCCGCCCACGAGCGCCGCCAGGCCAGCGGGTACAGCTACGTGGTCGGCTTCGGCGACGAGCCCGCCTACGCCGGCGAGAAGAACAGCGTCCAGGTGATGGTCACCAACGGCGCCGGCCAGCCGGTCCGCAACGCCGACGGCTTCGAGGTCATGGTCCTGGCCGGCGGCAGGCAGACCCAGTTGAAGCTGGAGCCCCACTTCGGCGACACCTGGGGCACCCCCGGCGACTACCGGGCCTTCTTCATCCCGACCGCCGCCGGCACGTACACCTTCCACCTCGAAGGGACCATCGCCGGGAAGAAGATCAAGGCCCAGCGCTTCTCCTCCGGGCCCAACAGCTTCTCGGACGTGGAGGACCCGGCCAAGGTCGCCTTCCCGGTCAAGAGCCCGACGACCGCCCAGCTCGCCGAGCGGCTCGACCGTGAGGTACCGCGGCTGAGCGCCTCGCTGCAGGGCGCGCTGGCCGCGCAGCAGCAGGCGGCCGACGCGGCCAGGCGGGCCAGGGACGCGGCCGGGCAGGCGCGCCTGCTGGCCATCGTCGGCCTGCTCGTGGGCGCCGCCGGTCTGGCGGTGGCCGGTCTCGCGATCGCCAGGCGCCCGGCCGCCGCCCCGATCGCTCGCCACGACGTCGTCGTGGGTGCCGGCAAGGTGTGAGATCCCGATGCGACGGTGGGTCGCCCCCCTGCTGCTCGCCGGGCTGTGGCTGCTGGCCACCGGCCCGGCGGCAGCAGCGCACGGGAGCCTGCGCGCCTCGGAGCCGGCGGGCGGGGCGTCGCTGGCGCGGCCGCCGCAGGCGGTGACGCTCGAGTTCAGCGAGGCGCCCGACGCCACCCTGTCCAGCATCCGCGTGCTCGACGCCACCGCACGCGCCGTCGCCGGCGGGCGGCCTGAGCGGGTGCCCGGCCGCCCGCTGGAGCTCCGCGTGCCGCTCCACCGGCTGCGGGACGGCACCTACACGGTGAGCTGGCGGACCATCTCGGCGGTCGACGGCCACCCCACCGCCGGGACCTTCGCCTTCGGGGTCGGGACGGGCGGCCCGGTCCTGCCGCCGGCCCAGGCGGTCGCGGCCGCCCACGCCACCCCGCCGCCGGCACCGCTGGCGGTCGCCGGCCGCTGGGCCTACTACTGGGGCCTCACGCTGCTGCTGGGGGCGGCCGCCGCCGGGCTGCTGGTCTTCGACCGCCGCCTCCCCGGCAGACCGGCCCTGCTGCTCGGGCTGGCCGTGGCGGCCGCGGCGGCCGGGCTGGCGGCCATGGTGGTGGTCGCGCACGCCGACGCCGACGTGAGCCTCGGCCGCCTGCTCGGGTCGACCACGGGCGTCTGGCTGGCGTGGCGGGCGGTCATGCTCGCGGGGGCGGCCGGCGCCGCCGTCGGGCTGCTGCTGGCCGGGCCGGGCAAGGCCCGGCCGCTGGTGGTCCTCGGGCTGGCGGCGGCCGGCGGGATGCTGGTGCACGCCCTCGCCGGCCACGCCGCCGGCCCGTCCTCGCTGCGCCTGCTCAACCTGGCGGCCCAATGGGCCCACCTGCTCGCCGTCGGCGTCTGGATCGGGGGGCTGGCCTGGCTGCTCGCCGGCCTGCGGGGGCGGGCTCGAACCGACAGGCGGGCCGTGGCGGTCCGCTTCTCCAAGCTGGCGGGCGCGAGCCTTGCCGTGGTGGTCGCCACCGGCCTGGCCCGCAGCATCGACGAGCTGGGTGGCTGGGGGGCGCTGCTGCACAGCGGCTTCGGCCGCGCCCTGGGCGTCAAGCTGGCCCTGTTCGCTGGGCTGCTGCTGCTCGGCGCCCTCAACCGCTACCGCCTGGTGCCGGCGCTCGAGGTCACGGCCCGTCGGCGCGCAACGGGCCGCCTGCGCCGCAGCGTCCGCGGCGAGCTCTGGCTGGCGGCGGGGGTGCTGCTGGCGGCCGCGCTGCTGAGCGAGCTGCCCCCCGGCGCGACCGGCGGCGCCGCGGCGGCGGGAAGTGACCGTGCCGCCGCCCCGCCGATGGCCCTGCGGGCGACCGGCACCGACTACGCGACCTCGGTGCGGGTGACGCTCACCGTCAGCCCCGGCGCCGCCGGGCCGAACAGCTTTCAGGCCGCGGTCTCCGACTTCGACACCGGCAACCCGCTGGCGGCGGAGCGCGTCGAGCTGACCGGCACGCCCATGGCCAAGCCCGACCTTGCCAGCGCACGCCTGAAGCTGGTCAAGGGGGCCGACGGGAGCTGGCAGGGCAAGGGCCCGCTGCTGTCGATCGGCGGCCATTGGACGCTCGTGACCATCGTGGAAGCCGCGGGTGGCGGGGTCACCGTCCCGCTCGAGCTCGACGTCCCCAACGCCAATGCCGCCCATCCCGGTCACGACCCGAGGGCCTGAGAACTACGTCGAGATTCATCCTTGTCTAGTACCTTAGTACTAGTTATGATAGAGAGAGATCACTCTCTATCGGGCGGCGAGAAAGGCGCCGAACCGCCACCAGGAAGGGGTCCGGACAACCGGAACACCAGGAGGGCTCCCATGCTCACCCGCTCCAAGCACTGGTTCGCCGACCGCGTCCCGGTCCGCTCCAAGCACTGGTTCGCGTTCGCCACCCTCTGGCTGATCGGCGCGGCCGTGCTGCTCTCTACCGACAACTGGCGTTGGTCGTGATCCCGGTCGTGCGCATCGTCCACGCAGCCGGCTACCTCGTCCGCTGGGGCCGGCATGCCATGCCGGCCCCGGCCGTCCGCCCCGACTGAGCTCTGGCACCGCGCTCGCGCGGTCGGTTGCGCGAGGGGCTACGCTTAGCCACCTCAGCGGCAACGACCACGCTCGAGGAGCGGCCCATGGGCGATCCCTCCCCGCCCGACGGCGCCCAGCGCAAGCTCGTCACCGTGCTCGTCGCCGACGTCGACGAGGCGGTCGAGGACTTCGCCGACCCCGACCCCGAGGACGTCGCGCGCCTGCTCGCCGGGCAGCTCGCCCGGGTCCGGACCGAGGTCGAGGCCTTCGGCGGCGTGGTCCAGGAGACGGTCGGCGGCCGCACGGTCGCCGTGTTCGGGGTGCCCCGCACCAGGGACGACGACCCCGAGCGGGCCGTCCGCGCCGCGCTCGCCATCCGCGACACCCTGACCGCGGCTGGAGCTCCGCAAGCCGGCACCGCGGGAGCTCCGCCAGCCGCTGGGCTGCGGGTCCAGGCCGCCGTCGCCACCGGGGAGGCGCTGGTCCGCGCCGGCGAGGGGCGCCAGCCGGGCCGCCGGCGGGTTCCCGGCGACCTGCTCGCCGCCTGCGCCCGGCTGCAGGAGACCGGGCTCGCCGGTGCCGTGCTGGTGACCGAGGCCACCAGGCGGGCGACCGAGCGGGCCATCGCCTACCATCCGACCCCCCAGGTCACCCTCCCGGGTGGCGTGCCGGCGTGGAGCGCGACCGCCACGCTCGACCCGGGCGCCGGTTCGCGCCGCGCACCCCGGTTCCCGCCCCTGGTCGCCCGCGACGCCGAGCTCGGCGTGCTGCTGGAGGCCGCCGGCCGCGCCGCCGCCAGCGGCGCGCCCGAGCTGGTCACGGTGCTTGGGGCGGCCGGCATCGGCAAGAGCCGCCTGCTCGCCGAGCTGGCCGACCGCCTGGCGGAAGCTCCGCGAGCCGGCGCCGCCGACGCTCCGCAGGCCCGGGTGCCGGTCGCCTGGCGCCAGGGGCGCTCGCTGCCCTACGGGGACGACCCGAGCTTCGGAGCGCTCGCCGAGGCGGTCAAGGCGGAGGTCGGCGTGGTGGAGACCGACGCCGCCGAGACCGCGGAACGCCGGCTGGCCGCCTCGGTGGCCACGGCGGTCGCCGATCCGGCGACCGCCGCCTGGGTCGCCGGGCACCTGCGCCGCCTGGTCGGCATCCACCCCACCCCCGCCGGCTCGCCCGCGGTGCAGGCATCGACGACCGCCGCCGACCGCGAGGAGGAGTTCGCCGCATGGCGCCGGTTCCTGCACGGGCTGGCGGCGGCCCGGCCGCTGGTGCTCGCCCTGGAGGACCTGCACCGGGCCGACGACGCCCTGCTCGACTTCGTCGAGAGCCTCGCCGCGTCCGGGGAGGCCGCCTTGCTGGTGGTGGCGACCGCCCGGCCGGAGCTGCTGGAGCGCCGGCCCGGCTGGGGGTCGGCCGGCACCACCATCCGGCTGGAGCCGCTCGGCGACGCCGACACCACCGGCCTGCTGGCCATGCTCCTGGCCCACCACGGGCTCCCCACCGACGTCGAGCCCCGCCTGCTCAGCCGGGTCGGCGGCAACCCCCTGTTCGCCGAGGAGTACGTGCGCATGCTGCGCGACCGCGGCGGCGTGGCCGCGGTGCACCGCGCTCCCCCGCCGACCGGGGGGCCTTCCGAGCCCCCGATAGACCGGGGCACCCCTTCGGGGTTCCCCGGACCCCTCCGGCCGGACCCCCTGCCGACCGGCGTGCACGCCATCGTGGCCGCGCGCCTGGACGCGCTGCCCGCCGACGAGCGGGCGGTGCTGCACGACGCCGCGGTCCTCGGCCAGGTCGGCTGGGTGGGGGCGCTCGGCGAGGTCGGCGGCCACCCGCCCGACCGGCTGGACGCCTGCCTGGCCCGGCTGGAGGCCAAGGAGTTCGTGCAGCGGTTCGGCCGCTCCAGCGTCGCCGGCGAGGTCCAGTACGCCTTCCGCCACGCGCTGGTGCGCGACGTCGCCTACGGGCAGGTGGTGCGGGCCGAGCGGGCCGAGAAGCACCGCCGGGCGGCAACCTGGGTCGAGGGGCTCGCCCCCGACCGGGCCGAGGACCGCGCCGAGCTGCTCGCCTACCACTACCGGGCGGCGCTGTCGTTCGCCCGCGCCGCCGGCACCGAGCCGGCCGGCCTGGCCGAGCGGGCCCGCGGCGCGCTCCGCGACGCCGGCGACCGCGCCGCCGCCCTCGGCGGCTACGAGACCGCCGCCCGCTTCCACGCCGAGGCGCTGGAGCTGTGCGCCGACGGCGACGCCGAGCGCGGCCAGCTCCTGCTGCGCCTCGGCCGGGCCCGCTGCCGCAGCGACATGACCGGCCAGGACCAGCTCGACGCGGCCAGGGAGGCGCTGCTGGCCGCCGGCCAGCCGCTGGCCGCCGCCGAGGCCGAGATGCTCCTCGGCGAGCTCGCCTTCCTGCACGGCCGCGGCGACCAGCGCGCCGCCCACCTGGACCGCGCGCTCGCGCTGGTCGCGGGCGCGCCGCCGTCGGCGTCCAAGGCCGCGGTGCTCAGGGGCGCGATGATGCACCTGGTGGTGGCCAGCCGCTCCGCGGAGGCGCGCACGGTCGGCGGCGAGGTGCTCGCCATGGCCAGGGGCCTCGGCCTTGTCGACCTGGAGGCCGACGCCCTCGGCGCGATCGGCACGGCCAGGGTCGAGGCCGGCGACGCCGGCGGGCTCGCCGACCTGGACGCGGCCATCGCCAGCTTCGACGAGCTGGGCACGCCCGGCGGGATCGTCTGGCACCTGAACCTCGCCTGGGCGGCCGCCACCCTCGGCGACCTTCCCCGCTGCTTCGCCGCGCTGGCCGCCGGGGCGGTCCGGGCCGAGCGGTTCGGGTCGCTGCGCTGGCGCCGCACCATCGAGCTGCAACGGGTCGCCGAGCGCTACTGGACGGGACGGTGGGAGGAGGCCGTCGGGATCGTCGACGACCTGCTCGCCGAGGCCGAGCGGCACTACCTCGAGTGGGAGTGCCGCCTGTGGCGTGGCCGCATCCGGCTGGCGCGAGGGCGCCTCCAAGAAGCCAGGCAGGACGCCGAGGCGGCGCTGGCGCTGGCGAGGGAGGCCGGCGACCGCCAGGACCTCGACCCGACCCGGACCTTCCTTGCCCGCGTCCTGCTGGCCGCCGGGCAGCGCGCGGCGGCCAGGGCGGTCGCCGACGAGCTGCTCGCCGGGCTGGGCGGCGGCATGCTCGGCCCAGAGGTCGGCGTCGACCTGGGCGTGGTCCTGGCCGAGCTGGGCGAGCGGGGCGCGCGCCTGGACGCGCTCCGGCTGCCGCCGTCGCCGTGGCTGGAGGCCGCGCGGGCGTTCGTGGCCGGCGACCCGCTGCACGCGGCCGGCGTCTACGCCGCGATCGGCTCGCGGCCCGACGAGGCGGCGGCGCGGCTGGCGGCGGCGCGGCGGCTCGCCGCGGCCGGCCGGGCCGCCGAGGCCCAGGCGGAGCTGGCCGCCGCGCGAGCCTTCCACGCCTCGGTCGGGGCGACCGGGCTCCTCGCCGAGGCGGCCGACGTGGAACGGGCGTTACCCGGGCGTTAGCGTCACCTGGGAGCTTCGGGGCATGCTGCAGCGGACGCCCCCTCGCCACCTCGCCCCGCCGGTCCGGGTCCAGACACGCGCGCGCGACCACCTGCTGGTCGAGTCGGTCTTGGCCATGGTGGCGATCGTCATCACCAGCGTCATCGTGATCGGGGCGCTGCTGGACCGGCAGGACTCGAGTGCCGCCCGCCTGCCCAACCTGCTGCCGCCGGCCCCGACCACGACCAGGGTCGCCCCCGCCGCCGCCAGCCCGGCCGCCAAGGGCGGCCCGCTCGCCAACCCCGGCTTCGAGGCGGGCCTGGGGGGCTGGCGGCCGCTCGGCGACGCCGGCCTTGAACGGGTCGGCGAGGCCAGGGAGGGCGACTGGGCGGCGCAGATGACCCGCGGGTCGGCGCGCTGGCCGGGCCTGTCGCTCGCCGGCATCCTCAAGGTCAAGACCCTCCACGTGTACCGCGGGACCGTCTGGGTGCGGGCGAGCCAGCCGGGCACCACCGTGCAGGTGAACCTGTTCGAGGTGCTCGGCGGCAGGCGGTTCGCCGTCGACACCGTCGGCGCCGTGGTCGGCGACGACTGGCAACGCCTGGAGGTCGCCCACGAAGGCCACAAGGCCGGCGCCATGCTGGCCGTCGAGATCCTCGCGCCCGACCTGGCCGGCGGGGCGCAGCTCCTGGTCGACGACCTCGGCATCAAGGGCAAGCCCGGCACCTCCATCACCTCCCCGCACACCTCGCACTGACCGACCCCCCGGTCAGGCATCCCCCAGCAGAAAGGACGACGAGCATGCGCCTGTGCAGGGCCCTGGCGGCCCTCGGCCTGGCGGCGGCGCTGTCACTCCCCGCCGCCGCGGCCGCCGGCCAGGAGCAACAGCAGCACATCGGCCTGCACGACATGACCTGCACCAGCATCATGGCCATGGGCAAGGGCCTGGCAAAGAACGCCAGCTTCAACCTCACCCTGCTCAACCAGGACAACGGCAGCACCCTCGCCACCAAGACGGTCACGAGCTCGGAGATGGGCGAGTTCATGACCCGCATGCCGGCCCGCCTCAACCAGGTCCTGAGCCTCCGCCTGGAGGTGGCCAGGCCGGACGGCACCAAGGTCGGCTTCGCCGACCACGTGATGGCCAAGGGCGCCGCCATGTGCAACCTGCCCTTCACCGGACCGTCCAGGGCCGCGCCGCTGCTGCTGATCGGCACCGGCTCGGTCGGGCTCGGGCTGCTCCTGGTCGCCGCCACCACCCGCCGCGACCGCCTCCTGGTGCGCCCGCGGCACCGCTGACCACGGCTTGGGGGGGTTCGGGGGGGAGCCATCTCCCCCCCGAACCAATCGCGGCCCTCCACGGCGTCCGGGAGGCGTCGTGGGGGATCAGCCGCGAGCGGTCCGGGGCAGCGACGCCAGCGCCCGCTCGGCCCGCTGGAAGACCTCGTCGACGTCGCCGGAGGCGCTCACCCGGCGGACCCGGCCGACGTAGTGGGCCAGCAGCGGCCCGGCCTCCCGCCGGTAGGTCACCAGGCGGGCGGCGACCGTGTCGGGGCTGTCGTCGCTGCGGCTCTCCATGCGGGCCAGGCGCGACAGCCGCGCCGACGCGACCTCGTCGGGCACCACCAGCTCGAGCACGAGCTGGACGGCGCGGCCGTGGACGGCGAGCAGCCGGTCCAGCTCGTCCGCCTGGCGGACGCTGCGCGGGAAGCCGTCGAGGATGAAGCCGGCGCCGAGCGGCTCGCCGACGACCTGGAGCACGACCCGGTCGGGCACCGGGTGGCCGCGCTGCACCTGCTCGACGATGCGGTGCGGGTCGCCGGCCTCGACCGAGGCGCGCAGCAGCCGCCCCGAGGACACGTGCGGCACGCCGAGCAGCTCCGAGAGGTGCGGGCCGAGGATGCCCTTGCCGGCACCGGGGGGACCCAGCAACAGCACCCGCTGCAGCTCGCCGTCGAGCGTCGCCATGCCGTTCAACTTACGCTCACGCCGATCAAGCGGCCGATCCCGAAGGTCGCCGCGGCCGCCAGCCCGCCGGCCAGGAGCTGCCGCGCCGCCGACCAGGCCACGGAGCGGCCGGTGAGCAGGCTGATGCCGGCGCCGACCAGCATCAGGGCCACGGCGGAGACCGCGACCGACCAGGCGAAGGCGGCGGTGCCCGAGGCGACCAGCCACGGCAGCACCGGCACCACCGCCCCGGCGGCGAACGACGCGAAGCTGGAGGCCGCCACCCGCCACGGCGAGCCGAGCTCGTCGGGGTTGAGGCCGAGCTCCTCGCGGGCCATCGTGTCCAGGGCGGTGTCGTGGTCGCGCATGATCCGCGCGGCCATCGCCTCGGCCTCCTCCCGGCCGACGCCCTTGGCCCGGTAGATGAGCGCCAGCTCGTTGGCCTCCTCGTCGGGCATGGCCTGGATCTCCTCGGCCTCCAGGGCGATCTCGCGCTGGAACAGCTCCCGCTGGGAGGTCACCGAGATGTACTCGCCGGCCCCCATCGAGAAGGCGCCGGCCAGCAGCCCCGCCAGTCCCGCCAGCAGGATCAGGCGACGGTCGGCCAGCCCACCGGTCACGCCCATGACCAGCGCGAGGTTGGAGACCAGGCCGTCGTTGACGCCGAAGACGGCCGCCCGCAGGGCGCCGGAGGCGTCACCGCGGTGCCAGCGCTCGCCGCGCATGATGCCGCCGGCGCGCGCCGCGGAGGGTGTCAGCCCGGCGAGCACGCGCGCGTGGATGCGCTCGTCGGTGGCCATCGCCACGGTGGCGTCCGGCACGCCGTCGTAGTGCCCGGCGTCGGCGACCTCGGCCCGCTCCACCAGCGGCAGCACGGCTCCCGGCCCGAACCGCCGGGCCAGCCAGGCCAGCAGGCGGGTCTTGAACCCCCTGTGGTGGTCCTCGGGACGGGGCTCCGGCTCGCCGAGCTCGACCAGCTTGGCCGCCCAGTGCCTGGCGTGGCGCTCCTCGGCCTTGGCGAGCTCGAGGAAGATCTCGCGCTGCTCGCCGGAGGTCCGCCCGGCCAGGGCGCGGTACGTGGCCGCGCCGTCCATCTCGTCGGCCCAGTGCTCGCGGAACTGCCGCGTCTTCGACGCCAACCATCCCTCCTCGTCGCTCCCAGTGTTGGCCGGGCCCGCCCCGGCTCGCAAGCCGAAGCCCTAGCCGTCGGCGCGGTCCTCGCGGACGCCGGCGGCCCGCAAGGCGTCCAGCGCCCTGTCGCCGTCGCCCGGCTGGACGTTCACCGCCCTGGTGGCGTCGGTGAGGACCAGCACCTCGTGGCCGGCCGCGCGGGCGTCCAGCGCGGTCGCCTGCACGCAGTAGTCGAGGGCGAGGCCAACCACCACCACCCGCTTGACCGCCTGCTTGCCGAGGAAGTCGGCCAGCTCCGGGTTCCAGCCCGTGTAGCCGTCCAGCTCACGCTCGCGGCCCTTGAACACCTGGAAGTCGGGCTCCACGCGCAGGTCCGGGTGCGGCTCCCAGCCGGGGGTGCCCTCCACGCAGTGGGGCGGCCAGGGGCCACCCTGCTCGACGAAGGACGAGTGGTCGGGCGGGTGGCTGTCGTGGGTGGTGACCACGGTGGGGAACCGCGGCGCCAGCCGGTTGACGACCGGCACGACCTGGTCGCCATCGGGGACGGCGAGGCTGCCGCCCGGGCAGAAGTCGCGCTGCACGTCGACCACGATCAGCGCGTCGTCGTGCTCTGGTGAGAAGGCCATCGGATGCTCCTTGGGTGCGTTGACGGGGTGCCCGCTCTGCTGGCAGCCTGTACCACCACATGATCCTACCGATGGCGCAGGCGCAGGCGACCGTCCCCGACGGGCCGGCCGCCCTCACCACCCGCGCCTGCGCGCCGATGGGCCTCGGCACCGGCAACTCCGCCGCCGGCCGCCCGCCGTGTCGCCGGGTCGCGGCGGCGCTCGCCCCCTAGCGGCGGGCTCGGAGCGCGCGCCGCGGCCAAACGCCAAGCGATCCACGCCCGCGCCCAAGGAGGCATCGCCCGATGGCCAACCGTGACGAACTGCTGGTCTCCACCGACTGGCTGGCCGCCCAGCTCGACAACCCCGGCATCCGGGTGGTCGAGGTCGACGAGGACACCGACGCCTACGCCCGCGGCCACATCCCCGGGGCCGTCGCCGTCAACTGGAACACCGACCTGCAGGACCCGCTGCGGCGCGACTTCATCGCGCCGGAGGCGTTCGCCAAGCTCCAGGACCAGCTCGGCATCACCCCGGAGACCACCGTGGTGCTGTACGGCGGCAACAACAACTGGTTCGCCGCCTACGCCTACTGGTACTACAAGGTCTACGGCCACGGACCGGTCAAGCTGCTGGACGGTGGCCGCAAGGCCTGGGAGCTGGAGGGCCGGCCGCTGACCACCGACCCCACCGAGGCCGGCGCGACCTCCGGGTACCCGGTGCACCAGCCCGACACCTCGATCCGCGCGTTCCGCGACCAGGTCCTCGCCGACTACGTCGGCCGCGAGGGCGCGGCACTGGTCGACGTGCGCTCCCCCGAGGAGTACCGCGGGGAGAAGCTCGCCCCCGACCACCTGCCCCAGGAGGCGGCGCAGCGGCCCGGGCACATCCCCGGCGCGGTCAACATCCCGTGGCTGAAGGCGGTCGACGCCCAGACCGGCAAGTTCCTGTCGGACCAGCAGCTCGCGGACCTGTACGGGTCGCAGGGGATCGCCGCCGACAAGGACGTGGTGGCCTACTGCCGCATCGGCGAGCGCTCGGCGCACACCTGGTTCGTGCTCCACGAGCTGCTCGGCTACCCGCGGGTGCGCAACTACGACGGCTCCTGGACCGAATGGGGCTCGCTGGTGAACGTCCCCATCGAGCGCTAGGGCACGCGCACGCGCCCGGAGGGCACCCGGGGGACCCGAGGGGGTCCCCCGGTGGACAAGGGAATGATTGCTGGGCACAGGGCGGTCGGGCAGACTGCCGCAGTGAGCAATCCAGCCGAGCTGCCGCCGCCCGGGTCGCCGGTCGCGGCCGCGGCCGAGGCCGAGGTCCTCCGCCATGTCGTCGGCGCGCTTCCCGGAGCCGTGGTGGTCGCCGACGCCTCCGGGCGGCTCCGCTACGCCAACGCCGCCGCCATCCGGCTGTGGGGCTACGCCGACCCGGCCCAGGTCCCGGAGCTGCTGGTGGGGCCGGCGACCGCCCTGGACGTGCGCGACGTGGACGGTACGCCGATCCCTCCCGAGCGCTGGCCGCTCGCACGCGCCCTGGTCGGCGAGCACTTCGAGGACTTCGACTGCGTGCTGCTTGGCAGGGACGGCGTCCGGCGGTG
>Ga0209845_1000105_pt1 | contig 11834 bp, 7 predicted proteins | sample GWRWS2_50_60_FD_187239 | JGI IMG/M metagenome (GOLD analysis project Ga0209845, IMG submission 187239) | Riverbed sediment microbial communities from areas with vegetation nearby in Columbia River, Washington, USA - GW-RW S2_50_60 (SPAdes)... | ecosystem: Environmental > Aquatic > Freshwater >... | reverse complement strand
GTCGGATTTCCATCAAAACGGGGTGGTGACCGTCTTGCACCGGTTGGGGCCCCCGAATCTGGACCAACTCGAGGCGGAGCTGGAGCGGCACGCCCAAACGAACCCGATCGCGCTCGTGCTACCCTCCCTCTACGCCGAACTCCAACGACCGGCCCTCAAGCAGATCGTCGAGACCTTGAAAGAGGTTCGCTACCTGAATGAAATTGTCATCTCGCTCGACCGAGCCTCCGCTTTGGAGTTCCGCCTGGCGAAGGAGTATTTTGCGGTCCTCCCCCAACGGGTGCGGCTGATCTGGAACGACGGAGCACGCATCCAGGACCTCCTCAAGCTGCTGGTCTCTCACGAGATTGATATCGGCCTCCAAGGGAAAGGACGGGGCTGCTGGACCGCCTTCGGCTATGTGCTGGCTCGCCGGCAGAGCAACGTCATCGCACTCCACGATTGCGATATTCTCAGTTACACCCGTGAATACCTCGCTCGGCTCTGCTATCCGATCGCCAACCCGAACCTCGGCTACGAATTCTGCAAGGGTTACTACAGCCGCGTGACGGACCGCCTCCACGGCCGGGTGACCCGTCTCTTCATGACGCCGTTGATCCGCAGCTTGCAGCAACTCGTGGGACCCCATCCGCTGCTGACTTTTCTGGATAGTTTCCGGTACCCGCTGGCAGGAGAGTTTGCGATGGTGCGCGAGCTAGCCTGGATCAACCGGATTCCGGGCGACTGGGGATTGGAAGTAGGCGTCTTGGCCGAGATCTATCGCAACTGCGCCCTGCGTCGAATCTGCCAGGCCGATATTGCGGACGCCTACGAGCACAAACACCAGGCTCTGTCGGCTGACAATCCTGAAGCGGGGCTGCTCAAGATGTGCATGGACATCACCAAATCGCTCTTCCGGAATCTGGCCGGCGAGGGGGTGGTGCTGTCGGAGGGGCTGCTCAAGACGCTGCGGGCCACTTATCTGCAGGCGGCTCAGGAGGCGATCAGCCGGTACGAATATGACTCCGCGATCAACAGCCTCAAATTCGATCAGCACGAGGAACGGACCGCGGTCGAGGCCTTCTTGAAGGGCCTGAAGTTGGCCACAGAGGGATTTCTGGAGGATCCGCTGGGGGTACCGATGATTTCGAACTGGAGCCGCGTGGCGGCCGCGGTACCTGACATCTTCAGCCGACTGTTCGAGGCGGTAGAAGAAGACCATGAGTGGAATCCCACGGCAGAAACCGAACAGGCTCGGGTGTGACCGGTAATGAGAACCCTCTCTGGAGCCAGCTCAAACGAATGAGTTCTCATCCAATGAGAGATGCCGGTCCTCACAGTATTACTTCTTTCGCTTTGCGCAACCGCAGCAGCACAAGGGACCTCGTCTCAAGATCGTAGCACTCACCCCCCTTCAGCAGCGTCACCCGCTTTTTGTCGTGTATCGTCGCAACTGTATCCAAAACCAGCTGCCATCGGACTCCCCGCCTATGCGCTGGCAGGGTAAAGGGAAGTGGCTCATGGTGCGCGTTGAGCAGGAGTAAGAATGTATCATCGAGGAGGGGGCGTCCCTTGCTGTCGGTTTCTTCGAGCGCATCTCCTGACAAACGCAATCCTAAACAACGAACGTAACCTTTGTTCCAATCCTCGTCTGTCATCTCTTTGCCGTCGGGACGAAACCAGGAGAGATCTTTGACTTCGGCACCGCGAATATGACGTCCGTGGAAGAATCGTCGTCTCCGAAAGACTGGATGCGCTTGTCGCAAGGCGATCAACTGTTGCGTGAAGGCCAGCAATTTACGATCTGAATGGTCGAGTTTCCAGTCAAACCAGCTCAGCTCATTATCTTGGCAGTAGGCATTGTTGTTCCCTCGCTGTGTCCGTCCTCTCTCATCGCCGCCGCAGATCATGGGAACTCCCTGTGAAAGCAGAAGGGTCATCAGTATGTTGCGTTTCTGCCGCTCTCGGAGCTCGACAATGGGCAGATTATCGGTCGGGCCCTCCACGCCGCAGTTCCAGTTCAGGTTGTCGTCGCTTCCGTCCCGGTTGTCTTCACCATTGGCTTCGTTATGTTTTTGGTTATAGCAGACAAGATCGTGCAGGGTGAAACCATCATGAGCAACCACGAAATTGATGCTCGCATAAGGGCGACGCCCGCTCATTTCATAGAGATCGCTGCTGCCGCTGAGTCGGTTTGCTAACTCAGCAACCTGCCCTCCCTCGCCCTTCCAGTACCGCCGGATGGTGTCCCGGTACTTGCCATTCCATTCAGCCCAGCCGACCGGAAAGTTGCCGACCTGATAGCCGCCTTCGCCAAGGTCCCAAGGTTCGGCGATGAGTTTGACTTGCGAGAGCACGGGATCCTGATGCATGATGTCGAAGAAAGCGCTCAGCCGGTCGACGTCATGCAACACACGAGCAAGCGTGGACGCGAGGTCAAACCGAAACCCATCCACGTGCATCTCCAAAACCCAATAGCGCAGGCTGTCCATGATGAGTTGGAGCGTTCGAGGATGTGTCACGTTCAGGGTGTTGCCGCAGCCTGTGTAGTCCTTGTAATAGCGACGATTGTCCGGCATGAGCCGATAGTACACGGCGTTATCAATGCCACGGAAAGAGAGCGTCGGCCCAAGATGATTTCCTTCGCCGGTATGGTTGTACACAACGTCAAGGATGACCTCGATGCCCGCACTGTGCAGGATTTTTACCATCGTCTTGAATTCATTGACGTGGCGGCCCCGGTCCTTCGAGGCGGCATAGCGGATATCGGGCGCGAAAAAGTTGATACTGTTATACCCCCAGTAGTTGGAAAGTCCGCGGTCAGTCAGGACCTTATCGGAGACGAAATGGTGCACTGGGAGGAGCTCAACCGCAGTCACCCCCAACCTTTGAAGATACTCAATAGCCACAGGAGTCGCTAATCCTGCATAGGTGCCTCGAAGATCTCCCGGCACATCAGGATGGCGCATCGTGAAACCTTTCACGTGCACCTCGTAGATAATGGTTTTATCCCACGGCGTTCGTAACAATTGGTCCTCACCCCAGGTGAAGGCCTGCTCAATCACGACGGACTTGGGTACACTGGCAGCATTGTCCCGATCGTCACGAACCAGATCGGCCTCCGGATTTCCAATAGGGTAGGCAAACATGGCCTCGGACCGCTTGACTGTACCGGTCAGTGCTTTTGAGTAGGGATCGATTAACAACTTCGACTGGTTGAACCGGTGTCCTGCTTCGGGCTCATAGGGGCCGTGGACCCGATAGCCATACATCTGTCCAGGCCGGATTTCTGGAAGATAGGCGTGCCAGACCTGATCGGTCCGCTCCTCGATCCTAATCCGGTGGGATTCCTTGTCTGAATCCGGACTATCGAACAGGCATAGTTCTACGCCGGTGGCGTTTTCCGAAAACAAGGCAAAATTTACTCCTTCGCCGTCCCACATCCCTCCCAGCGGATATGGACGGCCGGGCCAAACCCTCATGTCTTGTTTCCTCGCTCCGGTCCGACGACAATCACGGAACAATAGACATCATAATCAGATATGAAGTTGGGCGCAACACTCGGTCCGAGTCCACTCTTGCAGAGCCATCTCATCACTCTTGGCAAGAGGACCTCTGGTCAGGCAGACTGGGAGCGGGACTCTCATGAGAACAAGCGAAACCTGGCAATTGAATCTGGGAGCTCGACCAGTTGGCCCTTCTACGGTAGAGTTCCGAGTATGGGCCCCACACGCACGAACGGTTGCCATCAAGCTGATTGGGCAGGATCGGAATTCACTGCCGATGGAGCCGCGAGAACTGGATTATTTTGAAGCCATAGTCTCGGGTGCTAGTCCTGGGATGCGGTATCAGTATGTGCTCGATGATCAGAAAGAGCGCCCGGACCCTGCCTCCCGTTTCCAGCCTGATGGTGTCCACGGTGCCTCCGTGGTGGTCGATCCTGATGCCTTCCGCTGGACGGATGAGAGTTGGTCCGGTCTCCCCCTCGCCCACTTGATTATGTACGAACTCCACAGCGGGACTTTCACCCCTGAAGGGACGTTCGAGGCCATCATTCCGCACTTGGAGTATCTTCAAAACCAGGTAGGCGTGACCGCAATTGAGCTCATGCCGGTGGCCCAATTCCCTGGTGTCCGGAATTGGGGCTACGACGGCGTATATCCCTTTGCGCCGCAAGCCAGTTACGGCGGGCCCCAGGGATTAAAGGCCTTGGTGGATGCCTGTCATGCCCGTGGTCTGGCTGTCATCCTGGACGTGGTTTACAATCATCTTGGACCGGAAGGGAACTATCTTGGAGACTTCGGTCCCTACTTCACTGACCAATATCGGACACCTTGGGGTCAGGCGATCAACTTTGATGGGCCGGACAGCGATGAGGTTCGCCATTACGTCATCAGCAACGCTCTCTATTGGGTCACGGAATACCATATGGATGCGCTGCGGTTGGACGCGATTCACGGGATCTACGATTTCAGCGCCAGGCACATCCTCCAAGACTTAACCGAAGCCGTGCATGCAGAAGCGGACCGGTTGGGTCGGCGCATTCTTGTCATTGCCGAAAGCAACCTGAACGATGTGCGGATCATTGCGCCTCCAGCCGAAGGCGGATATGGATTGGACGGTCAATGGAACGATGACTTTCATCATGCTCTCCATACCCTCCTGACAGGAGAACGGGCCGGCTACTACGAGGACTTCGGACACCCGGAGCAACTCGCCAAGGCATTGCGGGAAGGATTCATCTATTCGGGACAGCGGTCGTCCTACCGGAGACGCCGTCACGGGAATTCCTCACGAAACTGCTCCCCTTCGCAGTTCATCGTGTTTGCCCAGAATCATGATCAGGTAGGGAACCGAGCGCATGGGGACCGACTGAGCACCCTGGTGCCGTATGAGGCCCTGAAGGTGGCCGCCGCCTCTGTCCTGCTGGCGCCTAACATTCCACTTCTTTTTATGGGTGAAGAGTATGGAGAAACGGCTCCGTTCCAATACTTCACAGACCACGGAGACCAGGCCCTTGTCGAAGCAGTTCGCAAAGGCCGCCAAGCAGAGTTCGCCTCATTCGAGTGGAAGAATGAGATGCCCGATCCTCAGGCTCTTGTCACCTTCGAGCGTTCACGCGTGCATCCGGGAAGCCAGTCGGATGCACGGCGGGCGGCAATCCTCCGTTGGCACCGTCACCTGATCAGGCTACGAAAATCCATGCCAGCGCTGGAAGCATTTCAACCGGATAGACATGTCCAACGAGTCTGGACAGACGAAGCCCAACTTGTCTTGGTTCTCCATCGCTGGATTGCTAATGGCCAGGCAGCTCTTCTAATCTTGGGGTTTAACCGGAGGCCTGCTTCAGTTCGGTTGTGTGAACCGGTTGGAACCTGGGAATTGTTGCTGGATAGTTCGGCCGAGGAGTTCGGAGGAACCGGTCAAAATGGCCCTCCGGAAAAACTGATGATTGGACTCGGAGGGCTACCCGTGGACCTGCCCGCCTATGCAACTGCTGTCTACGCCAGCGTAGAACGTAACAATGAAGTAAAATCAGCTACTTCCCCTTCTGATTAAAGTCCAGTGCCATCGGATGGCATCTCGAACAGCCTCCTTTTTCCCACGAACTCATACGCATAGCTTGACTCGGCACGGGACAATTTGTCCATACTCACAACGTCGTGATATAGCAAGAGGTTTGATGAATCGTTCGGAATCGAATGACAAAAGTTTCTCGATGCTAACTGGCCTCTCTCTCTCCTGAGTCATATAGTTTTCTATCCAATTGAAATCGTTATCGATCTCGTCCACCCACTAGGTCACATACAAGGGCGCATCACTTGCTAGTTGGGTATTACAGGAACCCTCGAAGTGGAACGGAGACAGAAACAAAAAGTGCTGGCCATGATTATGGCTGGCGGAAAAGGCGAACGGCTCATGCCGCTGACGGAGTACCAGAGCAAACCGGCTGTGCCGTTCGGAGGCAAATACCGTATCATTGACTTTGTCCTGAGTAATTTCTTGAACTCCGGCATCCTCGCGATCTACGTCCTAGCCCAGTATCGGTCGCAGTCGCTGATCGAACACTTACGCCGGGCCTGGCGGATCGGCGGACGGATTAAGCACAACTTCATTACGGTTGTCCCTCCCCAGATGAGATCCAGAGAGGGCTGGTATGAAGGCACGGCCGACGCGGTCTACCAGAACCTGAATCTCATACGGGGTTTTGCTCCGGACCTGGTAGCTGTGTTCGGCGCCGATCAAGTGTACCGGATGGACATAGGCCAGATGATCCGGTTCCACACAGAGCGACAGGCCGATGTGACCGTGGCCGCGTTACCAGTTCCACTGCATGCTGCCAAGCGATTCGGCATTATCGAGGTGCGCCATAATAATCAGATCATCGGCTTCGAGGAGAAGCCTAAGCAGCCCAAGCCGATACCTCAGGCTCCCGGGCATGCCTACTCCTCGATGGGGAACTACCTCTTCAACGCAGACATTCTCTTACAGGTCTTGGAGCACGATGCAATTCAACCCGGCTCTCACGATTTCGGTCGCAACATCATACCGCATATGGTAGATTCCCACCGGGCCCTGGCATACAATTTTTTGGACAATGAAATCCCTGGTCTACAGGCCTATGAAGAACATGGGTATTGGAGGGACGTCGGAACCCTAGAAACCTACTGGCAGGCCCACATGGATATCATCGGAGAGTGTCCGATCCTTGACCTCCGAAACAGTCAATGGCCTATCCTGACTGACACCTATGATGGACCGACAGCGAGTTTTGTCCGGTCCCGCCTGGAAGACACCATGGTCGGCCAGGGCAGTCAGCTGATCGAAGCGGATATCCGACGGTCGGTGATCGGCCGGAACGTCATGATCAAGCACGGGGCCAGCATCGAGGAGTCCGTGATTCTCGATGGTGCCATCATCGGGGCGAATGCCCGGCTCCGGCGTGTCATCGCGGACCGGTTTAATAGCATTCCGCCTGGGACGCAGATCGGATTCGATCAGGTCGTGGACCGCAAGTGCTACCAGGTTAGCAGGTCCGGCATCGTCGTGCTCCCGCGAGGGCGCTCCATCGGCGACCGCGCTGTCGAGATGATACAGTAACTGAAACGAAATTCCGATGACGTCAACACCAGCCTCGCAAATTCCGGTCTCGACCTACCGGCTTCAATTTAATCGGGAATTCACATTTGCCGATGCCGCACGGATCGTGCCTTATCTCTATGCCCTCGGCATCACGGATTGCTATGCGTCATCCTATCTCAAAGCAGTGCCGGGAAGTACTCACGGATACGATGTCGTCGATCCAACCAAGCTCAACCCTGAACTGGGAACAGAAGAGGAGTATCGTGAGTTCATCAAGGCACTCAAAACTCATGCCATGGGTCAAATTCTGGATGTGGTCCCCAACCATATGGGGATCGGGGAATCGGTGAACGCCTGGTGGCTAGATGTCCTGGAAAATGGTCCGAGCTCCCGCTATTCGGACTTTTTTGATATAGACTGGCATCCTGTCAAGCGCGAACTGGAAGACAAGGTCTTGCTTCCAATTCTGGGGGATCTGTATGGAACCGTTCTGGAAAACCAGGAGATTACCCTCACCTATGAGGACGGGAGTTTCCACCTCCGGTATTATAACCACAGGCTTCCGGTTTCTCCCGAGTCGTGGGTTCGGATTTTGACCCATCGTCTGGATAATCTGACCCAGCAGACCGAAGCCAAGGATCAGGACGTCCAGGAGCTGCAGAGCATCATTACGGCCCTCAGACACCTACCTTTACGCAACGAGCGGAACGCCCAACGTGTGGCGGAGCGGTACCGCGAGAAGACGATCGCCAAGAAACGATTGACTAAGCTTGTCAGTGAGAGCCGACCAGTCCGCGCGTTCGTGGAGGAGAATGTCAGGCTCTTCAACGGAACGAAGGGCGACCAGAGAAGCTTCGACCTACTGGACGCCCTGCTGGCCGAGCAGGGCTACCGACTGGCCTACTGGCGGGTTGCCTCCGAAGAAATCAACTACCGACGATTTTTTGATATCAATGAGCTGGCTGCCATCCACATGGAGAACCAGGCGGTCTTCCAACACTGCCATCAACTCATTTTCCAGCTCCTCCTGGAAGGCTCGGTCACGGGTCTCCGCATCGATCATGTGGACGGACTCTACGACCCCGGAGAGTATCTTCGGCAGTTACAGGCATGGGCTCAAGCCAGGCTTGCCCCTTCAGAAAAGTTACGGGAATCCGAGGACCGACCGGTCTTTCTCGTCGTCGAAAAGATCCTCAGCAAGGATGAGCCGCTCCCAGAAACCTGGCCGGTTCACGGGACGACTGGGTACGATTTCCTGAACCTGCTCAACGGCCTCTTTGTTAACCGTGCACATGAGCGGGCCGTTGATGAGGTCTACGCACGGTTTATCCAGGACCGGATCTCCTGTGAGGAACTCACTTATGAAACAAAGAAGGTGGTCATGCGCGCGTCCATGGCCAGCGAAATCAATGCGCTCGGGCATCAGTTAAACCGCCTCTCTGAACGAGACCGCCTCTCCCGCGATTTCACGCTCTACAGCCTGACCCACGCGATCCGGGAGATCATCGCCTGCTTTCCCGTGTACCGGACCTATGTGACGGAGAGTGCTGAAGAAGTGATGGAGCGGGATCGCGCGTATATCCGGTTGGCGGTCGCCAAGGCCAAGCGCAAGAACCCTGCTCTGAGTGGACTCGTCTTTGACTTTGTGCGAGGGCTTCTTGTGAAGCAGGCGGATGAGCGTTCTCGACAGGATCGCCTGGAGCAGCTGCGCTTCGTGATGAAATTCCAACAAACCACCAGTCCGGTCACCGCCAAGGGGATCGAGGACACGGCATTTTACATCTATAATCGGCTAGTCTCATTGAACGAGGTGGGAGGAGACCCTGAACAATTCGGAATCCCGGTCTCCACCTTTCACGAGCGGATCCGGCAGCGCCGAGCCCACTGGCCCTACTCCTTCTCGGCTACATCAACCCATGACACCAAGCGGAGTGAAGATGTGCGGGCGCGGATTAATGTTCTCTCGGAGATTCCTCAGGCTTGGAAGGCCCACCTGCTCCGCTGGAGCAAGCTGAACAAGAAACACAAGACCGAGGTAGACGGGCAGCTAGCCCCTGACCGGAACGAGGAATATCTTCTGTACCAGACTCTGATCGGGTCTTGGCCTTTTCCACCCCTTTACGATATCCAGTATCGTGCCTTCTGCGACCGAATTCAGGCTTACATGGTTAAGGCGCTCAAAGAAGCTAAGGTCCACACAAGCTGGGTCAATCCCGATCAGGCCTACGACGAGGCGGTTCATCGCTTCATTGAAGCGATCCTAGACCGGACTGGAGCGAACACTTTTCTGGAGGACTTCATCCCCTTTCAAGAAAGGGTCGCTGAATACGGCATCTACAATTCTCTGTCACAGCTTCTGCTTAAGATTGCGGCTCCAGGCATCCCCGATTTCTACCAAGGGACCGAACTCTGGGACTTTAGCCTTGTTGATCCGGACAATCGCCGGCCGGTTGATCACTCAGTCCGCGCCGACCTGTTGGCTCGATTGCAGGGCGTTGATTCGGGCACTGGCACCGATCGCCGTGGACTGGTCCGTGAACTGCTCGATGGCCGACCAGACGGGAGAATCAAACTGTATGTGACAGCGACCGCTCTGAACTACCGACGAGCCAATGCGCCCCTCTTCCTGGAGGGCGAGTACGTGCCTTTGGAGAGTCAGGGAAACAAGAAAGACCACGTGTGCGCCTTTGCACGGATCTATCAGGACCAAGCCGTTGTGGCAGTCGTCCCGCGTCTCGTGGCTGGGTTGATGCCAGATGGGAAGACGCCGCCCATCGGTTCAGATGTCTGGGGAGACGCCTGGGTCACCGTTCCCTCTTGGCGATCAGCCTCCCGCTATAGGAATATCTTCACAGGCGAAGTCCTGTCTACGACGGCGACCGACGATCGTCAGACCTTGCCACTGGCCCAAATCGTAAGCGAATTCCCGGTGGGCCTTATCGAGAGGGTGGTATGAGCGTGACCAGATTCCGTCGAGATTCCAATATGGAAGACAAAGTTTTTGAAGCCGGCCACTGGAGCGAGTGGCTGAGTGCAGAGGCTCGTGTCAGATTTCAGCCAGAGCGCTCCGCCCTCTACCGTCTTTTCAGAACGCTGGTGCGAGGATTCTCAAGCCCGGTATGGGTCTTCATTGGCGGACTCGCAGTAGGCAGCCTTGTGGCCAATTGTGCGCAGCGAGGCAGACGCCGATCGTGGGAATACATCGGGACAGGGATACTGATGGGCTTGACGCCGGCGCACTGATCGTGCCGTTGGTTTGTATTGTGTTGCCAAGAACACGTTTGACTATCCATCGGATCGTGGAGCAGGTGATGTCGGACTCCTTTCTAACCGGCGCCGGACAGCTTCCCAAGTTGAGACCGATCTTCGAAAAAATGTTCTGGCACGCCAATCACCTAAGACCATTCCGATGGTCGGTTATGGCGGCTGAGCAGGCCAGAGCATGACCTCGGCGACAATCCCTTTGGCTCCGGAGACGGAGGCGAAAGTCCACGAGATTGGCGAGACGGAGATCCTGGTCGGCATTCCCAGTTATAACAACGCTTCCACGATCGGCCATGTGGTCCGCGCGGTCAGCGTCGGACTGGCCAAATATTTTGCAACCACGCGAGCGGTCCTGGTCAACTCGGACGGCGGTTCATCCGACGGAACGCCCGAGACGGTCGCACGAGCGGTCGTGGACTTCGGAGCCATGCTGATCAGCGACCAACAGAGTCCGCTGTACAAGATCATTACGCCGTACCACGGAATCCCTGGTAAAGGCAGCGCGTTTCGGACCATCTTCGAGATCGCACGACGGCTGAAGGCGAAGGCCTGTGCGGTGGTGGACTCGGATCTGCGAAGCATCACGCCCGAATGGATCGAGTTGCTGATCCGGCCGGTATTGAAGGAAGGCTACGACTATGTTGCGCCCTACTACCTCCGCCACAAATACGATGGCACCATCACCAACAGCATCGTCTATCCGCTGACTCGCGCCCTGTACGGACATCGCATTCGCCAGCCCATCGGCGGCGATTTTGGTTTTGCCGGGGCACTGGCGGAACATTATCTTGAGAAACATGTCTGGGAATCTGATGTGGCCCGCTTCGGGATTGATATTTGGATGACCACGGAGGCGATCGCCAGCGGAGCAAGGGTCTGTCAGAGCTTTTTGGGGGCGAAGATCCATAATCCCAAGGACCCGGCTGCCGATCTCTCGGCGATGCTGGTTCAAGTGATGGGAGCCATCTTCGCTTTGATGGAAGAACACCAAGCAGTCTGGGCTGGGGTGAAAGAATCGAACCCTGTCAAGCTGTTTGGGTTCCAGTACGATGTCGGTGTCGAACCGGTCAACGTCAATGTGGATCGCATGATCAGCAGTTTCCGGCAGGGTCTCGCTGACCTGGAGCCAATCTGGAGGCAAATGCTTGCCCCCGATACGGTGGAGGGGCTCCTTCTCTTAAAGGATTGGCCGCTCCAGGCATTTCACATTCCCGACGAGTTCTGGGCTCGACTCATCTATGATGTCGCTGTGTCCTATCACCGCCGCGCCATGCCACGCGAACACCTGCTCAAGGCGTTCACACCGCTCTATCTGGGACGCACAGCCGCCTTCGTGCTGGAGACACAGGGGCTCACGTCTCTCGAAGCCGAAGGCCGGATCGATTCACTCTGCCAAGCCTTCGAGGATCGCAAGCCCTATCTGGTGGAACGATGGCAGGCCCCCCTCGCTTGATAACGGAGGCGACCATGAAAGAATTCTGGGAAAAAGCCCTGCTGGGACCGTTGGA
>Ga0209845_1000104_pt1 | contig 11857 bp, 8 predicted proteins | sample GWRWS2_50_60_FD_187239 | JGI IMG/M metagenome (GOLD analysis project Ga0209845, IMG submission 187239) | Riverbed sediment microbial communities from areas with vegetation nearby in Columbia River, Washington, USA - GW-RW S2_50_60 (SPAdes)... | ecosystem: Environmental > Aquatic > Freshwater >... | reverse complement strand
TGCCGGACGACTTGGTACTCCCAGGTCATCCCGTTCATCGGCATGGTCGTGTACCCTTAGGGGATCGCGACCGAGGGATTGACCGCGGTCCTTCGCTTCGGCGACGGTGGAAGTGTAATCCGGCCCTACAGTCAGCGCGCGAGGGCGGGCATGTTTACGCTATCTTGACGCGGCCGATTCGTCGGAACGAAACCCCTTAGCGCACGGACACCTGTCGGAATCGATTCTGTAGATGTGGGTTCGAAGGCGAGTTGCGAAAGCTCGAAGACCTGTTCGCGCATGGCGGTCGTATCCGACAAGAGGTCGAGCGCGGCTGGCACCTCGACCGAGCTGCCCTCGACAATCGGGGCGCACTCACGAATCACTTGGATGACCATGTTCGAACCAAATGCGGTCCATGCGCTACAAGACGGAGGAGTCACGTGGGTCTTCTATTTCCGAAAGTCCGAGGTTCCACGACGGGAACTCGAGATCGTGTCGTGGGCCAAACGGGGAAAACTCCTGCGCCTCGCTGTCACTTTCGGTTCTGTGGACCCGGACGTCCGCGAGTACCGGAGTACGACGGCAGTCCATCTCTGGCAGATGGACATCCTTCCGACGACGATCTCTTGGCGGAAGGTCTTCGTCCACGTCTTTACCCATGAGCCGTTGCATCACGCGATCGGCAGGTTTCTTGCCGAGATTGCGGAGCGCGGAGACCAGGAATGGGTCATCCAGCGGCTCGGCGACGGTCGTTGGTGGTAGCTCACCTCCTTGTGAGGAAGAGAAAGACCTGACCGGTCGGGATGGATTCAGCCCTGGCATCGTTCCTCTATCGTCTCGAGGAGGGAATCCTCTCATCCGGAGGAAAGTGGATTTGGATTCTTTCGGGCGTCAATCATGCGTCATCCGGATCAGGTTCCTGTTCGGCGGGGGCTTCGCAACCCTTTCCAGAGGCAGCGTCTGCACGGCATTGCGAGACCGTCCAGCGATCACCAGCAAGGGCTTCGGCGCTGCCTGTCTACATTCGGGCAGCTCGCAGTTGTTGCAGGATGCGTGGTCCGCTCGGCTGGCCAGGTCACAGTGCCGATCCAAGCCTTCGGCCCGCAGGGGCTCACATCAGTCAGGCCCTCGGCCGGGACTCCGGTAGGCCCGAGGCTCGAATCCTTGGCCCAGACCCTGATACGAGAGGAGGACAGCGCTCTCCAACCGGGAGCGCCCGCCTGTTCGTGTCCGGCTTCGCGGCGGAGGCCTGAACCAGGGCCAATCCCGCGCTCAGAGAAATCCGTCTGCATGAAGAGCCTCGGCGGGCAACGATTCAGAATTCCTGGGCGGTCAAGTCGGTGGATCGCTAGATCGAACTCGCCACATACCACCGGCTGACTTCAACAACGCCTTTGCCGGTGGAGTCGACGTGGCTACGTCCCTTCGGTCAGCCGGAGACAGAGCCGACCCTGCAGGAGGACGGGTCGGCCTATCTAGATAGGAAAAGAAAAGGGGTTGGGGAAGGCCGGCTCAGAGATCGTCGCCCGACGAGTTCTCGTCGCCGCTCTGGCCTTCCGAACTCTCGCCTTCCTTGCCTTCGATCGGCTTCTTGATGACGCGCTTCTGCACGATCGGTGCGGGGGCGTTGGTTGGTCCGGGCGGAGACATCGGCCCGCGGGCCTGAATTCTTCGCGCGGGAGCGCCCGCGACGACCGCTCCACCGGTGGGTGGGCGCTGATCGCGCATCAAGGATCCGCACTTGTGGCAGACCGTCGCTGTCACGGAGTTGAGGGTGCCGCAGGTCGGGCAGGGCTTCGAGCCCATCTTGCGCATCTCCTCTTCCTCGCGGAGCCAGTCTTCGAAGGTGAGGAAGGTCGGCTGCTTGCGCCACCATTCCTGGAACTCGGTTTCGCTCAGGCTGCGGCCCAGCTGTCGAGAGGCTTCCTGCTTGAAGCGGGCGACGACCTCGTCGTACTGGAGGCGCATCTTCTCCTTGTAGTCGGCCATCTCCAGTTGACCAGTCGCGAATTCGACGCCGCACTCCGGGCATTGTTTCACGTCGACCGGGATCCAGGCTTGGCAGTTCGAGCACTTCGCCATGTCCCGCTCGAACTCGACGCCGCACTTCGGGCACGTCGTCGCGTCCTCCGGGATGAAGGCGCCGCACTCGCCGCACTCGACCATCTTGCCGAGGCCGTAGACCTTCCAGTACAGCGACACGCCGATCGCGACGGCCGCCGCGGCCGCCAGGATGACCAAGAAGAGCCACCACTCGATGCCGAGGACCGGGACCTTCTGGAACAGGAAGGACGACGACCTCTGGACCGCAATCGTGCGGGTGTCCGGCTGAATCAGTGTCGTCGCCGGTGTCACGACGATCGTGTACGACCCGTCCTGGGTGTTTGGGGGCACCGTGATCGTCCCGATGAAGAAGCCGTCACTCGCCGACATCGTGGAGTTCGTCGCGAGGACCGTGGCGCCGCTGCGCAGCTCGATATTCAAGACGACGCCGCCGATGCCGTTCGAGCCCGCGTCCCGAACGTATCCCGTGACGCCCAGCGAGTTTCCGGAGACGACGGATTGGCCGGACGCCGGCGTCAGGATCAGCGTGAACCCGGCCGGAGGAGGCTGGACGTTCAAGGTGACGTTCGAGAAGTTGTTGCTCTCTTGCGCGGAGCCGCCCTCGTTGATCGTGTTGTCTGGGTCGACGACGAGCATGAGGGTGTGCGGCCCGGTGGCACTGATGCCGGCCACGTTCAACGTCTGGTTCAGGAACGTGACGATCGTCAGGCTGTTCACCCGAGCGATTTCGTTCGCGCGGTTTCCATCAAGGTAGGCCCCGACCGAGACACCCGACGCGGTCGTCTGGCCCTGGTTCGAAATCAGGGCGTATGCCGTGAAGGGCTGGTTCTGCAGGACCGTCATCGTGGCGCTGGCCGGCTGGACCGTGAGGTCCGGGCCCGTGCGCACCTGGATGGGGAGGGATACCGTGACCTGCTTCGTGTTGTTGTCCGCGTTGATCGCCGGATACGGATCGAAGTCCACGCCGCCCGGGCCGGTCGTCGCCCCAAAGGCGATGGTCAGCTGGTAGTTGCCGAACGATTCCGCGTTCGGCAGGCTCGCGGTCGTGATCAGGTCCGTGTACAGCGGGATGGTCGCAAGGCCGTTCTGATCCGTCCGGTTCCACGCGCTCGCGCCGCTCGCGGCCTTCCCGAGGTATGAGAGGGTCCGCGCGCTCGGCGTCGTGGAGAGACCGTTGTCCGGATACTGCGCGGTCGTGGTGCTTGGGCTGAGGGTCGACCAAATCGTGGCGCCGCTCACCGGGAACCCGGTCGAATCGACGACGGACGCCCGGAGCCACCGCAACAGGAACACGGATCCGCCTGCGGCCAGAGGCACGTAGGCCGGCTGCCACGACGACTTCAGGACGGGGTCCTGGGTTCGGTCGATCGTGACGTTGTACAGGTACGCGTTCGAGGTGCCGTCGACCTGCAGCGTGTTGTGCAGCCCGAGGATGTTGGAGAAGTCCACTCCGATGTACGTGTCGTACGCGTACAGGTTACTCGAGGCGCTCAGGCCGAGGTTACCTTCCACGGGGCCGGTGGCATTGCCGCCACTCGCGCTCGCGTTCTCGTAGATCCGCTCGATCCGGGATCCATACAGGCTCGCGGTCGTGGACGCCCAGGAGATCAGCGGACTGTCGTCGTTGTCGTCCTGGTCCACTCCGAGGCCGAAGAGCTCGGTCGACGTGAAACCGGTGATTCGCGAGCCGGTCACATCAATCGTCGCGCCGGTCGCGTTGAACCAGCCAGGGAATTTCAGGGTCGCTCCGTTCTTCATCGCGAAGTGGCTGCCCGCGCCGGAGACCGTGAAGGCGAGCTTCAGGTACGGATTGATGGCAGCCGTCTGGGTCGTGACGATCGAGTTGTCGAGGACCAGTTCGCCGCCCGCGTTCACGTTGAGCACGTAGCCTTCATGAGACGTATCCTTGGAGAAACTCAAACCTCCGTTGACCAGCGTGAGGCTGCCCCCGGAGTTGATGTTGATCGAACCGTCGACTGAGTAGACGATTCCCGTGCACACCTGAGCGGTCGTGATCGTCCAGTCCCCGGTGATGACGCCACCGACCTGGTCGCAGGTTCCGGCTCGCGCGGCCGGGCTGAGTGCGACGACGGCCGCGAAGAGTCCACCCAGGGCGACGGACCAAACGATCAAACACGTCAGGGCCTTAGCATTCCGTTCGGATCGGCTAGACAACCCAAGACCTCCTGAGGTCGAGTCGGCCGAACGTATCCGGAGGACTACGACCGGTGGGCATGTTGCGCGGGCCATCCGGGGCCTCTTTATAAATAGGTTACCGCGCGATTATCTATCCCGATACGCACCTGTTCTCACGCAGAAGAATCACGCAAGAATATGGAGGAAATCCTTTTATCAAATCGCGAAGATAGAAATGACAAGAAATCGCGGAAATCGACCGAAAAATGTGAGAAAACCGGATGGCTTGAGGCTCCCGCATCGGCACGCGGTCACTCGACCATCCGGCTCAGATCACTTTCTTCTTCATGACCTTCTTCACGCTGACCGGAGCTTTCTTCGAGGCCTTGTCGTCGTCGGAGGCCATCCGGTGGCCGCAGGCGTAACACATGATCGCATCGGACGAAATCATAGTGCCGCAAGCCGGACAGGGAATCTCGGACTCGCCCTCCGTCTCGGAGGTCTCCTCCGCGGCGGCTTCGTCCTGGAGACGGTGGCCGCACGCGTAACACATGATCGCATCGGACGAAATCATGGTGCCGCAAGCCGGACACCCGATTTCTGATTCGCCGCCGGAAGCGGACTCCGCCTGGACGGCGACCTTCGCGACGGGCTTCGCCACCTGGGCGACCGTGACGGGCATCTGCGCGGCCGGCTTCGCGACCGCGGGCGCCGGATTGGACGGGACCGGTTGAGGCCGCAATCCCGCGGACGGCACCGGGGTCGTGGGCACCGGTTTCACGGAGACGGCAGGACCTGCAAAGGGAGTCGCAGGCATCGCCTTCATCGACTGTTCTTGGGCGATCAACTGTTTCTCCCGCTCGAGGAGTCGCTTTCCTTCCTCCGCGATCTTCGCGCGGGCCGCGGCGAAGTTCTCCTCCTCGGCCGCGAGCTTCTTTTCGCGCTCCATGAGCTCGCGGTTCCGACCGATCTGCGCATCGAGGGTCGCCTTTTGGTCTTCGAGGAGCTTCACAATCTGCTCTTGCCTCGCAGCGATCTCGGTCTTCCGCGTCGCGATGTCCTTCACGTGGGTGATCGCTTCGGTGTCACGTCGCGAGATGTCCTCGTCTCTCCTCACGAGGGACTCGAGGCGTTTTGCGAGTTCCTGCTCGCGCGCCATGAGCGAGTTCTCCTTCGCGAGCACCTGCTGTCTCGTGGAATCGAATTGCTGCTCCCGGTCGGCGATCGCCCGCTCGCTCTGCTCGAGCTCTTTCTCGCGGGCCCGCATCCCTTTCTCCCGGCCGACGAGCGAGTCCCGCTCTTCGGCAAGCGAGGTCCGTTCTTGTTCGAGGACCCGGCGGTCTTCCTCGATTTTGGCCGCTTGATCTTGAAGGGCCGCCTCACGCTCCCTTCGGTCCGCATCCTGGGACTTCAGGCTTTCTTCCACTTTCTTCAGTGCATCCAGCGCGTCTAGGATCGATCCTTCGGCCATTTACGGTGCCCTCCGATGTGTGTGCATGGCGCCGAGCCTCCCAGGCGTCGGCGTGTGAACGTCCCTCATGAATTCCCTCCCGCTTCGAAGATCGGACCGAGGACGGTCAGCCCGCCTTTCCGGACCTCGATCGCGTGTTTCTCCATCGAGTGATCGACGGATCGCATCTTCTCGACCTGCAGATACCGCACGAGCTTTCCGCGGGACCGGTCCAGCCCGAGCACCACGATGCCATCGACGAGAAACCCCTCGTTCCCGAGGAGCTGACTCTCCCCGTTCGCCGTCCGCTCCATGACCACGAGGCAGGTGAGTTCGTTGTCCCGGAGCATCTTGAAGAAGTAGAACATCCGCTTCCGCATGTTGTTCGTGTTCTCCATGAGCGAGTACAGCGCGCCGAGCGAGTCGAGGGCGAAGAGCTTGAACTTGTGACCGTGCACCTTGCGATAGTGACCGATCATCCGCTCGATGAAGGCGAGATAGTCCGTCTGGTCTTCCGGGCCGACGACCGCATCGATCTCCCGGAGGTCCGTGAAGTCGCTGATCTGCATGTTCATCGAGAGCTCGACGCCCAGGGACTCCATGTTCCGCAAGTGCGACTGGACCGTCTCCTCGAGCGTGGTGTACAGTCCGAACTCCCCGGTGTCTTTCAGATACCGCGACATGAGCGTGTAGCAAAACGACGTCTTCATCGAACCGGGCGGGCCCGTGACGAGGATGATCTTCGGTGGGACGATGTCGCTCCGAATCACTTTGTCCAGACCGTCGATTGCACTGCGAAACGCCATGGCCGCGCCGGATACGCATCACACGGGGGCAGGGCTCACTTAATCGTTTTGCGCTGATTATCTGGGCTGAGGACTTATCATTCTCTGGACTGAGTCCGGAAAGTCTTTGTACGCAGTTTCCAGATAGAAACGTGTCGACGAGTTCGAGGTGTCGGCTTACGCCAGCGAAGGAAACGAAGGTCTGTCCCGTCTGTGACACTCCAATCGACGCGGACGCGCGTGTTTGCCCTTCGTGTCAGACGGACCTGACCTTGTTCGACATCGGCGGGAGCACGGACCCGGTCGACATGCCCGTGAAGGACGGGCGGAGCATTGACGAGATCCTCGCCTCGATCATGGAAGGCAAGGAAGACCACCGGGAAATCTTCGAGACGCTCAAGAACGTCGCCCGCGAAACCCCGGAATCGGCCGAGGTCGGCGCGGCGGCGAAACCCAGACCCGCGATGGAGGCCGCGGCCGATCTCGGCGAGCAGTTCCTCTGCCCCGTCTGCGAGACGCTGGTCTCGGCGGACGCGACCGTCTGTCCGGGTTGCGGGGCGGAGTTCTCGGAAGGCGAGGCGACGGAATACGAATGCCCCGTGTGCAAGACCTCGGTGCCGGCGGACGCGGACCGCTGCCCGAGCTGCGGGGTCCGATTCGCGGAGGACGCGCAGACCGCGACGGCGCCCATGGGGAAAATCCGCGGCCCGCCAGCGGCCGTCGAAACGCTCCAACGGGAGGCTCCCCTTCCGCGGTCCTTCACCGCCCCCGCGGGCGCGGGGAAGCCGGCACGGAGTCCCCTCCAGAACCGGATCGAGCAACTTCGGCGGACCCGGCGGGAATCGGAACGCCGGATTCCATTCGGAGACCGGAAGCTCCTCTACCGCGAACTCCCGAAATTGGTGAACGAGGTGAAGCCGCTCCTGGTCTCGGCCAAACGGATCGGGCTCGAAATCGAGGAGGGGAAACGGATCATCAACGACGCGATCCAGGCGGGCAAAGGACGCGACATTGAGCGTGCGGTCACGCTGATCGCGGATGCACGACGGACACTCGACGTGGCCTTCGTCGACTTCATCGGCGGCCAAATCGACACGTTCCTCCAGGAACTGCGCGCTGCGAAGGGAGACGCGGGCGTCCAGGCGGCGACCCCGAAGCTCCAGGAGGCCGTCGGTCGGCTGGAGGCGGGCGACTACGACGCGGCCTGGGACCGGTTCCAGTTGGCGCTCAGCACGTTCCAGACCGAGGCGAAGGACTTCCATGAGGCCCGCACGATGATCGACGGCGGCGATCGGCTCGCGCGCGAGGTCCGCGCGATGGGCATGGACCTTCGCGATGCGGAGCGGCTTCTCCGCCAAGGCCGGGAATCGCTGGACCGGCGTGACGTCACGGGCGCCCTCCGGCTCGGGAAGCAGGCGCAAGAACGGATGAAGCGAGACGTCCCGGCGTTCGTCCAGGAGCAGATGCGGAAAGCCCGCAACGAACTGTTGGACCTGAAGATGCGAGGCAACGACCTCTCCCGACCGATTGGCATCCTCAAGGACGCGAGCACCCTCGTGAAGCAAGAGTTCTGGGGAGATGCGCTCCGGCAGATCCGCGAGTTTCACAAGGCGGTTCGGAGTCTCGAGTAGGTCGCCGGCGGATCACGGATACCGGATCACTTCCATCTCGCGCTCCAGCACCTTGAGCTCTTGATCCTTCAAGGTCGCGGGCCCTAGCGAGATGATGAACGCATAGCGACTCTCGGAAATCGCATCGAGGAGCCGCCGCACGAACATCAGGACGGCGTCGAACGAGCTGTTCGAAACCAGGTATTCGATTCCGTCCAACAGGATGGCGCCGCGAGGCTGCTTCCCCATGAAGTCCTCGATCTCGTAGACGATTCGCTCGAGCGCCGGGGCGATCGTCTCCTCCGCGGACCCCTCGCGGTCCGTGAGCCACAGGACGCGTTCCGCCGTCAAGTCATGGGCCTGTCGCACGCGTTTCGGGTTCGTGCGGGTGATGACCAGGCCGCCGCCCCCGCCACCGAGGAAATCCGTCAAGAGGCGGAACGCCCTCGCGGGTCGCTCTTCCTCTATCAGGTAGCTGCGGCCTGGTGTAAGCTCGTGGTTTGCCGTCGCGGGGCTCGGCGGACGGTCCGCTCGCTCGTCCGCAATCCGCTCCGGCACCGGTAGCGGGATCGGTTCCGCCGACGGTTCTGCGGTCGCACCCGACAAGACTTCGCGGGCGAGATCCTGGGTGATCGGGCGATGCATCATCGTCGAGAACGCGACGACTCGATTGAAGGCCCCGCCGAGCTCTCGGACGTTCTTGTCCACGAGATTGGCGATGCACGTCAGCACCTCGGCCTCGATCGAAACGTTCTCATCCCGCGCGCGACGCTCGAGGATCGTCACCCGCATGAGGAGGTCCGGAGGCTCGATGCCGGCGACGAGTCCCGATTCGAAACGCGAGATCAGGCGATCGTCGAGGTTCGGAATCGCCTTCGGGGGGCGGTCGCTCGCCAGGACGATCTGCTTCCCCGTGTCGTGCAGATCATTGAACGTGTAGAACAGTTCCTCGTGAATCTCCGGCATGCCGCTCAGGAACTGGATGTCATCGATCAGAAGGCAATCCATGCCCCGCATGCGTTCTCGGAACGCGGACAAGGTGCCCACTTCCTTCGCGTTGGCGAGGCTCGACGCGAACGTTTCACAGGTCATGTACTGCACTTTCGAATCCTTCGAATGGGACGCGACGTAGTTCCCGATCGCGTGGAGCAGATGGGTCTTCCCGAGGCCCGGGCCGGATGTGATGAGGAGCGGATTGTACTCCTTGGCGGGCTGCTTAGCGACCGCCACGGCGGCCCCGTGGGCGAACCGGTTGCTCTCCCCGACGATGAACGACTCGAACGTGTACGTCTGGACGAGATTCGTCGCCGCATCGCGCGGGGGCATCGATTCCTCGAGGACCTTCCGGGCGACGTCCTCAGTGGTGTACGGACCGGCCTCGGGCCGCAGCGCCTGCTGCTGCTTCATCACGAGATCCAGGACCTTTCTCGTCCGCTCTTGGGAGTCCCGCCCTCGCTCCAGCTCGACCTGGCGACGCGCTTCGATCTGGCGTAGGCTCTCCACCGCGTCCCGGAGGCTCTCGACCTCCGTGTCGATGTCCGGGTGTCGCACCGGGTCCTTGAGTCTCTCCCGGAGGATCGCGGCTCGGGATTCGAATCCGGAGACGTCGAGGCCGGCGAGCATCTCGCCGACGGCTTCCGCCTTCTTCACGCCGTCCCGCATCGCGACGACGGACGCCGCGAGGATCGACGGTTCGGCATCGAGGTTCGATTCGACGGAAGACACGTCGTACCCTTTGTCCTTCCACGCGCGGATTTGCTTCTCGATTTCCGACCGTTCCATCGTCTGTGGGATCTTCGTCTTCTTGACCACTTTCGCGGGCCGCTCGAGGATCGCATCCGCGTACTCTCGGACCAACCCGTCCATGTCCACTCGAGCGTGGAGCTCGAGGACGCACGACTCGTCGTACGAGTCCTGCCACACTTTCTTCAGCGCGCTCCGCCCGCGGTCAGGCGTGCCGTCGCGATGGTACAGACTCGCCTCGGGGTTCCCGCCGCGAAGGAGCACGATTCCCTCGGACCGCTTGCCGCTCCCGCTCCGAACCGTGCGGACGTAGCCCGAGAACGAGTACTTCTTCAGATCGAGGAGGAGCTGCTTGAGCGCGTTGGGACCGCCCCGCGTGGTACGGATGAGTTTTCCCTCTGGCAGGAGGAGGTCCTGGGGCGTAGAGGTCCCTCGGTGGCCACGGCCCATTCCCGAGGTCCCTCTAAAAAGGTTCCAACCTAGTTTCCTCGTTTGAGAACGGGGAGGCATCCAACGCGGCGGCCGACGCGCACTCGCGATGCGAAAGGACTATTATGCTCCGGGATTTTGCGTCGGATGCTGATGGCCCGGGACTTCTTCACGATGGATGATTTTGACCTCTCGGGCCGCACGGTCCTCCTGCGAGTGGACATCAACTCTCCGATCGACCCGGCGACCGGTGAGCTGCTGAACGACGCGAGGATTCGGGAGCACCTTCTCACGATCCGGGAATTGCGGGGCGCGAAGGTCGCGTTGCTCGCACACCAGTCGCGACCGGGGAAGGACGACTTCACGACCCTGGAGGTCCACGCGGAGCGAATCGGCGCGCTCCTCGGACGCCCGGTGCGGTACGTGCCGAGTCTCTTCGGTCGTCCCGCGATCGAGGCAATCGAGTCGATGCACGTCGGGGACGTGATCGTCCTCGAGAACACCCGCTTCTATTCGGAGGAAGAAGCGCTCGCGGACACCAAGCTCGAGAAAATGGCGAAGACCCACATCGTGAGCCGGCTCGCGCCCCACGCGGACTTCTTCGTCCTCGACGCGTTCGCCGCGGCCCACCGGGCGCAGCCGAGCCTCGTCGGGTTTTGCGAGGTGCTGCCCTCCCTCGCGGGTCGCGTGATGGAGCGCGAGCTGACGATGTTGAGTCGCGCAGTCCAGGAGCCCGAGCGGCCGAAGATCGCCCTCCTCGGGGGCGTGAAGGCCGACGACTCCATCGCGGTCGCGCGCCACATGCTCGAGAAAGACCTTGTGGACAGCGTCCTCACGTCTGGAGGGGTCGGGAACCTATTCCTCGATGCCGCCGGGATCGACCCCGGCAAACCGACGACCGACTTCATGCGGCGGGAAGTTGAAGACTATGAGGCGCACCGGGCGATGTGCAAAGAACTCCTCGCGCGGTTTCCCGGACGGATCCTGCGGCCCATGGACGTGGTCCTGAACGACGACGGCGCGGGGAAGCCCGTCTCGGTGTCCGATCTCCCGGCGAAGTGGCCCGTGTACGACATCGGGCTGGACACGATCGCCCATTACGTCGACGAGATCCGCCGCGCGAAGACGATCTTCGTCAACGGCCCGGCGGGCGTCTTCGAACTCGAGCCGTTTTCGGTCGGCACGCGCGAGCTCCTCACGGCGGTCGCGGAAGCGGACGGCTTCTCGATCGTGGGAGGCGGGCACACCGTCGCGGCGGTCGAACAGTTCGGGTTGGCGGATCGGATCGATCACGTGAGCACGGGAGGCGGAGCCCTCATGAACTTCCTCGCGGGAAGAGAATTACCGCTCGTCACCGCGCTCAAACATTCGTACAAGAAGTTCGCGAAGACCAAGAAATAGGCGGGACGCCACTCAGTTCGCGAACCCGATATATACGCGGAGGCTTTGGCCTCCCGATGGTCCGTCTGCGGAGGCCGCCGGAATGGGGGGTCGAACCCGTGCCGCCGTCGTTGCGGGTCCTGCGGACCTTCGACCTGTTCGTGCTCTGGTCGAGCCTCGGGGTCGGGCTCCTTGTCCTTGCCGCGGGCACGCTCCTCATCGGCGTCGGCGGCTTCGGATTCGGCCTGACGCTCGCCGAGTCCGCGGTCGTGGCCCTC
>Ga0209845_1000103_pt1 | contig 11885 bp, 10 predicted proteins | sample GWRWS2_50_60_FD_187239 | JGI IMG/M metagenome (GOLD analysis project Ga0209845, IMG submission 187239) | Riverbed sediment microbial communities from areas with vegetation nearby in Columbia River, Washington, USA - GW-RW S2_50_60 (SPAdes)... | ecosystem: Environmental > Aquatic > Freshwater >... | reverse complement strand
AGCGGCTCGAGGACCTCGTGTTCAAGCTCGGCGCCCTCAACGACATGGTCGAGATGGCCGCCCGCATCCCGCGTATCGAGGACCTCCTCTCCCACGTCCTCGAGCGAACCATGCGCGCGGTGAGCGCCGGCATCGGGTCGATCATGCTCCTCGACCGCGAGCGCCGGACCCTGCGCATCGCGGTAGGGCGCGGGCTCCAGGAGGCCGGCCGCGGGCCGGTGGAGGTGAAGGTCGGTGAGGGCATCGCCGGAAAGGTCGTCGAGATGGGCGAGGCGGTGGTGGTCGAGGACATCGAGAAGGCGCTGAAGGGCCTGCTGGCCCCCGAGTACGAGGAGCGCCCGCTCGGTGCCGCTGAGGTCAGGCAGCTCTTCCGGGTGCCGAGGGTCGGGGTGGTCGCCGGTTCGTACGTCACCTCCGGCGAGATCGCCAGAGGCGCGCGGGCAAGGCTGGTCCGCGACGGCGTGGTCGTCTACGAGGGGCGGATCGGCTCGTTGCGCCGCTTCAAGGAGGACGCCCGCACGGTCGCGGCCGGCTACGAGTGCGGCATCGGCCTGGAGAACTTCCAGGATGTCAAGGAAGGCGACCAGATCGAAGCATTCGAGATGGTCGAGATCCCTCGATGAGGCGATGTTCGTCGCGCTGCTCCGCCTCGACCTCCGCCTGCCGGACGCCAGCTCCCTGAAGGACAAGCGCTCGGTCGTCAAGGGGGTGGCCGCCACGCTGCGCAAGCTGAACTGCGCGGTGGCCGAGGTCGACCACCAGGACCTCCGCCAGCGGGCCACGCTGGCGGTGGCGACGGTGGCCGGCGAGGGGTTCCACGCCCGCAGGGTGCTGGTGACGGCCGAGCGCGAGGTCGAGCGGACGCCCGGCGTGGAGCTGCTCTCCAGCGACGTCACCATCTACGGACCCGAGGACCACTAGACCGCCATGGCCAAGCCCAGCTATCCACGAGCCCGCCGCCTCGCCGAGACGATCAGGCGGCTGATCGGCGAATGGCTCGAAGCCGAGACGGTCGACCAGCCGGGGCCCCTGGTCACCCTCACCGAGGTGCGGGTCACCAGGGACCTGCACCACGCCACCGCGTTCTTCACCGTGCTCGGTGACGAGCAGGAGCAGGCCGCGGCGGCGGCGTGGCTGACGGAGTCGACCGGTCGGGCGCGGACGTTCGTTGCCAGGCAGGTGCGGTTGCGCCACGCTCCGACGCTAGAATTCGTCACCGACGACGTGCCTGGCCGTGGCGCGCGGATCGACCGGTTGCTGGCAGAGTTGGGCACCACACCGCCCGGCGGGCCGGACCAGGAGGGGCCGCAGGCATGAGCATCCCCGAGCAGGACTGGCAGGCCGCCCAGACGGCGATCGCCGGGGCGGACCGGGCGGTGATCACCTGCCATGTGCATCCGGACGGCGACGCCCTCGGCTCCGCGCTGGCGTTGCACCGGGCCCTGGCCAACGCCGGGCACCAGGCCGTGGTCAGCTTCTCCGAGCCGTTCACGGTCGCGCCGCACTACCGCTTCCTCGCCGGCCTGGACCGGCTGACCCCGCCGGACCGGGTGCCCAGCTCGGCGGACCTGTTCGTCTGCTTCGACACCGGCTCGCTCGACCGGCTCGGCAGCCTGGTCGACGCCTTCCAGGGCGCCGCCCGCACGGTGGTGATCGACCATCACGCCTCCAACACCCGCTTCGGCGAGGTCAACCTCATCGACCCCGAGGCGCCCGCCAGCGCCGTGCTCTGCCGCGAGCTGCTCCGGCGCCTCGACCTCCCCCTCGACCGGGAGATCGCCACCTGCCTGTACACCGGCCTGGTGACCGACACCGGGCGCTTCCAGTACCAGGCGACCACCCCGGACACCCACATGCTGGCCGCCGAGCTCCTCGAGGCCGGGGTCGAGCAGTACGAGGTCGCCAAGGCGGTGTTCGAGACCAACCACATCGACTACCTGCGGCTGGTCGCCGCGGCGCTCGGCCGCATCGTCCAGGTCCCCGAGGCGTCGCTGGTCTGGACGCGGGTCGGCCTCGCCGACCTGGCCGCCCACGGCGTCGACATGGAGGAGACCGAGGGCCTGATCGACCTGGTCCGGACCGACGGCGCCAGCGACGTCGCCGCCGTGCTCAAGGAGCAGCCGGGCGGCGGGCACAAGGTCTCGCTGCGCTCCAAGGGCGCCACCGACGTCGGCCGGCTGGCCACCCGCTTCGGCGGCGGCGGCCACAAGTACGCCGCCGGCTACACCAGCGAGCTCGACGCCGACACGATCGTGGCCGCCCTGGTCGAGGCGCTCACGCATCGGGCTCCCAGCCCGCTGGCCCGCTAGGCGGACCCGTGGACGGCGTGCTCGTCTGCGACAAGCCGGCCGGGATGACCTCCCACGACGTCGTCGCCCGGGTGCGCCGGCTGGCCGGGCAGCGTCGGGTCGGGCACGGCGGCACCCTCGACCCGCCGGCCACCGGGGTGCTGGTGCTCGCCCTGGGCCGGGCCACGCGGCTGCTGCCGTTCCTGCCGATGGAGCCCAAGCGCTACCTGGCCAGGATCGCCTTCGGCGCCGAGACCGACACCCTCGACGCCAGCGGTACGGTCACCGCGACCGCCGACGCGGCCGGCGTCGACGAGGCGGCCGTCCGCGGCGCCCTCCGCGGGTTCCTCGGCCCCCAGCAGCAGGTCCCGCCGATGGTCTCCGCGGTCAAGGTCGGCGGCGAGCGGCTGTACGCCAAGGCCCGGCGTGGCGAGTCGGTGGAGCGGGCGACGCGCCCCATCGTGGTCCACGCGCTCGAGCTGGTCGACTTCGCCGACGGCGAGCGACCCGAGGCCACGGTCGATGTCTCCTGCTCGGGCGGCACCTACGTCCGCTCGCTGGCGGCCGACCTCGGACGCCGCCTCGGCACCCTCGCGCACCTGGCCGTCCTGCGCCGCACCGCCGCCGGCCAGTTCACCGAACGCGACGCCCACACCCTGGCGGCGCTGGAGGCGCTGGCCGGCACCCACCCGGCGGAGCACGACGCCGGCACCCCTGGCGGGCTCGCGCGGGTCGTGCTCGCCCCGGCGCAGGCATTGGGCTCGATCGCGGTGCGGCCGTTGTCCGACGCCGACGCGGCCGCGCTCGCCACCGGCGCGACCCTCCCGCCCAGCGGGCGCGCCGAGCCTGTGGCGGCGGTCGCGCCCGACGGCCGGCTGGTCGCCGTCATCCAGGACGACGCCGGCCGCGCCCGCTCCAGGGTGGTCCTTGGATGAGGCCGCCGGAGGGGTCCGGGGAACCCCGAAGGGGTGCCCCGGTGGGTCCGGAGGGTCCGGGGAACCCCGAAGGCCGGAGGGGTCCGGGGAACCGAAGGGGTGCCCCGGTGGGTCCGGAGGGGTCCGGGGAACCCCAGAGGGGTGCCCCGGTGGATCGGGGGGTCCCCCGGTGGGAAGGGCCCCCGGGGGTGCCCCGGTGAGACGATGGGACGGGCTGGCCGCGGTGCCACCGGGCCACGGGCCCAGCGTCGTCACGGTCGGCATGTTCGACGGCGTGCACCGGGGCCACCGCGCCCTGCTCGACCGGGTCGCCGCCGAGGCCGCCGCCCGCGGCCTGCCCGCCGGCGCCGTCACCTTCGACCGCCACCCACTGGAGGTGCTGCGGCCGGACGCCCGGCCACCGCTGCTCACCACCTTGGACCGCAAGGTCGACCTGCTCGGCGCCGCCGGCATGGACTTCGTGCTGGTGCTGCCGTTCACCGAGGAGCTGTCCCAGGTCACCGCCGAGGCGTTCGCGGGCGAGGTGCTCCTTGACGGCGTCGGTGCCAGGGCGATCGTCGTCGGCGAGAACTTCCGCTTCGGCCACAAGGCCGCCGGCGACCCCGCCCTGCTGGCGGAGCTGGGCCGCCGCCGCGGCGTCGAGGTCGTCGCGGTGCCGCTGCACGCCGGCGGCGGCGAAGCGGTCTCCTCCACCCGCATCCGCGCCGAGCTGGCCCGCGGCGACGTGCGGGCCGCGGCCGCCTCCCTCGGCCGCGCCTACGCGGTCGAGGGGGTCGTCGTCCGCGGCGACGGCCGCGGCGGGCGCGAGCTCGGCATCCCGACCGCCAACCTGGACGTGGGCGGCGACCTCGCCCTGCCCGCCAACGGCGTCTACGCCGGGTACCTCACGGAGGAGCCCGGCGGGGCCGACCAACCGGGCCGGCCCGCGGCCACCAGCGTCGGCGTGAACCCGCAGTTCCACGCCACCGGGTTGCGGGTCGAGGCCCACGTGCTCGACTTCGACGGCGACCTGCTGGGGGCCCATGTGTCGCTCTCGTTCGAGCACCGCCTCCGCGACGAGGCCGCCTTCGCCACCGTCGACGACCTGGTCGCCCAGATCCACCAGGACATCCGCGAGACCCGCCGCCTGCTCCCGTCCGGCCCTGGTGGGCCGGCACCGCCCCTCTGAGCAGGGCGTTCCGGCGGCGCGGAGGCCGGGCGTGCTACCCTTGCGCGGGTGGCTGGGCCTCAGGGGCTCGGCGACCGTCCGGGACGCGGGACCCTGGCGCGCGACGCGCGGCGAGGCCCCCGGGCAGAATCCGCATCGCAAGGGAGAGGTAGCAGCATGCTGGTCAAGGACGACAAGACCAAGATCATCACGGAGTACGCGACCAAGGAGGGCGACACCGGCTCGCCCGAGGTCCAGGTGGCCCTGCTCACGACGCGCATCAACCAGCTCACCGAGCACCTGAGGGTCCACAAGCACGACCACCACTCGCGCCGCGGCCTGCTGCAGATGGTCGGCCGCCGCCGCCGGCTGCTCCGCTACCTCCAGTCCACCGACGTCGCACGCTACCGGGCCCTCATCGAGCGGCTCGGTCTGCGCCGCTGACCGAGGTGGAGGGCTCGGCGTGCGGAAGGCGGTGACGCCACTGGCGCGCTGATCCGAGCCCGAGACCGGGCCAGGCACGGACGACCGGCCGTGCCAGTTGTCAGTGGTGAGCCCTGGAGGCTGCCGCCTCCAGGCCTTTCGACTGAGAACTGGCACCTCGCCCCGGCTGGACCCTCAGGGGGTCCAGGTCGCCCAGCCCGGCCCACCGCTGGAAGGGGTCCGCCCCAATCGATGGGCGGACGAGAGGAGAACGAGGTATTCATGGCAGTTCATCGCGTACAAGGCGCCGTCGGCGGCCGGGACATGCTGCTGGAGACAGGCAAGCTGGCCAAGCTGGCAGGAGGCGCGGTCGTGATCGGGCTGGGCGAGACCCAGCTCCTGGTGACCGCGACCGCCGGCAAGAGCCCCAAGGAACAACTCGACTTCATGCCGCTCACCGTCGACGTCGAGGAGCGGATGTATGCCGCCGGCAAGATCCCCGGCGGCTTCTTCCGTCGTGAGGGGCGACCGTCGGAGACGGCGATCCTGACCGCCCGGCTGGTCGACCGGCCGCTGCGCCCGTCGTTCCCCAAGGGCCTGCGCAACGAGATCCACGTCGTCGCCACCATCCTCTCGGCCGATATGGAGTACCTGCCGGACGTGCTGGCGATCAACGGCGCCTCGGCGGCCGTGCTGCTCGCCGGCATCCCGTTCTCGGGGCCGGTCGGCGCGGTGCGGCTCGGCCGGCGCGGCAGCGACTGGATCGTCAACCCGACCTACGCCGAGCTGGAGGAGTGCACCTTCGACATGGTGGTCGCCGGCCGCCAGAACGAGGCCGGCGGGATCGACATCCTCATGGTCGAGGCGGAGGCCACCGAGAACGCGGTCCGGCTGATGGAGGACAGCGGCGCGCCCAAGCCGACCGAGGAGGCGCTCGGGCTCGCCCTGGAGCTCTCCAAGTCGCACATCGCCACCGCCTGCCAGCTCCAGCTCGAGCTGGTCCGCCAGGCCGGCGCGCAGGCGCGGGACTACCCGCTGTTCGCCGACTACGGCGAGGACGTCGCCGGCGCGGTCCGGGGCGCGGTCGAGGCCGAGGTCCGCGAGGCGATCAGGGTGGCCGACAAGGCCGACCGGGAGGCCCGCCTCGACGAGCTGAAGGCCACCGCCGCCCAGGCCGCCACCGACCAGCTCGGCGAGGCCCTCGCCGGGCGCGAGAAGGAGGCCAGCGCCGCCTTCCGCAGCCTCACCAAGGAGCTGGTCCGCCAGCGGGTCGTCAAGGAGGGCACCCGCATCGACGGCCGCGGCCCGCGCGACATCCGGCCGCTGGAGGCCGAGGTCGGCATCCTGCCGCGGGCGCACGGCTCCGGCCTGTTCCAGCGGGGCGAGACCCAGGTGCTGAACATCACCACCCTCGGCATGGTCCGCATGGAGCAGATCGTCGACACCCTCGACCCCGAGGACCGCAAGCGCTACATGCACCACTACAACTTCCCGCCGTTCTCCACCGGCGAGGTCGGCTTCCTGCGGGGGCCGAAGCGGCGGGAGATCGGCCACGGCGCGCTCGCCGAGCGGGCGCTGCTGCCGGTCATCCCCGACAAGGAGGAGTTCCCCTACGCGCTGCGGCTCGTCTCCGAGGTGCTGTCCTCCAACGGCTCCACCTCGATGGCGTCGGTGTGCGCCTCCACGCTGTCGCTGATGGACGCCGGCGTGCCGATCAGGGCGCCCGTCGGCGGCATCGCCATGGGCCTGATCAGCGAGGGCGGCGAGTACGTCACCCTCACCGACATCCTCGGCGCCGAGGACGCCTTCGGCGACATGGACTTCAAGGTCGCCGGCACCCGCGAGTTCGTCACCGCGCTGCAGCTCGACACCAAGCTCACCGGCATCCCGAGCGAGGTGCTGATCGCCGCCCTCACCCAGGCGCGCGACGCCCGCATGGTCGTCCTCGACGTCATCCAGGCCGCCATCGAGCGGCCGCGGGAGGAGCTGAACCGGCTCGCTCCCCGGGTCCACATCGAGCAGATCCCGGTGGCCAAGATCGGCGAGCTGATCGGCCCCAAAGGCAAGCGCATCAACGAGATCCAGACCACCTCCGGCGCGGAGATCTCGATCGAGGACGACGGCCGCGTCTACATCGGCGCCACCGACGGCGAGCAGCTCGACATCGCCCTCAAGATGATCCGCGAGCAGATGAACCCGGTCATGCCGCAGGTCGGCGAGCGCTTCCTCGGCACCGTGGTCAAGACCACCACCTTCGGGGCGTTCATCTCGCTCACCCCCGGCAAGGACGGCCTGCTGCACATCTCCCGGCTCGGCAAGAAGGGCCAGCGGGTGCGGGCGGTCGAGGACGTCGTCAACGTCGGCGACAAGCTGCTGGTCGAGGTGATGGAGATCGACCGCCAGAACCGCATCTCGCTGAAGCTCGCCGAGGAGGACGAGGCCGCGGCGGCGCCCACCGACGCCGGCGAGGAAGGCTGAGAAGGTGGGAGAGGCTCCCGCCTTCGAGCGGACCGAGCTGCCGGGCGGCCTGCGGGTCCTGACCGAGCGCATGCCCGCCGTGCGCTCGGTCGCCCTCGGGATCTGGGCAGGCGTGGGCTCCCGCGACGAGAGCCCACGCCTGGCCGGCGCCTCGCACTACCTCGAGCACCTGCTGTTCAAGGGCACCAAGCGCCGCTCGGCCCGCGACATCGCCGAGGCGATGGACGCCGTCGGCGGGGAGACCAACGCCTTCACCTCCAAGGAATACACCTGCTTCTACGCCAGGACGCTCGACCGCGACCTGCCGCTGGCGGTGGACATCCTGGTCGACATGCTGCGCTGCTCGAAGATGACCCGGGCCGACGTGGACGCCGAGCGGACCGTCATCCTGGAAGAGATCGGCATGCACAACGACGCGCCCGACGACGTCGTCCACGACCTGTTCGCCGAGGGGCTGTTCGGCGGCCACCCGCTCGGCCGGCCGGTGCTCGGCACGGCCGGGTCGATCACCGCCATGCGCCGCGACGCCATCGCCCGCTACTGGCGGCGCCACTACGTGCCGGGCAACCTGGTGGTGGCGGCCGCCGGCAGCCTCGACCACGACCAGGTCGTCGAGCTGGTCGCCGAGGCGTTCGGCGACGCCGAGGAGGGCGAGGCGCTCGGGCCGCGGGCCGACCGGCGCGAGCCGCGCGTCCACGGCGGCGTGCTCGTCCGCCGCAAGCCGACCGAGCAGGCCCACGTGGTGCTCGGCTGCCGGGGCCTGTCCCGCTCCGACCCGCGCCGCTTCGCGCTCGGCGTCCTCAACCTGGCATTCGGCGGCGGCGTCAGCTCGCGGCTGTTCCAGGAGGTCCGCGAAAAGCGCGGCCTGGTCTACTCGATCTACTCCTACGCCGCCCAGTACTCCGAGACCGGCTCGTTCTCGGTCTACGCCGGAGCCGCCCCCAAGCGCATCCACGACGTGCTGTCGATCGTCCGCGACGAGCTGGAGCGGGTCGTGGCCGACGGGCTCACCGAGGCAGAGCTCGAACGGGGCAAGGGGCACCTGGAGGGGTCGCTGGTGCTCGGCATGGAGGACACCTCCAGCCGCATGACCCGCCTCGGCAAGTCGGAGCTGACCTCCGGCGAGATCCTCTCCGTCGACGAGGTCATCCGCCGGGTCGACGCCGTCACCGACGCCGACGTGCGCGCGGTCGCCAAGGAGATCCTCGGCACCGGACCGCGCGCCCTCGCCATGATCGGCCCGTTCGACGAGGATGGGTTCGACCGCTACGTGAGCTGAGGGCCGCGCGGGTGGGGCAGTCGATCTGCGTCTTCTGCGCCTCGTCCTCCGGGCTCCCGGAGGTCTACCGGCGGGCCGCCCGTGAGCTGGGTGCCGAGCTGGCGCGGCGGGGGCACCGGCTGGTCTACGGCGGCGGCAACGTCGGCCTGATGGGGGAGCTGGCCCGCTCGGTCCACGAGCACGGCGGCACGGTCTTCGGGGCCATCCCACGCACGCTGGTGGACCGGGAGCTCGCCTACGGGCCCGCCGACGAGCTGGTCGTCACCGACACCCTCCGCGAGCGCAAGGCGGAGATGGACGCCCACGCCGACGCCTTCCTGGCCCTGCCCGGCGGCTTCGGCACCCTCGAGGAGCTGCTGGAGGTCATCACCCTCCGCCAGCTCCGCCTCCACGACCGGCCGGTGGTGCTGCTCAACGTCGCCGGCTACTACGATCCGTTCCTGGCGATGGTCCGGTCGATGGTCGAGCAGGGGTTCGCGCCCGTGGGCGAGGGCGCGCTGTTCCGGGTCGCCCGCACGCCGGCCGAGGCGGTCGACCTGGCCGAGATGGGCCCGGTCCCGGCCGGCGGCGAGCCGCCGGTGGACGCGCTCGCCGAGGACTGGACCGACGGCTCGGCCGGTCCCTGACCGCACAGACAGGAGGCGCATGAACCTGCTCGCGATCGACCAGGGGACCTCCGCCACCAAGGCGCTGGTCGTCTCCACCGAACGTGGCACGCTCGCCGAGGCCGAGGTCCCCGTCCACCCGGCCGCGGCACCCGGCGGTGGGGTGGAGCAGGACCCGGAGGAGCTGTACCGGTCGGTGGTCGAGGCCGGCCGCCGGGCGCTCGACGCCGCCGGCGAGCGGGTCGCCGCCGTCGGCCTCGCCAACCAGGGCGAGACCGTGCTGGCCTGGGACCGGGCCTCCGGCCGGCCGCTGTCGACGGCGCTGTCCTGGCAGGACCGGCGGGCGGCGAGCGTCTGCGAGCGGCTCGCCGACCGGGCCGACCGGCTGCGGGAGCTCACCGGGCTGCCGCTCGACCCCTACTTCGCCGCGCCCAAGCTCACCTGGCTGCGCGAGCACGTCACCACCGACGGGGTGGCGACCACCACCGACGCCTGGCTGCTGCACCGGCTGACCGGCGCGTTCGTGACCGACGCGGCCACCGCCTCGCGGACCCTGCTGCTGGACCTGGACCGGGTCGAGTGGTCCGAGGAGGCCTGCCGGGCGTTCGGGGTCGCCCCCGAGGAGCTGCCGGCCGTGGTCGGCTGCGCCGAGCCGGTCGGGGAGACCACCGCGTTCGGCAGCGACCCCGTGCCGGTGGCCGGGCTGGCCGTCGACCAGCAGGCGGCGCTGTTCGCCGAGGCGTGCCTGCACGCCGGGGAGGCCAAGTGCACCTACGGCACGGGCGCGTTCCTGCTGGCCACCGTCGGCACCGAGCCGAGGCGCTCCGGCAGCGGGCTGGTCGGCTGCGTGGCCTGGCGGCTCGGCGCCGAGACCACCTACTGCCTGGACGGGCAGGTGTACACGGTCGGGGCGGCGGTCGGCTGGCTGCGCGAGGTCGGGCTGGTCGCCGAGGCGGCCGACCTCGACCGCCTCGGGCTCGGGGTCGAAGACACCGCCGGGGTCACGTTCGTGCCTGGCCTGGCCGGGCTCGGCGCGCCGTTCTGGCGCCCGAACGCCCGCGGCGCGTTCGTGGGGCTGTCGCTCGGCAGCGGCCGCGCCCACCTGGTCAGGGCCGTCTGCGAGGGCATCGCGGCCCAGGTGGCCTGGCTGGCGAGGGCGGCGGGCGACGACCTCGGCAAGCCGCTGGAGCGGTTGCGGGTCGACGGCGGCCTGACCCGCTCGCGGCTGCTCATGCAGCTCCAGGCCGACCTGCTGCAGGCGCCGGTCGAGATCTACCCGTCGCCCAACGCGACCGCCCTCGGCGTGGCGGCGCTGGCCCGCCTCGGCAGCGGCGAGCTGAGCGACCCGGCGGTCGCCACCGGCGGCTGGTCGCCGGTGGCCACCTTCGAGCCGCGGGTCGCGGCCGCCGAGGCCGAGGACCGGCTGCGGCGCTGGCGGCAGGCCGCCGAGGCGACCCTGGAGCTGGGCGGCTGAACGGGCCCGGTTCACCGGGGGGCCCCGCGGCCTGGGACGTCGCGGTCGTCGGCGCCGGGGTGGTCGGGGCGGCGATCGCCCGCGAGCTGGCCGGCTACCGGCTGGACTGCGTGCTGCTGGAGGCCGGCCCCGACGTCGGCGCCGGCACCAGCAAGGCCAACACCGCCATCTGGCATACCGGCTTCGACGCCAAGCCGGGCACCCTTGAGGCCCGCCTGGTCCGCCGCGGCCACGAGCTGCTCGGGGAGCACGCGCCGGCCCTCGGGATCCCGCTGGAACGGGTCGGCGCGCTGCTGGTGGCCTGGAACGCCGAGGAGCTCGCCGCCCTGCCGGGCATCCGCGAGCGGGCCGAGGCCAACGGCTGCCCCGACGTGCGCCCGGTCACCCTCCAGGAGCTGTACCGGCGCGAGCCGCACCTCGGCCCCGGCGCCACCGGCGCCCTCGAGGTCCCCGGCGAGGGCATCGTCTGCCCCTGGACCACCCCGCTCGCCTTCGCCACCGAGGCGGTCGCGGGCGGCGTCGAGCTGCGCCTGGCCACCCGGGTGGAGGCGGTGCACCAGGGCCAGGGCGAACACGAGCTGGCGACCACGGCCGGGCCGGTCCGGGCCCGCTGGCTGGTCAACGCCGCCGGCCTCCACGCCGACGAGCTGGACCGGATGCTGGGGCACGACGGTTTCACCGTGACCCCGCGCCGCGGCCAGCTCGTCGTCTTCGACAAGCTCGCCCGGCCGCTGCTCCGCCACATCCTGCTGCCGGTGCCGACCGCCACCACCAAGGGCGTGCTGGTCGCGCCCACCGTGTTCGGCAACGTGCTGCTCGGTCCGACCGCCGAAGACCTCGGCGACAAGGCCGACACCACCTCCACCGCCGAGGGCATCGCCGGCCTGCTCGCCAAGGGCGCCCGGATCCTTCCCGGTCTGCTGGCCGAGGAGGTGACCGCCGTGTACGCGGGGCTGCGGGCCGCCACCGAGCACGCCGACTACCAGATCCGGGTCCACGGCGGCCAGCGGTACGCCTGCGTCGGCGGCGTCCGCTCCACCGGGCTCACGTCCTCGCTGGCCATCGCTGAGCACGTCGTCGGCGAGCTCGGCCGGGCCGGGCTGCCGCTCCATCTCAAGCCCGGCGTCGAGCGGGTCAGGATGCCCAACATCGGCGAGGCGTTCCCGCGGCCCTACCGGTCGGCGGCGGCGATCGCCGCCGACCCCGACCATGGCCGCATCGTCTGCCACTGCGAGCGGGTCACCCGCGGCGAGCTG
>Ga0209845_1000098_pt1 | contig 11965 bp, 16 predicted proteins | sample GWRWS2_50_60_FD_187239 | JGI IMG/M metagenome (GOLD analysis project Ga0209845, IMG submission 187239) | Riverbed sediment microbial communities from areas with vegetation nearby in Columbia River, Washington, USA - GW-RW S2_50_60 (SPAdes)... | ecosystem: Environmental > Aquatic > Freshwater >... | reverse complement strand
CTGGTTCGGCCACGGAGCGCCTGCTGGTGCTGGACGCGTCAACCGGTCAAAATGCGGTTCCGCAGGCCCGTCTCTTTCACGAAGCGGTGGGCGTCACCGGCCTCATCCTGGCCAAACTCGACGGATCCGCAAAGGGTGGGGCGGTGCTGGCCATCGCGCGCGAGCTTGGCCTGCCCGTCAAACTCGCCGGCGTCGGGGAATCCCCGGACGACCTGGAGCCCTTCGATCCCCAGCGGTTCGTCGATGCGCTGCTCCCACCTGACTGAGAGCAGGAGTCTGGGGGCATGTGGTCAACCGATATTTGACGTTTGAGGGAGAGCCATGGCCGAGTTCGTGGCGACCGCAGGGAGGATTGTCAGGTACGTTCCGCGGCAGGCTGCGTTCTACGGCAGCGGTGGCACCCTCTTTGGAATTTATCTTCGCAACATCCTGCTGACCCTGATCACGCTGGGCGTCTACTATTTCTGGGCGAAGAATCGCACGCGGACGTATCTGGTCACCCAGTGCGAGTTTGAAGGCGATCGCTTCGCGTGGCATGGGACCGGCAAAGAGCTGTTCAAAGGCGCGCTCAAGCTGCTGGTGATAGGGCTGCCCATCGCCTTCCTCGCGTTTGTGGTGCCGGTGCTGTGGGAGAGTGTGTTCGCGCAGCTGGCGTCCCAGGCGGTCCTCTTTCTGGTCTATGTCCTGCTGGTTCCCCTCGCGTCCGTCGCCTCGCGCCGGTACCGGATGACCCGGGTGTCCTGGCGCGGGATCCGCTTCTCGTTTCGCGGACGAGCGCGGGATTTCTTCAAGGTGTACGTGGGCGGGTCGTTCCTTACGACGATCACGCTGGGGCTGTATTATCCGTACTGGCAGACGAGGATCCGGAAGTTCATGACCGATCATTCCTACTTCGGCAACGCGCGATTCGGCTTTGACGGCGACGGCAAGGCGCTGTTTGGACGGTTTCTCGCGCTGGTCGCCGTTATCGCCGGTGGGCTTGTTTTCATCGGCGTCTCGTTTGGACGCGTCGTGATGTCGGCGTTCGCCAAAGGAGAACGCGCGCCCGACTTCGTCAGGGCGCTGATGGGACTGATCGGACCCCTCCTGGTCTCCGGGGCCGTGGTCCTGGTGGTCTGGCTGTGGTTTGCGGCATTCCGCCACCGCTATAACTGGAGCCACACGACGTTCGGGACGGCCCGGTTCCGTTCCACGGTGACCGCAGGCCCGCTCTTCCTGCTGGCGCTCACCAACACGCTGCTCACCGTCATCACGCTCGGTCTGGCGATTCCGTGGGTGATCGTGCGTAATGCGAAGTTTTATCTCGCCAACGTCCAACTCGATGGTCCGCTTGACCTGACCGCGATTCTTCAGGAGGCGCAGGCGGCGGGGGCCACGGGCGAGAGTCTCGCGGACGCTCTTGACGTAGACTTCGGGTTCGAACTTCCCCTGTAACCCCCAGGTGTAGATGGCGCTATCGCCGGAACGACGGTGGGAGGGCTGGCATTACGACGGCCGGACCTCGAACCGCCATGCGGTGAGCATACGCGTCCTCGGCGATGGCCTGGCGATCTTGCCTGGAGAGCGCGGGGCCCTCCACTGGCCGTACGATCGCATCCGGCATACCCCGGGGACTCACGCCGGAGAGCCGGTGCGCTTCGAGTACGGCGGGGATCCCCCCGAAGTCCTGGTAGTCCCGGACGCAGCCATACTCGCCGCGATCCACCGCGCGGCCCCCGCCACGCAACGGCGTTTCAGGCCGCCCGCGAAGGTCGGGCGGTTTCTCGCCGGGACGATCGGCGTGGCAGTGGCCCTGGTCGTGGTCAGCGCAGCGCTGTACGTGTGGGGCATACCGGCGCTGGCGGTCACGGTCGCCGCACGGATTCCCGTAGCGTGGGAAGAGCAATTGGGGGCGGCGGCCATGGCGAACCTGACGTTAATTCATCGCCGCTGCGAGGCCCCTGCGCAGCTTGCCGCTCTCGAGCAGATCGTTGAGGCGCTGACGGCCGCCGGTCCGCCGTCTCCATATCGCTACAGACTCACGGTGATCGCCAGCGACATGCCCAATGCGTTCGCAGCGCCCGGCGGCTATCTCCTCATTACGTCGGAGTTGCTGCGCTTCGCGGATCGTCCTGAAGAGATCGCCGGTGTGCTGGCCCACGAAATCCAGCACGTCGCGCACCGGCATGCCACGCGTATGCTGGTGCGCGAACTCTCCATGCGGACGCTGGTCAGCCTCGCGCTGGGCGACCTCAGAGGACTGGGGTCGGCCATCGATACGGCCGGGCGGCTGGGCACGCTGCGCTACCAGCGGGCGGATGAAATCACAGCGGATCGCGGAGCCATCCCGATGCTCGTCGCGGCGCGCATTGACCCGCGGGGGATGGTCACGATGCTCCAGAAGGTGCAGGCTGCATCGCGCGGGTTAACGCCGCCCCCGTACCTGTCGACCCACCCTGCGCTCGAGGAACGGATCGCCACGCTCGAGGCTCTCACCGCACAGACTCCGGTGACCATGGTCCCCCTGCTTCCAGACTATCCCTGGGCCGAGATGGCACAGATGTGTCCCCAGGCGGCGCGTTGACACCCCCGCAGTCTCGGGGCTATACTGGACCGGCCTGTAAAGTAATCTGACTTTACACATTTTCCGTGAACCGCGACCTCACCGAACGCCTGCGGGCGATCCGTCTCTTTGACATCTACGGCCTCCTGCTCACCGGGCACCAGCAGCGGCTGGTACAGTTGTATTATCTCAATGACCTCTCCCTCGCCGAGATCGCAGAGCGGTTCGAGGTGACGCGCCAGGCGGTATTTGATGCGCTGCGGCGATCGACGGTGGAACTCGAGCGTGTCGAGGCGTCGCTGCAGATGATGGAATCGCGCCGGCACCTCGCGCATCGCCTGGACGCGCTCGAATCGGCACTGCTCCGGCTGGCCGACCGGGTGGGCCATGAAGCGGTGGCGGAGCTCACGCAGGAACTCGACGCCGTTCGCCGCGCAGCGCGGTGATCCGTGGACCACTACTTCAGCAGGCAGCCCGCTGCGCCGTCGCGCCCCCGGCAGATCCAGACACGGCTGCGGGGGAAGGTCTGGACATTTCTCACCGACCGCGGCGTGTTTGCCCACGCCGGGATCGATCCGGGCACGCGGCTGCTGGTGGAGTCGATGCGTATCGAGCCATCCGACCACGTCCTCGATTTGGGATGCGGTTACGGACCGATCGGTCTGGTCGCGGCGTATCTGGCGGGGGAGGGGCATGTGGCCCTGGTCGATGTCAACGAACGCGCCGTGAACCTGGCGGCCCAAAACGCGCGGCGTCTCGGACTGCACAACGTCGAGGTGCTGCAAGGTGACGGCACGCAGCCGGTGGCCGATTGGTCGTTCGACGTCGTCGTGACAAACCCACCGATCCGCGCCGGAAAGGCGACGCTGCGCAGGCTGATCCGAGAGGTCCACACGGTCCTGCGTCCCGGCGGCCGGTTCTATTTTGTGGCCCGGACGGCGCAGGGTGCCCGGACACTGGCGAAGGACGTGGAAGCGGTATTTGGCCCGGCGCGAGAGGTGGCCCAGGCGGACGGGTACAGGGCGTACGAGGCCATCCGCAAGGAAGATCCAGCGGGCGTGAGGGCGAGTCGTGTTTGAAACGTTGCAAACCAGGCTCCAGACCATCTTCCGCGACCTGACGGGCCGCGGCGTCTTGAGCGACGAGGACGTTGACGCCGTGCTGCGTGAGGTGCGTCTGGCCCTGCTCGAGGCCGATGTAAACTTCAAGGTGGCCAAGGCCTTCGTGGAGCGCGTCCGTGACGCCGCCGTCGGGGCGCAGGTGACGAAGAGCCTGTCACCCGGCCATCAGGTCATCAAGATCGTCCACGAACAGCTCATCCGCCTGCTGGGCGGACACACACGTGACCTGGGCTTCGCTGAGCATCCTCCGACCGTGCTCCTGCTCGTCGGTCTGCACGGAACCGGCAAGACCACGACGGCGGGCAAACTGGCGTATCGGCTGCGCAAGCGCGGCCGCCGTCCGCTGCTGGTTGCCACTGACCTCAAACGCCCCGCGGCCGTGACCCAGCTGCAGGTCGTGGGCCAGCAGGTCGACGTGCCCGTGTACGCGCAGGAGGGCGCGACCGATCCCATCGCGGTGGCGCGGGGGGCGATCGCCGAGGCGCACCGCCGGGGTCTGGACACCGTCCTCATCGACTCGGCTGGGCGGCTGCACGTTGATGACGAGCTCATGGCGGAGCTGCGCCAGATGCGCGACGCCGTTGCGGCACATGAAGTGTTATTGATCATGGACGCCATGGCGGGCCAGGACGCGGTCGCCATGGCCGAGCGATTTCATCAGATGCTGCGCCTGGATGGGATCATCGTGACGAAGCTGGACGGCGACGCCCGCGGGGGCGCGGTGCTTTCGGTGGTCGAAGCCACGGGCGCGCCGGTGGTATTTGTCGGGACGAGCGAGAAGCTGGACGGGCTCGAGCAATTCTACCCGGACCGGATGGCCTCGCGGATCCTCGGCATGGGCGATGTCCTCACCTTCATCGAGAGAGCCGAGGAGACGGTGGATGCCCAGGCCATGGCGGAGATGGAACGGAAGCTGCGGCGGGCGGAGTTCACGCTCGAGGACTTCCGCCAGCAACTGCGTCAGGTGCGAAAGATGGGGCCGCTCGATTCGCTCCTGGAGATGATTCCTGGCCTGGCCGGCCGGGGAAAGGCGCCCACGATGGACGAGCGCCAGCTCGGCCGGGTGGAGGCGATCATCGATTCGATGACGGCAAACGAGCGGCGCAATCCGCAGATCCTCGATGGCAGCCGCCGCCGCAGAATCGCGCGCGGCAGCGGCACGTCCATCCAGGATGTGAACCGGCTGCTGAAGCAGTTTGACGAAGCGAAGCGGCTGATCAAGCAGGTCGGCGAGCTTGAGAAGAAGGGGAAACGGGGCAAGCTCCAGTTTCCCCTCCAGTAACCAGAGGGAGGCACGACATGGTGAAGATCCGGTTGATGCGCCTGGGGGGTAAGCACAAACCCTTCTACCGCCTGGTCGTGGCGGATTCGCGTGCGCCTCGGAGCGGTCGTTACATCGAGGCGATCGGTTACTACAACCCGACCACCGAGCCCTCGACGATCAAGGTCAACGAGGCCAAGGCCCTCGCCTGGCTCCGCAAGGGGGCCCGGCCGTCTAATACTGCGCGGGTGCTGCTGCAGCGCACGGGCGTGCTGGAGCGGACCGGCGCCAAATCCTGATCCGCAGGCACCCGTGGCGGCGGAGCAGTCGCTGCACGATCTGGTGGAGTTCATGGCCCGGTTGCTCGTGGATGACCCGGCCGCGGTGTCCGTGCGCGCGGAGCCCGGGGAAGCGGGGCTCCTGATTGAGTTGCGCGTGGCGCCCGGGGACATGGGCAAGATGATCGGCCGGCAGGGCCGCATCGCCCGGGCGCTCCGGGCCGTGGTGCGTGCGGCGGCGGTGCGTCACGGTGTGCGGGTCATGCTGGACATCAAGAGCATCTGATAGAGAGGAGCGCCATGGGCATCACCCTCACACGGCCGGTCGTCATCAAGGCCATCGTCACCGAAAGCTTCAAGCGGCTCTACATCCAGGATCTGGAGGACGCGATCAAGCGTGTGGACACCCTCGTACAGCAGATCGACACGCAGATCCGCCGTACTGAGCTGGAGCGTCAACTGAGCCCGCAGAGCCGCGCCGTGCGCCAGCAGCTCGAATTGGAGCGCGCGCGGCAGGAGGCCGCGAAGGCCGAGCTCCAGATGCGGCTGCGCGAGGCGGAAGCTTTGGAGCTGAACTCTGAATTCCCGCAGGGGACGGTGGAGAGCCTGGTCGAGGTCGGTATCGGCGACAATCTGTTCAACAAGATCGGCCGGACCGAGATCATCATCAAAGACGGCATTATCCTGGAGATTCGCGAGGAAGCCTGATGTCTGCGCGCCCGGCGCTGGTCGTGGTGGGCCGGGTCGTGAAGCCGCATGGCGTGCGCGGGGAGCTGCGCGTGCAGCCGGATACGGATTTCCCTGAGCGGCTTGGAACCCTGCAACAGGCGGTGCTGGTGCGCGACGAGGAGTCCACGCCGGTCCGCATCGAGGCCGTGCGCACGGCGGGCCAGGCGTGGTTGGTGAAGATCGCAGGGATCGACACCCCCGAGGAGGCCGGACGCTGGCGCGGCGCCCACCTGGCGGTGCCTGAGGAGCTCGCCGCGCCGCTGCCGGAAGGGCGGCACTACATCTTCGATGTCCTGGGGCTGCTCGTGGAGACCGAGGATGGACGCCAGATCGGGACGGTGGATGAGGTCATCCGGACGCCTGGGAATGACGTCTTCGTCGTGCGGGGCGCCCGGGAGATCCTGATCCCGGCGATCTCCTCCGTCGTCCTGCGCGTAGACATGGAAACGCGGCGCCTGGTGATCCGGCCGATACCGGGGATGCTGGAGGAGTCCTGATGCGGGTCGACATCGTGACGATCTTCCCGCAGGTGTTCACGCCCCTCGAGGTGAGCGTCATCGGCCGCGCCCGCGAGCGGGGTCTGCTCGAGATCGCGATCTGGGACCTGCGTGAGTTCACCACCGGCCGCCACCGCCAGGTGGATGACACGCCGTACGGCGGCGGCGCGGGGATGGTGATGAAGCCGGAGCCGTTCTTCGCCGCGGTGGATGCCATCCGCAAGGACCGGCGAGTTCCCCCGCGCATCATCCTGACCTCACCCCAGGGCGAACTGCTGACCCACGCGCTGGCGCAGGAGCTGGCGCGCGAGCCCCACCTGATCATCCTGTGCGGGCATTACGAGGGCATCGACGAGCGCGTGCGCATAGGGCTCGCCACGGACGAGATTTCCATCGGCGATTACGTGCTCACGGGCGGGGAGCTTCCCGCGATGGTCATTGTCGAAGCCACGGCGCGTTTCGTTCCGGGGGTGGTCGGCGACGCGTCGTCAGTGGCCGCCGATTCGTTCGTTGAAGGGCTGCTGGATTACCCGCACTACACCCGGCCGCCGGAGTTCCGCGGCCTGAATGTCCCGCAGATCCTGCTCTCCGGAAATCACGAGGCCGTCCGGCGCTGGCGCCGCGCGCAGCAACTGCAGCGTACCCTTGTGCGCCGGCCCGATCTCCTCAAGAAGGAAGCCCTGAGCGAGGAAGACCGGCGCCTGCTCGATGCAGCGGACCTCGGCATCGACTAGGCGAACGCGGCTGTGTTATAATTCTCCGCCGTATAGTGTGGAGGCCGCATCGTGGACAAGACTGCCGTCATCGAGCGAGAGCAGCTGAAGACCAAGCTTCCCCCATTCACCTCCGGCGATACCGTCAAAGTGCACCTGAAGGTCCTGGAGGGCGGCCGCGAGCGTGTCCAGGCGTTCGAGGGCGTTGTCATCGGCCGCAAGAGCGGGGGGTTGCGCGAGACCTTCACGGTCCGGCGCATCAGCCACGGCGTCGGCGTAGAACGCACCTTCCCCCTGCATTCCCCGCGCATCGAGCGTATCGACATCATCCGCAAGGGCAAAGTCCGGCAGGCCAAGCTCTACTACCTGCGAGGGAAGGTCGGCCGCGAGGCGCGCGTCAAAGAGATGCGATAGCCCTCCAGCCCTCCCTTGGAGATACTCGACCGGCTTCCGCTCAGTATCCCCAGTCTGATCCTCATCCTGGCGGGTGTGCTCATCGTCGCCCGCCTCATCGTGAAGCGCGCGTATGCCATCCTCCCCACCTGGCGCACCTCGGTCGTCGAAACCCTCGACGCCAGTATTTTCGCCGCCCTGCTGTCGCTGCTCATCATCACGTTCGTCGTCCAGGCTTTTTACATCCCATCCGGCTCGATGGAGCCGACGCTGCAGGTGGACGACCGCATTCTGGTGAGCAAGTTCAGCTATCGTCTGGGGGCGATCGAGCGGGGTGACGTCATCGTCTTTCACTATCCGCTCAATCCCGGGAAGGATTTCGTCAAACGCGTAGTCGCTCTGGGCGGCGAGACGGTGGAGCTGCGCGACGGCGTGGTCCTCATCAACGGCAACCCCATCACGGAGCTGTACCCCACTGCGCTGGCGGGTGGCGATCGGGCCTGCACCAGCAGCTACGGTCCGCAGACAATCCCGGAGGGGCAGCTGTTTGTGCTCGGGGACAACCGCTGCAACAGCGAGGACAGCCGTTTCTTTGGTTTCGTTCCCGTCCAGAACGTCGTCGGCAAAGCGCTGTTCATCTACTGGCCGCCGCAGCGCCTCGGCCTTGTCCGATAACAGATAGGCGGGTCATGGAGGCAGGACTCATCGAGTAGGCCGCACGAATCTCTCAGGCGTGGTTCGCGCGGTGAATGTCCTGCTCCGGCCCCGTGATATCCGCTCGCTGTCGGTCATCGAACTCACCGTCCAGCTCCGTACTGTTGAGGTCGTCGACACGTCGCTCCTGCGCGCCCTGTCGAGGGATAAGCGGACAGGGGTGCGCGCGCTGGCGGCACTGCACCGGAAGAGGCTCGCCCGGATCGAGCGGGAAGCGGCGCGCCTGGACGGATTGTGCACGATCGAGGCCGAGCAACGGGCTGAAGGGTTTCCCGCGATTGCCGGTGTGGACGAAGCGGGTGTCGCGCCCCTTGCCGGCCCCGTCGTCGCTGCGGCGGTCGTGCTGCCGGAGGATTTGCGCCTCCCGCATCTGGATGACAGTAAGCGCCTCAGCCCTGCGCAGCGAGATATCCTCTACGAAGAAATCCGCGGGCGCGCGCTTGCCGTGGGCGTGGGGCGCGCCGAGATTGGGGAGATCGACCGGCTCAACATCCTCCAGGCGACGCGGCTGGCGCACCGCCGGGCGATCCTGGGCCTTCCGCTGAGGCCGCACCTCGTCCTGATCGACGGGCGGTATGCGGCCGACGTGCCGCTCCCCCAGCTGGTGATCGTGGATGGGGACGCCACCTGCGCCTCGATCGCTGCCGCCTCCATCATCGCCAAGGTGACGCGCGACCGGCTCATGGTGGATCTGGCAAGACAGTTTCCGGAGTACGGCTTCGACGTGCACAAGGGGTATGGGACGCGCGCACACTACGAGGCCATCCGGCGGTTCGGCATCACACCCGCCCACCGCAGGTCGTTCCTGCCTGCGAGCGGTCAGCAGCAGGCGCTGGCTATCGGCTGACCAGAACCCGCAGCATGCCTGGGTCGATCGGGGTAAAGCGCATCGTATAGATCGCGAACGTGAGGTACTTCTCCCTGCGGTCGTAGACGGCCGCGCGGAAGGCGATCATACCCTTCTGGGCTCCAACCACCGAGCCCACCGCGTCCTGCAGGAACATGCTCACCTGAAACCCGCGCTGCATGTCGAGGGGCAGGTACATCACCTGCTGCTCGATGACTTCCCCATGGACGACCAGATCGATGGTGATCGCGCGGTCGTCGGAGACGAACCGATGGAGGGTGCGGCCGGAGAACGTCCCCGAGAGAGCCGTCTGGCCGGAGGGGGACAACTGCAACTGGTGGACGACGGGACCACCCGTGAAGGTGCCCAACGGATCGCCCACTCTGGCCGAGGCGGCCGCTGCCATCAGCCCAAGCACCAACACGGCGAACATCAAGGACGTGCGCATGTGGCTTCCCCCCAGACCATGCCCCGGCGTGTGTGGGGTCAGACGTTTTGTCTCGGGCGGCCGGATTGACGCACCCACGGCATGGCGTCCGGCCTCTTCGGCTGCTACTTCATTTGTGTGGATCGGCGCTCGCTCGGCAGGATCGGGGAAGCCGCGGCAGGGGACTTTCTGGAGCGGCGCGGCTACCGGATCATCGCCCGCAACTTCCGCTGCCCCTTCGGCGAGCTCGATCTCATCGCCCGGCACGGTGAGGCGATCGTCTTCGTAGAGGTCAAAGCGCGGACGACGACCGATTTCGGCGAGCCGTTCGACGCGATCACGCCGCTCAAGCAGCGGCGGCTGATCCGCCTCGCGACCTATTACTTGAAGGGGAGAAACTGGCTCGGACGTCCCGCGCGTTTCGACGCCGTGTCCGTGACCGTTTGCGCCGACGGCTCGGTGGCGCGGATCGAAGTGCTCGCGCATGCCTTCGAGGCCGGTGGTTAGCCCATCGGGGTCGGTGTGCGCGCGCGTTCGCCGGGGTTAGAATCCGGGCGGGATCCTGGATGTTGGCGAGAGTGCGCAGCGCGGCCGTGCTGGGTCTGCAGGCGTATCCCGTCGACGTGGAGGTCGACGTCGGCATCGGGCTGCCGGCGTTTACAATCGTTGGGCTCCCGGATGCGGCAGTTCAGGAGGCGAAAGAACGCGTCCGCGCCGCGATCCGCAACTCCAACTATCAGGTGCCCGCGCGAAAGATCACAATCAACCTTGCGCCGGCAGACGTCCGCAAAGCAGGACCTGCGTTCGATCTGCCCATGGCCATCGGTATTCTCGCGGCGACCCGGCAGATCCGCGCCCCGGCGGCCCCGAACGGCACGATGCTGGTGGGGGAGCTGTCGTTAGATGGCGGACTGCGACCGGTGGCGGGATTGCTCTCCATCTTGCTTGGCGCCAGATCCCGTGGCACGCGAGCCTTCATCGTGCCGGAGCCAAACGCGGGAGAGGCTGCGCTCGTCGACGGGCTGCAGATTCACCCGGCGTCGACGCTTGCGCAGGTGATCGCGCATCTCGAGGGTACCTCACCGATTCCGCCGTTGCGCACCGCCCCTCGGGCCGCTGCGTCGCCGCCAGACGACGTCGACTTCAATGATGTCCGCGGCCAGGATCATGCGAAGCGGGCGATGGAAATCGCCGCGGCGGGTGGACACAATGTGCTCCTGGTTGGGCCGCCCGGCGCGGGGAAGACGATGCTGGCACGCCGCCTGCCTACGATTCTTCCGTCCTTGACCTGGGAAGAGGTGATGGAGGTCACGCAAGTTTACAGCGTGGCCGGTCTGCTGCGCGGGTCGGGGCCGCGCATCCTGCGCCCGTTCCGCAGTCCCCATCATGCCTCGAGCACCGCGGCGCTGATCGGCGGCGGTCCCGGACCGCGGCCCGGCGAGGTGACGCTCGCGCACCGCGGCGTGTTGTTCCTCGATGAGCTGCCGGAGTTCCACCGGGACGTGCTGGAAGTGCTCCGCCAGCCGCTGGAGGACCGCGTCATCACCGTGGCGCGCGTGCAGTCCACCGTGACGTTCCCGGCAGCGTTCATGCTGGTGGCGGCGATGAACCCGTGCCCGTGCGGCCATAGAGGCGATGAGAAGCGGGAGTGCCTGTGCACGCCGCCTCAAGTCGCCCGCTACCTCCGCCGCGTCTCCGGCCCATTACTGGACCGCATCGACCTGCATGTGGAGATGCCGCGGGTCCTGCCTGCGGAACTCACCTCAGTCCCGACCGGAGAATCCTCCACAGAGATCCGCGCACGCGTCCTGCGTGCGCGGGCGATCGAGCAGGCGCGGTTGGGCGGAGCGGCGTCCTGCAATGCGGAGATGACCCCGCGACAACTGCGCCGGCACTGCCGATTGGGCGAGGAGGAGAAAGCATTTCTGCGCGGGGCGCTCGAGAGGCTGGGGCTGTCGGCCCGCGCGTATGACCGCGTGCTGCGCCTGGCGCGCACCATTGCCGACCTGGAAGGCAGCGACGGGATCACGGTAGCACACCTGGCGGAGGCGATCCAATATCGGGCATTTGACCGGCCGCTGCGGCTGCTGGGGTAACGTTCTGACACTGCAGGACGCGGCCTACCCGGCGGCGCTGCGGACGATTGCCGATCCGCCGCAGAGGCTATACGTGCGGGGGACGCTGCAGGAAGCGGACCACCGGGCGGTGGCTGTGGTGGGGGCGCGGCGGGCCAGCGCCTACGGGCTGGCCGTGGCGGAGTGGCTGGGGCAGGAGCTGGCGCGGAGCGGGGTGACGGTAATAAGCGGCCTGGCGCGGGGGATCGATGCGGCCGCCCACCGCGGGGCGCTGCAGGGCGGTGGGCGCACGATCGCGGTGCTGGGGTGCGGGGTGGACATTGTGTACCCGCCCGAGCATGCCCGCCTGACGGTGCAGATTATCGAGG
>Ga0209845_1000095_pt1 | contig 12158 bp, 12 predicted proteins | sample GWRWS2_50_60_FD_187239 | JGI IMG/M metagenome (GOLD analysis project Ga0209845, IMG submission 187239) | Riverbed sediment microbial communities from areas with vegetation nearby in Columbia River, Washington, USA - GW-RW S2_50_60 (SPAdes)... | ecosystem: Environmental > Aquatic > Freshwater >... | reverse complement strand
TTCTTCTCGGACTCCGGACCGAGCCCAACGGCTTCCACAAGCAGAATTTTGGCCAGGTCGCGCTGGCCGGCCGCCGTCTCGATCACTACTCGCAGCGCTGCTTCCACCTTGGCCAGCGCCCCCTGCTCAACGGAAATGGCAGACTCCACACTCTGCTCAACGAGGGCGGCGAGATCATCCATCAGGGTCATGAAGATCTGTTGCTTGCTTGGGAAGTAGTGGTAGAAGGCGCCCTTGGAGGTCCCTGACGCCTGGACGATGTCCTCGACTCCGGTACCGTGGTAGCCCTTCCGGGCAAAGACGTCGACTGCGGCTGAGAGAATCCGGTCTCGAGTAGCGGCTTCGGCAGGCGATCGGGCCATGGCAGGCGTCAGACCGACGCGTCGGTCTATCATCCGCATCGTAGGGGCGGGCAGGATTTATGTCAATGATTCTGCGAATATATGCGGTTACCAGACGAAACGGGAGCCTGAGCTCGGGAGGAATCATCCCATGCGAGCATATGTCATCACTCCGCTCCTTCTGCTGTTCACCGCCTCGTTAGCATTCGGCGCGCCTGCAGGTTCGCCCAGAGCCCAGGTCATCGTCTTCAGCAACAGCAACCCCCACATCACCGTGATCGACGGACAGACCCACCAGGTCGTCCGGACAGCAAATGTCCCCCAACTCGGGGTCTGGGGCTGGAACGACGACAACAACTACTTTGACGGCACGAACCTCTGGCTCACCCGACGCAATCCGGACACGAATGCGGCAGAGGTTGTGCTGCTCAACGTTGACACCCTGACGGTCTCCGCTCGCATCCCGATCGGCCAGGAAACCGGCGGGATATTCTCCGGCAAGGCGTCGCGCGCAGGGAAAGTTCTTTTCGCAAAGTTTGGGTCCGGCGAGCTCGTCGCGATCGACGTCAACACCCACGCCACCCGAACCGTCAAGCTTCCGATGGACGGTGGCGTGGCCTGCGACGTCGAGGTCGCCATCGGGTTCGACAAGAAGGAGCGCGCGTACGTCCCCACCATGGCGGGGAATACCGTTGTGGTCGTCGATCCCGCCTCGCTCGAGGTACTCCAGGTCGTCCGGTTCACCGAAGGTACGCGGCCCTGGATGGCGACGGCCACCCCTGATGGCCGGCGTCTCTGGGTGCAGGAACAGACCGGCAACACAAACGCGATTATGAATTCGATGACCTTAGACGTGGTCGCGCGCACGGCCACGGGTCCCGCGCCGGACGCGGGGAGTTTTAGCCCGGACGGCCGCGTCCACTTCACCGGCCATTTCACGAACAACCTGGTGGTGGCCCATGAGACAGACACCTTCCGGGAGATCTGGCGGGTTCCGGTGGGGGCGAACACGCGCATCCTCGGCGTGCATCCCGCAGGCACCTTTGTCTATGCGATCATGACGAGCGAGGGTGCGGTAGGAGTCCTCGAGGCCTCCACTGGCCGTGTGGTCACGCGCGTGGCCCTCGGCACCAATCCGACCGGAATATTTGTGCGAACTCTAAAGTAGACCGTGCGCGCGCGACCCCTCGTCGTTCTCCTCGGTCTCGCGGCCGCGGTGTTGGTCGCCGCGGCCCTCATCGTACTCATGACCGAGCGCCAGCGGTTCGCTGACATGCAGGCGGAGATCCAGACACTCCAGAATCGCGTCCGCGCGCTCTCCTACAACACGGCTTCAGGCGGCGGGGTCAATGTCAAGATGATGCCTGACCCGACCACAGGAAAAGCCACCGTCCCGCTCGAGGAAGTATTCAGCTTCGACCGCAACCACGCCATGTGCCGTGTCGATACGAATCCGCGCGCGTTTAAGATGCCTACCCACAAAATGGGTGAGGTGGTGATTCAGCCGAATCAGTTCTTCATGGCGATGGAGGCCACGACGATCGACCAGTTTGAAGTGACTACCCAACCGGACAACAAGCGCAAGGTCGTCATGCGCGGCGGCCTCTCGTGCGCGACCGAAGTCGGCCAGACGAAGGTCAAGATCGGTTCTCGGACGGCGAAAGAGCATGCGACGTATCTGATCGAGGCCGTGGACGGTGGCGGTGGAGGCGGGAAGGCCGGCGACAGCTTCGCGTTCACCGTGTTCTTCGACGAGAAGGAAGCGCCGGTCAATTACGCGATCTTCGGCCCGAAGGCGACGTTTACCGGTCAGATGATCGAAGGCGAAATCACAATCGTGGACCCGACGAAGTAGCCACTCGAATGCAAAGATCTGAATCACGTGCGGCGCTGATCATCCTCGTCTGGGCGCTGGGCATCCAGGCCGCCCACATGATCGAACACGTCGCCCAGGTCGTCCAGAAACATGTCCTCATGATGGAGCGCGCGCAAGGCTTTCTTGGAGCGGTCTTCGACCTGGAGTGGGTGCATTTCGTGTACAACTCCGGCCTTGAGATCGGATTCCTTGCTATTTTCGTGCTTTGGCGCCGCGCGGATCGCACCACGATCCCGCCGCTGCTGTCCCTGCTGGTCCTGTTTCAGGGGTACCACGTCGTTGAGCACGTAGTAAAGATGATCCAGTACTATGCGCTCGGCATCACGATGGGACCGAAGGGTATCCTCGGCCACGCGGTGCCGTTGATCTGGCTGCATTTTGCCTTCAACCTCATCGTCCTAGCCCTGGTCATCCTCGCCTGGGATGAGACCAGCCGCGTGCAGGTCGGTCCCTCCCGTGCCGCAGCCTAGGATCGAAGGAGACGCACCATCTCCTCGTGCGTGAGCCCGTTTGAAGCCAGCACATCCCGGCAGTCCACGTGAAATGCCGAGCCGTTGACGTGTGAGACGCGGCCGCCGCTCTCTTCCACCAGCAGGCTCCCGGCCGCGATGTCCCATGGATTCAGCGAAGGCTCCCAGAATGCATCGACCCGCCCTGCGGCGACATAGGCTAGATGCAGCGCGGCAGCGCCGAGGATGCGCACCTCGATCGCCGTCCGGCAGAGCCTGCCGATGTTCTCGATGTTGTTGCCGCTCTCCCGAATGTCGTACGGCAGCCCCGTTGCGACCATAGCTGTGGCCACTGCATCGATCTCAGAGACTCGGATCCGCTCGTCCGCGCCATTGTGCCGTAGAAACGCCCCGCCGCCACGTTCCGCATAGAACATCTCCCCGAGGGGTGGATGATATACGACACCCGCAACAACCTGACCGCGGCGTTCCAACCCGATCGACACGCAGAACATCGGCACCCCGTAGGCGAAGTTTGTGGTCCCGTCCAGGGGGTCGATGAGCCACCGGTACTCATTGCCTTTGTGCCGCGAGCCCTCTTCGGCAAAGATGCCGTGGTCGGGAAAACGGTCGTGCAGCAGCCCCACGATGACCTCTTCCGACATGCGGTCGGCCCGCGTGACCAGGTCGGCGGGATTGCGTTTCGTCCGTACCTGCTTCGCGGCGCGTCCTTCAGGCAGCAACGCCATCTGGATCTCGCCCGCTTTGAGCGCAGCGTCGACCGCAGCTTGAACGAACTCTGATACCATCGTCGCCTCTGCCTCGGTGTGGACCTCTCTCTTGCGTTCTCGCAAAAAATAAGAACTGCCTGCCGGCGTGCTGACGGGCGGTTCATCAAGAAGAAGCCCAACTGGATCATCGAACGTAATGTAACTAGGTCCGGACCCAGTTGTGTTGCGCAGCGCATTATGACCCAAATGGGTCATTGACAGAACTGTCGAGGGTGGTGGGTGAATGAGCAGGCCCTTGTTGCCGGGATTTCAGATGAAGGGTATGCGGTCGAAGTTGTGGCCCAGAATCTTCTGTGGATCGGCCCCCAGCCAGCGGTCGAGAATTGTCGCGTAGACTGAGCGGAAGTCGATGGCGTGTCTGAGATCGCCATCGGACAGGTCGGTCAGACTCGGCTGCTGACCATACAGCCCGCCTTTGAGCGCTTGGCCGAACACGAACATCGGCGCTGCCGTACCATGGTCGGTCCCGCCGCTTCCGTTCTCTGCGACGCGGCGGCCGAATTCCGAAAACGCCAGCACTACCGCCCGGTCGGCGTTCCCCTGCGCCTCCAGGTCTTTGTAGAAGGCTGCGACGCCGTCGGCCAGCTGCTCCATCAGGTTCTCGTGCGCGCCGCGTTGGTTGGCGTGCGTGTCGAAGCCCGTCATATGCGCGTAGTACACTTTCGTCGGCAGCTTGCCCGAGATCATCTGCGCGATCAGCTGCATGCTCGCCGCGAAACGGGTGTTCGGGTACTCGATGCCGCCCTTGTACGCCCGGACGGAATCGCGCACCTTCTCGGAAGACACGTACGCGTTCATGGCCGTATGCCGGAGAAAGTCGATCGTGCCCGGTTCGTTGGGCGCCGGGGCGTTGAGCAGCCTGAAGAGCTCCTGCTCCTCCCTCGCCCCGATCCCGTTGAACGCCGACATCCACTGGAATGCCTCGGGGTTCTCCACGCTCACGCCCATGCCGTTTTCGGCCTGCATCGCCAGCGGCATCGATTGGCCCACGTTCACGCCCGCGGTAGGCTGTTCACACACCGGGCACTTGCTGTCGAAGTATCGGCCGATCCAACCGTAGCGCACCACGCGGCCCTCAGGGTCGGCGGTGTGCCAGATCTCCATCGACTTGAAATGCGAGCGGCTGGGATTGGGATAGCCGACACCCTGCACGACGGCCATCGCGCCCTTGTCGTACAGCTCCTTCACTTTGGCCAGACTGGGGTGGAACCCCAAATCGTCGTTGAGGCGGATGACGTCCTTCTGAGGGACCGCCAGGTTCGGGCGGGCGCGATAATACGCATCGTTCGTAAACGGGACGATAGAGTTGAGACCGTCGTTGCCGCCGCCCATCTGGACGACGACCAGGATACGGTCGTCCGGCGAGCCGGAGCGGCTCGTCACCTGCGTCACGTCCCAGGGGTTGTTCATCGCCAGCGCGGTGCGGGTAATGAACGACGGGGCCGTCGCGCCGACGGCGATCATCGTCAGCCCTTTCTTGACGAATTCTCTTCGGGTCATTCCGTGACTCATGCTAGCCCCCCCGGCAAGACAACCGCGCTCGCTCGGCCGCTGGGCGGCCTCGCGATTACACGAGTTGAAATTCCGGCATGCTCATGATCAGGTGCACGGCGCTGCGAAGCTGCTCTTGTGAGCGCGCGCCGTCGAGTGTCCACGGCGTGTCCTCGTGGTTGGTGCCGAATGCGCGCAGCAACCCCCACCGGCGCTTCCCCTCGAGCGGCTCCTGGATGAATCGCTCGACCAGCTGCTGGATCACATCCCCGGCGGTCCGCACCTTGCCGGCATCGATGAGGTGGTCCACCCGCGCCGGGATCGCGCGGGCCTGGCGCAGGCCGGGCATCCCGCCGCTGAGGAGCAGGCCGCTGAAGTTATAGCGGATCAAAATGCTCGCTGTGTTGACCCATCCGTGCCCTTTAGGCCAGCCACCAACATTCGGCGGATAGAGAAGCACCTGCCCCATCAAGTCCATCGAGCGCACGAGCGCCTGCTCGGGCACATCGGCGCCGGTCATCCGGACCGCTCCCACGACCAGTTGGGCCGGGCTCTTGATCTGGGTGCGGAGGGACCGCTCTGAGTAAAACGCTTCCGCGAGGAACATGGTCCGCAGCACGGGCTTGATCTCCCAGTTGCTGCGCCGGAATATCCCACCCAGATCCTCGAGCAACGCCTCCTCAGGACTCAGGTACGCAAAGAACTCCCAGAGTTTCCGCGGCAGGAAACGGGCGGTCGCCGGCTGCTCGAAGATGATGTTGATGATGTCGGTTCCATCCCAGCTGCCGGTTCGTCCCAGGAACGTCTTCACGCCCTCGTCGTGTTGATTGCGCCGGAAGACAAACTCGGAGCCGGCGAACGTCCATCCGGTGAATGCGCGCGCCGCCTCCTTGACGTCCTCCTCGGTATAGTTGCCGATGCCCATCGTGAACAGCTCCAGCAGCTCGCGCGCGTAGTTCTCGTTGGGCTTCCCCTTGCGGTTGGTGTTGTTATCGAGGTAACTCAGCATCGCCGGGTCTCGTGAGATGGCGAGGATGAGGTCCTTGAAATTGCCGGTGCCCATGCGACGGAAGAGATCGATCTGAAGGGCCATGTGCTCCGCCACGCGCGTTTCCGGCAGTCCGGAGACGAGATGCCCGTGCCAGAACAGGGCCATCTTCTCCTGGAGAGGACGCTTCGTCTGAATCATGCGCCCCAGCCAGTTGACTCGGAGTTCTTGAAACTTCAGTCTGTTCGCGCGGTTGGTCTGCTGCGCGAGCCGCCGCACCGTCTGCTCGCCGGCCCGGCCGCGCCGGAGCTGGATCAGCTCAGCGTACATCTGACGCAACTCCGAGAAATCGACCTCCTGAAACGCGCTGTCCTGAATCTGCTCGTAACTGAGGACATGCTCCACCGCCGCCTCGAACCGCATCGACGCCAGGCGGGTGATCTCCTCAGGCGTTCCCCCGAATCCGGCCCGGTTCAGCAAGTGCGCTGCTTTGACCCGGTTCCACGGGTTACTTGCCGACGGTTGAAATCTGCGCAGAGAGGCTTCTGCCATGCCCTCCACCTCGGGTGGCTTCTTCTGAATGGCTTGGACGGGGTGGCCCGGCGGAGGGTTTAGCCGGTCATTCCCACTTGAAGCGCCATCCCGCAACAACAAGGGACAGCGCTCCCCACGCGGCGAGGTAGACCAGGCCGGGAATGTACGGAAGCAACGTTTCGCCCCGGGCGGCAACGGCACGCATCGACTCGACGAGGGGGGTGAGCGGCAGGGCGCTAATCACCGGCTGCAGGAATGCCGGCATGAATTCGCGCGGCCAGAGGGTCCCGGCCAGGAAGAGCATCGGGAAACTGAGCGCACTCCCCATCAGATTCGCCGACTCCGGCGATCGGGACGCCGTCGAGATGGCCAATCCCATGCCGACGAAGACGAGCGTGCCCAACAGCGCGAGCGCGGTCAGCGTCACGAGACTCCCGACGATCACAGCGTCGAAGACCCAGATGGCAACCAGCGCGATGACGGCCAGCTGCACCAGGTTCGTCGTGGCATATCGGGTGATCAATCCGCCGATGAACGCAAACGGGTGCACGGGCGTGGCCAGCACCCGCTTGAGCACCAGGCTCTTGCGGTACTCAGTGACGACCCACGTCACGCCGTTCAACCCGCTGTTCATGATCGTCATCGCCAGAATGCCGGGGAGGAGAAAATCGAAGAACCGGACGCCCCGCGCGGCGGCGATACCGGTGGCCTGCAGGCGAACGGCCGGCTGCACGCCGGCGATCCGCAGGTTGGCGTCGGATATGAACTTCTCGAGGATCAGCAGCGCAGTGCGCGCGTCTTGAACGCGCGCCTGATCGAAGAACACCCGGACGGGTTCCGGGGAACCCTGAGGCGGCACCACGATGACAAGCGTGCGCCTGCCCTTGCGCAACTCTGCAAGCGCCGATGCTTCTTCCTTCTCATCGGTCATCTTGAACACGGGCACGTCCGCGAGACCAGTGCGCAGCCCCTGTGCCAGCGCGCCGCCCTGGCCTACGAATCCCACCGTGAACGAGATGCTCTCGCCGCGGCCGAACGCCAGCCCGATCAGACTCATCAGAAGCAGCGGGAACACCATCCCCCAGAAGACACTGCTGCGGTCGCGAAAGTAGTGCTTGAACAGCATGTACGTCGTCATGGCGAAGGCCTTCATTCCCGCAGCCTCCGCCCGGTCAATTGCAGGAAGACGTCTTCGAGGGTGCCCTCTTCAACCCGCAGCTGCTGAAAATGCACGCTCCCCTGACGATTCAGATCCATCAACGCATGCACGGTCTGCAAAGGGTCCGTTGACGAGAGCCGGACTTCACCGTCCTGGGTTTTGACGTCCCGTACGCCCGGCAGCGTCTCGAAGCTTGCCTGACCCTGTGTGACCGTGACGCCGATCGTAATGCTGGGCGCGTGCTCACGGATCAGAGCGCGCGGAGTATCCAGCGCCACGATCAAGCCGTGGTCCATAATGGCGACCCGGTCGCACAGCCGCTGGGCTTCTTCCATATAATGTGTGGTCAGGATGACGGTTCGTCCCTCCTGGCGGAACTCTGCGATGACGTCCCAGAGGTTACGGCGCGCCTGGGGATCCAGGCCGGTCGTGGGCTCGTCAAGAAACATGATCTGGGGATCGTTGACGAGGGCCACGGCAATGGACAGCCGCTGGCGCTGGCCGCCCGAGAGCGATCCGGCCCAGGCCCGTCGCTTTTCGCCGAGCTGCATCCGGTCGATGAGACGGCCCGATTGAGCGCTGCGCCGGTGAAACGCGCCGAACAGAGTGAGCGTCTCCTCGACTGTGAGCCGGTCGAAGAAGCCCGCTTCTTGCAGCTGCACGCCGATCTTCGCCCGCACGCCGCGCGGATCCCGCCTCACGTCCACGCCATCCACGACGGCCGTCCCCCCGTCCGGACGGCGCAGGCCCTCGATCATCTCGAGGGTCGTGGTCTTGCCGGCGCCGTTCGGGCCGAGGATGCCGAAGATCTCGCCGCGGATGACGTCGAAACTCACGGACTGCACCGCGGTGACGGCGCCGTAGCGCTTGTGCAGCTCGCGAACCTGGACGATTGGACCTGCGGTGCGCATCAGAGGATTGCCTTCTCCCCGAACTGAATTCAACTCGATACCGACCTGTTCCCGTTGGCACGCGACCGATCATATGACAGTGCAGATACGCAGGGCCACGGCCCGCGACGTCAGAGAAATCCTTCCGGTGTGGGGCGAGCTGGCGGGCTTTCACGCGCATCTCGACCCTGCCTTCACTCCTTCGCCCCAGTGGCCGCGGGAGTACGGCGCATATCTGCGGACGCTGATGGGTCGCGACGATGCCATCGCCGTGGTGGCCCGCGAGGGCACGCAGATCATCGGCTATGCCATCGGCCGGATCACCACGCTGCCGCCGTTCTTCGAGCACCGCTACCGCGGGTACATCCACGACGTATACGTCCGCGACGCGCACCGCCGCAGGGGCATCGGAAGACGAATGGTGGAGGAGATCCTTGACTGGCTGCGCCACCGCGGCGTGAACATGGTCGAGCTCACTGTGGCGGCCAATAACGATGCACTGGGTTTCTGGGAACGGCTCGGGTTTCACACGTACATGCACCAGATGAAACTGGAGCTCCGAGAGGAGAGAGGGTGCTGATGCGATTCGAACAGGTCTTGCGGAGCGCGCGGGACGCAGCGGTTGACGCCATGATCGTCCTGGCTCCCGCCAACACGTACTTTGTCTCAGGCTTCCGCGCCATCATCTACTCTCGTCCTGTGGTGGCCCTGATGTGGGACGAGCCTGCGCTGATCATTCCTGAGCTCGAGGAGGCCCACGCCCGCGGGAGGTCCGTGATCCGGAATATCCGCGCCTACTCCGACATGGCCCTGGGCGGGCTGACCGGGAAGTCAACATTCCAGCTGGCGATCGACCTCACGGTCGAGGTGATGCGCGAACTTGGACTGCGCGGGCGGCGGATCGGCTTTGAGCCCACGAGTTTCACAGTCGACGGCCACGCGTACCTGGCCGAAGCGTGGGGCAAGCCGCTCGTGCCCGTGAAGGGAGTGGTCGAGCGGCTGCGCACGATCAAGGATGAAGAGGAGCTGCGGCTCATCCGGATCGGCGCGGAACTGGCCGAGCACGGTATGCGCATCGAGGTGGATGGCAGCGTCCCCGGCGCGACGGAGATCGAGATCATGGCGCACGGGAACGCGGCGATGCTGGAGCTCGCCGCGCGGCGCTATCCCGACCTGCACATCACGTCGGGCTCGCGCCCGGTCTCCGGCGAGAAGTCGGTGCTGCCGCACTCCATCCCGTCGGGTCGCCGCCTCGGATCCCGCGACATCGTCATCCACGGCACGGGGTGCGTCGTAGAGGGCTATTATTCCGAGGACGAGCGCACGATCTTCGTCGGTGCGCCCACGCCTCAGCAGGAGCGGCTCTTCGAGATCATGGTCCGCGCACAGCAGGCGGCCGTCGACGCGATCCGGCCCGGAGTCCGCTGCAAGGAGATCGACCGCGCCGCGCGGAGCGTGATCGATGACGCCGGGTACGGCGCTCAGTTCACCCACCGCACGGGCCACGGGATCGGCATCGACATCCACGAGGCCCCCTACTTCTCGGCCAGCGACGAGACCGTGCTTCAGCCGGGGATGGTGATGTCCGTGGAGCCCGGGATCTACGTCGAGGGCGCCGGCGGCTTCCGTCACTCCGACACGATCATCGTCACCAAGGACGGCTGTGACGTGCTCACAAAGTTCCCCAAGAACCTTGCGGCGCTTCGGGTCGCCTGACGCCGTGCGGCCATCCACGTTCTCTATTGCCGCACTCGACCGCTCGACGGGAGAGTTTGGGGTTGCCGTGGCAAGCAAGTTCCTGGCCGTCGGGTCGGCGGTCCCCTGGGCGAAAGCAGGCGTCGGCGCGATTGCGACTCAGGCCTGGGCGAACCTCAGTTACGGGCCCAACGGCCTGGCGATGCTGGAGCAGGGTATCGCGGCCGAAGAGGTGGTCCGCCGGCTGACGGAAGAGGACAACGACCGTGAGCACCGTCAACTGGGTATCGTGGACCGCAGCGGCAACGCCGCCGCCTGGACCGGGAAGGAATGCTTCAACTGGGCGGGGCACCGGACGGGTCACGGGTACACGTGCCAGGGGAACATCCTTGTCGCCGCCGCGGTTGTTGATGCAATGGCGACGTCATTCGAGCGCACAACCGGACCGCTGCCTGAGCGGCTGGTCACCGCGCTCGAAGCGGGGCAGGCGGAAGGCGGCGACAGTCGCGGCCAGCAGTCCGCCGCGATCTCTGTCGTCAAGGAGAAGGGGAGTTACGGAGGCTTCATCGACCGCTACATCGACCTGCGCGTGGACGATCACTCGACGCCCATCGTCGAGCTCCGCAAGCTCCTCGAGATGCACCGCCTCTACTTCGGGACCACGGAGCCCGCGAACCTCACCCGTCTCGCCGGAAACGTCGCCAAGGAAGTCCAAGAGACCCTCACACGGCTCGGGTACTACCGAGGCGAAATTACCGGCGTGTACGATTTGAAGACCAAGGACGCGTTCCGGAAGTTCTGTTCGGTGGAGAACTTCGAGGAGCGCTGGAGAGAAGACCACTTCGTCGACCGCGAGATCCTGAACTTCATGCGCAGCCGCTACAAAGCGTCGTGACCGGCCGTGAGCGGGTGCTGGCCGCGATCCGGGGCCGGCCTGTGGACCGCGTCCCGATCGCGCTGTGGCGTCACTTCCCCCAGCACGATCAGAAGGCAGAAACGCTCGCCGAGGCCCACGCCGAGTTCCAGAAGCGCTGGCAGTGGGATCTGCTCAAGGTGACTCCCGCCGCATACTACTACGGAGACGACTGGGGACTCCGCGCCGGCTACAAACCGAACCCCGCCGGCGTGCGGCACGTCACAGAGCGCCCGATCAAGAAACCGGGGGACTGGGCACATCTCCGGCAGCTCGACGTCACCGGCGGCGTCTACGGGCGGGAACTCCATGCGGTGCGGTTCGTCCGGGACGCCCTGCCCGACACCCTTCTCCTGTCAACGATCTTCAGCCCGCTCAGTGTCGCGCGGACGCTGGCGGGCGACCAGGCCCTGGTGCGCTACCTGCGTGAGAGTCCCGACGACCTTCACGCGGGGCTGGCGATCATCACGGACGTCACGGGCCGGTTCGCCGCGGAGACCGTGGCCTCTGGCGCGGACGGCGTATTCTTCGCGACACAGTGCGCGACAACGCAGTATCTCACCGTCGAAGAGTACGAGGAGTTCGGACGTCCCTACGATTTGCGGGTGCTGGACGCGGTGTCGCGCGCGGACATGCGCATGCTGCACATTCACGGAACGGATGTCATGTTCGATGACTTAACCGACTATCCCGTGGACATCATCAACTGGCATGATCGCAAGACGCCGCCATCGCTCGCCGACGCCCGGACACGCTTCTCAGGTTGTCTGGCAGGCGGCATCAATGAGTGGGAGACATTCTACACGGCGACGCCGGAAGCGATCGCCGCGGAGGCGCGGGATGCCATTGGGCAGACCGGGGGCAAACGGCATCTCATGGCCGCGGGATGCGTGATTCCCATCGATGTGTCCGACGAGCGCTTGACGGCTGCGCGGAAAGCGGTAGAACAGTAGGTGAGAGGGCCCCGCATGAGCGAGAATGTGACTCGTAAGATTCTCCAGGCCCACCTCGTCGAGGGCCGGATGGTCCCC
>Ga0209845_1000094_pt1 | contig 12161 bp, 9 predicted proteins | sample GWRWS2_50_60_FD_187239 | JGI IMG/M metagenome (GOLD analysis project Ga0209845, IMG submission 187239) | Riverbed sediment microbial communities from areas with vegetation nearby in Columbia River, Washington, USA - GW-RW S2_50_60 (SPAdes)... | ecosystem: Environmental > Aquatic > Freshwater >... | reverse complement strand
CCTGCGTGACCTGCGCCGCGACCTGCGGCCGATCTCGATGCTGGCCGTCGGGTTGGTGGTGGCCACCACCAGCGCGGTCGCGCTGCTGGCCCACGCCGCGCTGGGCCTGCCGTGGGCGGTGGCGATCGTGCTCGGGGCGATCGTGGCGCCACCCGACCCGGTGGCGGCGGTCGCGGTCGCCGGGCGCATCGGGATGCCGCGGCGGATGGTCACCATCCTGGAGGCCGAGGGGCTGCTGAACGACGCCACCGCTCTGGTCGTCTACCGGATGGCGGTGGCCGCGGCCGTCACCGGGACCTTCTCCGCCGGCGGGGCCGCGGTCGAGCTGGTGGTGTCGGCGGTCGGCGGGACGCTGGTCGGGCTGGCGGTCGCCTGGGCAGGCAGCCGGGTCCTGCACCGGGTCGAGGAGGCGGCGGTCGAGAACACCATCAAGCTGCTGCTCCCGTACGTGGCCTGGCTGGCCGCCGAGCGGCTGCACACCTCCGGGGTCCTGGCGGTGCTCGCCTGCGGGTTGCTGATGTCGCGGAACTGGGCCGCGATCTCCTCGGCAGCCCGCCTCCAGGCCCGCCAGCTCTGGGACTGGCTGGTGTTCGTCCTGGAGGGGCTGTCGTTTGTCCTGGTCGGGCTGCAGCTCCGCACCGTCGTCGAGGGGATCGGGGGCCGGTCGCTGGCCGAGCTGGCCTGGGCGGCGCTGGTGCTGAACCTGGTCGTGGTCGCGGTCAGGCTGGCCTGGGTGTTCCCGGCGAGCTGGCTGCCGCGGCGGCTGTCTGCGCGGCTGCGCGAACGCGACCCGTTCCCCGGCTGGAGGCCGACCACGGTGATCGGCTGGGCCGGGATGCGCGGGGTGGTGTCGCTCGCCCTCGCCCTGGCCGTCCCCACCCAGGTCGCGGGCGGCGGCCCGTTCCCCGAGCGCGACCTGATCGTGTTCCTCACCTTCTCGGTGATCGTGGTCACCCTGGTCGGCCAGGGCCTCACCCTGCCGCTGCTGGTCACCCGCCTGGGCGTGGTCGCCCCCGACGAGGGGCAGGCCGCCGGCGCGTCCCGCGCGCTCGCCCGCCTGTCCGAGGTCGCCCTCGCCACGCTGGACGCGATCGACCCCGAGGCCGAGAAGGTGACGCCGGAGCTGCTCGACCGCCTCCGCGAGCGCTACCGGGCCCGCCTGGCCCACCTGGACCAGCAGCGCGACGCCGGCGAGCAGGACGACACCGGCGCCTACCACGAGCTGGTCGCCGAGCTGCTCCGGGCCCAGCGCGAGGAGCTGCGCCGCCTGCGCGAGCAGGGCGAGGTCACCCCCGAGGTGGCGCGCCGCCTCCACCACGACCTCGACGTCGAGGAGACCCGCCTGGAACGCCAGCGCCGCGACTGACCCGCGGCGCCAGCCGGGCTACCCGGGTTCCATGTAGGAGCGGGGGTCGAGGAGGCAGAGGTCGGCGCGGCCGGCCGCCAGGATGGTGTCGACCTCGTCGGCGGTGGTGAGGTTGCCGCCGACCATGGTGGCCACGCCCGCCTCGTTGCGGACCAGGTCGCTCCAGCCGACCAGGAAGAAGCGGCCGTAGTCCGGGCGGCCGGCGGCGGTGGCCTGCCCGGCGGTCACCTGCAGCAGCTCGCAGCCGTGCCCGGCCAGCGCCACGGCGGCCTGCACCGCCTCGTCCGGCTCGATGCCGCCGGCTGCCCAGTCGCTTGCGGCCAGCGCCGCCCACAGCGGCCGCTCCGGCGGCCAGGCCGCACGCACCGCGTCGACCACCTCCAGCGGGAAGCGCAGCCGGCCCTCCAGCGGCCCGCCGTGCTCGTCGTCGCGCCGGTTGGCCAGCGGCGACAGGAACCCGCCGAGCAGGTAGCCGTGGGCGAGGTCCAGCAGCAGCACGTCGGCGCCGGCGGCGGCGGCCAGCCGCGCCGCCCGCGCGAAGTCGCCGGTGACCCGTTCCATGTCGGCCCGCCGCATCGCCCGCGGCGTGGCGCTCCCCCGCCCGTAGGGGATCGCGGAGGCCGCCAGCAGCGGCCAACCGCCGCTGGCGAGCGGCCGGTCGACGCCGTGGCGCCGCGGGCGGGTGGCGCCGCGCCGCCCGGCGTGGCCGACCCGCACCGCCAGGCGGCTGCCCCGCCGACGGGCGGCGGCGGCGACCCGCGCCCACGGCGCCGCGTGCGACTCCTCCCACAGGCCGGGGGTGCCGGGGCTGACGCGGCCGTCGGGCGCGACCGCGAGCAGCTCCGAGACGACCACGCCGGGGCCGGCGGCGGCCGCGTCGAGGTGTCGCCGTTCGGCGGCCTCGGCGAGCCCGCCCTGGTCGGCGTCGTCCTCGCCGACGACCGCGACCGCCACCCGGTTGGGGATCGTCACCTCCCGCTGCCGCAAGGGGGTGAGCAGCGGCGGCCGGGGGACGAGGGCCGCGGGGGTGCCGGCGAGGAAGCGGTCCACGGTGGCGACGAAGCGGGCGTCGCGCTTGGTGAGCTCCAGGTGGCCGATGCGGCCGGAGCGGGTGAGCAGGTTGAAGGCGAACTGCACCGGGTCGAACCCGTCGTAGCGGCGCGCGTCCTCGAACCAGGTGGCGCTGGCGCGAGCGGCCTCCTGGAAGCGCTCCACCACCGGCTGGCGCTCCAGCTCGTAGTCGGTCATGGCGGCCAGCGGCTCGCCGGGGTGGCGCTGCAGCGCGCCCGAGAGCGCGACCGCGTCCTCCATCGCCAGCTTGGTGCCGGAGCCGATGGTGAAGTGGGCGGTGTGGGCGGCGTCGCCGAGCAGCACGACGTCGCCGTGGTGCCAGCTCGCGCAGCGGACGGTCACGAAGCTGGTCCACAGCGACCGGTTGGAGAGCAGCTTGTGGCCGGCCAGCTCGGGGGCGAACAGCTCCTGGCAGAAGGCGATGCTCTCCTCCTCGCCGGCGTCCTCCAGGCCGGCGCGGCGCCAGGTCGCCTCGGTGCACTCGACGATGAAGGTGGAGGTGTGCGCGTCGAACGGGTAGGCGTGGACCTGGAACATGCCATGCTCGGTGGCGCGGAACACGAAGGTGAAGGCGTCCAGCACCAGGTCGGTGCCGAACCACACGTACCTGGAGCGGTGCACGTCCAGGGTGGGCCGGAGCTGCTCGGCGAGCAGCCGCCTGGCGGTGGAGTTGACGCCGTCGGCGGCCACCACCAGGTCGCTGCCCGCGAACGCGTCCAGGCCGGGCACGTCGGTGTGGAAGGCGAGCTCGACGCCGACGTCGCGGCAGCGGCGCTGCAGGATCTCCAGCAGCCGCTTGCGGGCGATCGCGGAGAACACGTGGCCGCGGGAGCGGACGGTGCGGCCGCCGTAGACGACGTCGATGGCGCTCCAGCGGGCGAAGGCGTCGCTGATCTCCACGAAGCTGGGATGGTCGGCGTCGCGCAGCGCCCCGAGGGTCTCCTCGGAGAACACCACCCCCCAGCCGAAGGTCGCGTCGGGTGCGTTGCGCTCGACCACGGTGACCTCGTGCGAAGGGTCGGCACGCTTGGCGAGCAGCGCGAAGTACAGCCCGGCGGGCCCTCCCCCAAGGACGCCGATGCGCATCGCCGGCCCTCCGTCAGGCGAGCACGTCGGCCAGCCGGTCGAGCTGGGCGGGGTCGGACACGGTCGGCAGCAGCACCAGATGGTCGCAGCCGGCCTCCTGGTAGCCGCGGACGAAGTCCCTCACGGCGCGGGCGCTGGTCAGGTTGCCGGCCGCGATCCGCTCGGCGAACGGGCCTGTGAAGGCGTAGTAGTCGCGCAGGTAGGCGCCGCCGGCGTCGGCGTCGCCGAGGGCGAAGTAGCCCTGCCCCCACAGCGCCGGCCGGCCCGGCCGCTCCAGGTCCCGCCAGGCCGCCCACGCCTTGGCGGCGGCGTTGGCGAACGCCCGCGGCGGCCCGCCGCCGTGCACGTAGCCGTCGGCGGCGCGGGCCATCCGCGCGAACGCCTGCCCCGACAGCCCACCGGCCAGCAGCGGCGGCCCGCCCGGCTGGACCGGCTCGGGCCCGACCTCGGCCTTCTCCCAGGTCGAGCGGAGCTCCACGAGCTGGTCGGCGAGGCGGCGGCCCCGGTCGCCGCTGCGCACCCCGGTGACCCGGTAGTCGTCGTCGCGGGCGCCGATCGCCAGGCCGAGGGTGAGGCGCCCGCCGCTGAGCAGGTCCAGGGAGGCGGCCTGCTTGGCGAGCAGCACGGTGTTGCGCAGCGGCCCGATCACCACCATGGTCACCAGGCGGACGCGGCTGCTGACGGCGGCCGCCGCCGCCAGCGCCAGGAACGGCTCGACGCTGCGGTACACCACCCGGTCCAGGACGCCGACGCTGGCGAACGGCCCGCCGTCGGCGAGCCTGGCCCACTCGACGACGGCCTGGCCGTCGGTGCCCGGTGTGGTGGTTGGCAGGCCGACCCCGACCTCCATGCTCGCTCGCCTCCCAGTCCGCCTCCAGAGGGCCGCTCAAGTATGCACGGCGCGCACGTGCAGGCCAGGGCCGGTCCAGCGTGGTGCGTGTGCAACGCCGATACTTGACCGGCCCTCTGGTGCACCCGCGAGGGATCATGGTACGGCTGACGGATGCGGGTGGTGCTCATGCTGCTGGTCGCCGTCGCCATGCTGCTGGCGGTCGTGGGGCTGCTGTGGTCGCAGCAGCGGCGGCTGATCTACCTGCCGGCGCCGCGGGCGGTGCCGCCGGCCGCGACGGTCCTGCCGGCCGCCGAGGAGGTCTCCTTCCCGACCGAGGACGGCCTGCGGTTGGCGGGCTGGTTCGTGCCGCCGGCCGGCACGCCCGGGCGCGGGCCCCGCGAGCCGAGGTCGCCGGCGGTGCTGGTCTGCAACGGCAACGCCGGCAACCGCTCGCTGCGGGCGCCGCTGGCGGCGGCGCTGGCCCGGGCCGGCCTGGCGGTGCTGCTGTTCGACTACCGCGGCTACGCCGCCAACCCCGGCCGCCCGACCGAGCCCGGCCTGGCGGCCGACGCCCGCGCCGCGCTCGCCTATCTCGCCGCCCGCTCCGACGTCGACCCGGCGCGGCTGGTCTACTTCGGCGAGTCGCTGGGCGCCGCGGTCGCCCTGCGGCTGGCCGTGGAACGGCCGCCCGCCGCGCTGGTGCTGCGCTCCCCGTGGGCCTCGCTCGCCGAGGTCGGCCGGCGGCTCTACCCGTGGCTGCCCGTCTCGCCGCTGCTCGCCGACCGCTACGACTCGCTCGGGCGGGTCGGCCGGCTGGCGGCTCCCCTGCTGGTGGTCGCCGGCGAGCGCGACCGGATCGTCCCGGCGGCCCACAGCCGGCGGCTGTTCGACGCCGCCCCGGAGCCGAAGCGGTTCGTGCTCCTGCCCGGCGCCGACCACAACGACCTCGACCTGCTCGCCGGCCCTCGCCTGCTCGCCGAGCTGCTGGCGTTCCTCCGCGACGTCGGCGCGCTCGGCGCGGCCCGCGGGCCCTGAGGCGGGGCTTGCGCTGCGCCGTGCGGAGGCCCACGCTTGCGTCGTGGAGAACGTGCGGGGGCTGCCGACCCGCCGGGACGTCTTCATCGACCAGCGGGGCGCCGGCCTGCGCGTCACCTGGCACCCCGAGCAGGACGTGGTGGTGCTGAGCGTGTGGCACGAGGACCGCTGCGCCGGCACCTTCCGGATGCCGATCCAGGACGTCCCGCGGCTCAGCGGGCTGCTGGCCGCCACGCTCGGCGACTGGGTCACCCAGGTGAGCGCCATCCCGGAGCCGGGCCCGGCCGAGGCGGCTGGCCTGTCGATCAGGCGGCGGCTCAGGCTCAACCCGGCGCTGCTCAGGCTGCGTCAGTGCCGTGCCGGCGGCGTCAGCGCTCGATGACGGCCCGGTCCAGCACGGCGCCGCCGTCGGTGACCGCCGTGAGGGTGAGCGAGCGGGCGCGTACCTCGACGGCGGTGAAGTGGTGCCGCATGGCCAAGGCGACCCGGCGTGGCTCGTCGCCCCTGCACTCGTCCAGCCGGTACAGGCCCTTGCCGCCGCCGCCGGTGACCACGTAGGTGACGCCGGCCTCGGAGACGAAGCGCTGGTAGTTGTGGTCGTGGCCGTTGAGGACCAGGGCGACCCGGTGGCGCTCGAAGGCCGGCACCCAGACCTGGTCGACCTCCTCGTCGGAGTCGTGGTTGCTGCACGACCAGGCCGGCTGATGGAAGACGACCACCCGGAAGGGCGGCCCGCGCTCGGACAGGCGGGTGTCCAGCCAGTCGGCCTGCGCCTGGTCGGGCCGGTTGGCGTCGACGAACAGGAGCTGCACGCCGGGCAGCTCCTTGGCGTACGGCAGGTCGGGCAGGCCGAGGTGACGAAGCTGGTTGGGGCCGTTGCCGTCCTTGACGTCGTGGTTGCCGAGCGTCACCCACAGCGGGCGGGTGCGGCGCAGCTCCCGGTAGGGCTCGTCGAGCTGGGCGCGGAACTTCTCCGGCTCGCCGCTGTTGTAGACGTTGTCGCCGGTGGTGACCAGCGCGTCGACCCGGTGCCCGTCGGCCGCCCAGCGCTCCATGGCCCCGGCGACCTCGTGCTGGGCACCGCCGCCGCCGAAGTCGCCGAAGGCCACGAACCCGGAGACGACCTCGCCGTCCGGCTCCGGGGCCGGGCGCAGCGTCGCCACGGTCGTCGGGTCGGGGCGTGGCTCGGCCGCGCCGCTGCCGCCGGAGCAGCCGGCGGCGACGCTCAGCAGCAGGGCCAGCGCGACGGCCAGCAGGCGCGGGCGGGTCAGCGACGCCATGCGATCGGGGCCTCCGTCAGCGATGGTGGGTGAGCTCGCCACGCGGTTCCGAGCGCGCCGGCGTGTCGCTTCGAGCATACAACCCGAGCATCCGCTCGGTGTGGAGGCTCACGAGGCGTCCAGCAGCACGCCGGGGTTGAGGACGCCGGCCGGGTCGACGGCGGCCTTGGCGGCGCGCAGGGCCGCCGCGAACGGCTCGGGGCGCTGCCGGTCGTACCAGGGTCGGTGGTCGCGGCCGACCGCGTGGTGGTGGGTGATGGTGCCGCCCGCGGCCAGTACCGCCTCGGCGGCGGCCGCCTTGACCTCGGCCCACTGGCCCAGCTCCGCGCCGCGGCGGGCCGGGGCGAGGACGGTGAAGTACGGTGCGGCACCGTCGAGGTAGGCGTGGGTGAGGCGGCAGGTGACCGTGCCGGCGCCGCAGGTCGCGGCCAGCGCCGCCGCGGTGGCCGCGCGGACGCCGGCGACCAGGCCGTCCAGGCGCTCCCAGGTCACCGCGGTCTCGAACGTCTCCGCCAGCACGCCGAGCAGCACCAGCCGCTCGCGCAGGTAGGGGGCGCGCACGAAGCTCGCCCGCCAGGTGGCCCCGGCGTCCCCGCCGGCGTCGGCGTCGAGCGCCCGACCGCCTTCGTCCGCGCACACCTCCAGGGCGGCGGCCAGCTCGGCGTCGACCGGGAGCCGGGCCGACTCGAAGCCGAGCACCAGCGGCGCCTCCCCGGTCGCCAGCGTGCCGGTGAGCGCCGCCTCGGTGGCGTCGACCAGCCGGCAGGTGGCCGGCTCGATCCCGGCGTGCAGCAGCCCGCGGACGGCGGCGACGCCGGCGTCGAAGGTCGCGAAGGCGACGGTGGCGGCCGCGCGCCGCGTCGGGCGGGGCCGGACCCGCAGCCACGCCTCGGTGACCACCCCGAGGATGCCCTCGCTGCCGAGCGCGAGCCGATCGGGGCTCGGCCCGGCCCCGGACCCGGGCAGCCTCCTGGACGCCCACAGCCCCGCCGGCGTGACCATCCGGATCGACTCCACCAGGTCGTCGACGTGGGTCGCCCGGGTCGAGAAGTGCCCGGCGGCGCGCGTGGCCAGCCAGCCGCCGACCGTGGAGCGCTCGAACGACTGCGGGTAGAACCGGAGGGTGAGGCCGTGGGCCTTGAGGCCGGCCTCCAGGGCCGGTCCGGTGGTGCCGGCGAGGACCAGGGCGGCGCGGCTGACCCGGTCGACCTCGGCGACCCCGGCGAGCGCCTCCAGGTCCAGCGACGCCACGCCCGCGAACCCCTCGCCGACGGCCGGCTCGACGCCACCGACCACGCTGGTCCCGCCCCCGAACGGCACCACGGCCACGCCGGCGCCGGCGCACCACTCCAGCGCCTGCGTCACCTCGGCCTCGGTCCGTGGTCGCAGCACCACGTCGGGTGGGTGGTCGATCTGGCCACGCAGGCCGCGGAGCACGTCGCGGTAGGAGCGGCCGAGGGCGTGGCGGGCGCGGTCCAGCGGCTCGCAGGCGGCGATCGGCGCCAGCGAGGCGGGAACCCGCACCCGCGGCGCCGGCAGGTCGGCGGGCCGCGCCGGCCGCTCGGGCGCCTGCACCGGGAACCCGAGCAGCGCCCGCACCACCGGGGCAAGCGCCTCCAGCTCCGCCGTGGTCGGCGCCTCCTCGGGCCGCCCCCAGCCCCACACCGGGTAGGTCGACGTCATGCGCCAAGGATGCCGCCCCGAGACGCCGCCCGGTAGAGTCGAGCGGCGGGAGGCGGCGCGCGTCGCGGGAGGTGCACGGTGGGCGGGACGACGCTGGAGGGCCACGGCGGCGCCCTGGCGGTCGCGGCGGCCAGGCGGCACGGCATCCAGGAGATGTTCACCCTCTCCGGCGGCCACGTGTTCCCCCTCTACGACGGGGTGGTCAAGGCCGACCCGCCGCTGCGCCTGGTCGACGTCCGTCACGAGCAGACGGCGGTGTTCGCCGCCGAGGCGACCGCCAAGCTGCTGCGGCGGCCCGGCCTGGCGGTGGTGACCGCCGGCCCCGGCGTCACCAACGGGATCAGCGCGGTCACCACCGCTCATTTCAACGGCTCGCCCCTGGTGGTGCTCGGCGGCCGCGCCCCGACCGGCCGCTGGGGGGCGGGGAGCCTGCAGGAGCTCGACCACCCGCCGCTGCTCGCCCCCGTCACCAAGCACGCCGGCACCGTCGGCGACACCGCCGCGATCCCGGAGGCGGTCGACCGGGCGCTACGGCTGGCCGCCGAGCCCCACCGCGGCCCGGTCTTCCTCGACCTCCCGATCGAGGCGCTGTTCTCGCAGGCGACCGCGGAGCTGCCCGACCCGCCGCCGACGCCCGGCCGCGAGCCGGACCCCGACGCGCTGGACGGGGTCGCCCGCCTGCTCGCCGAGGCGCAGCGGCCGGTGCTGGTGCTCGGCTCCGACGTCTGGGCCGACCGCGCCGAGGCGGCGGCCGCGCGCGCCGCCGAGGCGCTCGGCCTGCCGGTGGTCGCCAACGGCCAGGGCCGCGGCATCGTCGCGCCGGCGGCCGGCCGGCTCGTCACCCGCGCCCGCTCGGCCGCGTTCGGCGGCGCCGACCTGGTGCTGGTCGCCGGCGCCCCGCTGGACTTCCGGCTCGGCTACGGCAGCTTCGGCGGCAGCGGAGGGGGCTCCGGGGGGCTCAAGCCTAGCCCCCCGGAGGGAAGGGGGGGCGGGGCCGCCAAGGTGGTGCACCTGGTGGACGCCCCCGGGCAGCTCGCCGGCCACGTCGAGCTGGCAGGGGCGGTCGCCGGCGACCTCGGCCTGGCCCTCGACGGCCTGGTCGAGGCGGTCGCGCGCCTGGGACGGCCGCCGGCGGGCAGCCCGAGCCCGTGGCTGGAGCTGCTGCGGGAGCAGGCCGCCGCCGCGGCCGAGCGGGACCGGGCGCTGCTGGAGAGCGACGCCGACCCGATCCACCCGGCGAGGGTCTACGGCGAGCTGCGGCGGCAGCTCGCCGACGACGCGGTGGTGATCGGCGACGGCGGCGACTTCGTCTCGTTCGCGGGGCGCTTCCTGGAGCCGGCACGGCCGGGCGGCTGGCTGGACCCCGGTCCCTACGGGTGCCTCGGCACCGGGCTGGGCTATGCGCTCGCCGCGCGCCTTCACCGCCCCGGCGCCCAGGTGGTGCTGCTGCTCGGCGACGGGGCGGCGGGCTTCTCGCTGATGGACGTGGACACGCTGGTGCGCCACAGGCTGCCGGTGGTGATCGTCTGCGGCAACAACGGCATCTGGGGGCTGGAGAAGCACCCGATGCGGATGCTGTACGGCTACGACGTCGCCGCCGACCTGCAGCCCGGCTGCCGCTACGACGAGGTCGTGCGCGCCCTCGGCGGCGACGGCGAGCTGGTGACCTCGCCGTCGGGGATCGGCCCCGCGCTGGCCCGCGCCTTCGACGCGGGCGTCCCCTACCTGGTCAACGTGGCCACCGACCCCGAGGTCGCCTACCCCCGGTCGACCACCGGCATCTGAACGCTGCGCCGGCGCGGGCGTCAGCCCGATCCACCGGGGAACCCCCCTGGGCCCCGACCCACCGGGGGACCCCCCTGGGGTCCCCCGGACCCCTCCGGCCGGACCCCTCCGGCGGCGCCGCGCAGGAACGCGGCGCGGTCCACCACCACCCGGATCACCCAGCCGCGGGCGGCCAGCCGCTCGCCGTCGGCGACGCGGACGGCGAACTCCAGGCGGCGGCCGTCGACCCGCTCCAGCACCGCCTCGACCGTCACCGTCGCGCCGACCGGGGTGGCCCGCAGGTGCTCGAGCTCGACCCGGGCGCCGACGGTGGTGGCACCCGCGTCGAGGGCGCCGGCGACCGCCTCCACGCTGGCCCGCTCCGCCAGCGCCAGCACCCGCGGGGTGGCCAGCACCGGCACGTCGCCGCTGCCGGCGGCAACGGCGGTGTCCGCGTCGGTGACGGTGTGCGAGAAGCCGGCCCGCAGGCCGGGGCTGATCGGCATGTCGAGGAAGGCTACCCTCAACGGGATGAGGCTGGCGCTGGCAGGGGACACGATGCTCGGCCGCGGGGTGGCGAGGGCGCTGGCCGCCGGGCCGCCGGCGCGGCTGGTCGCCCCCGAGGTCGCCGAGCTCATGCGAGCCGCCGACCTGGTCGTCGTCAACCTCGAATGCTGCGTCTCGGACCGGGGCCGGCGCTGGGACGCGCCCGGCAAGCCGTTCCACTTCCGCGCGCCGCCGAGCGCGGTCGAGCTGCTCGCGCTGCTGGGGGTGGGCTGCGTCACCCTGGCCAACAACCACGCCCTCGACTACGGACCGGAGGCGCTGCTCGACACCCTCGACCACCTCGCCAGCGCCGGCATCGCCGCCGTCGGCGCCGGCCCGGCGCTGGACGAGGCGCGCCGCCCGGTCATCCTCGACGCCGCCGGCCTGCGCGTGGCCGTGGTCGGCGCCACCGACCACCCGGCGGACTTCGCCGCCGGACCGGCGCGGCCGGGCGTGGCCTACGCCGACCTTGCGGCCGGCGTGCCCGAGTGGCTGCTCGCGGCCGTACGCGACGCCGCCGCCCACGCCGACGCGGTGCTGGTCACCCCCCACTGGGGGCCGAACATGACCAGGGCGCCGGTCCCCCACGTCCGCCGGGCGGCCGCCGCCCTGGTGGAGGCGGGCGCCACCCTGGTCGCCGGGCATTCCGCCCACCTGCCCCACGGGGTGGGCGGCCGGGTGCTCTACGACCTCGGCGACTTCCTTGACGACTACGCAGTCGACCCGCGGCTCCGCAACGACCTCGGCCTGCTGTTCCTGGTGACCGTCGACGGGGGCGGCCCGGTCGGGCTGGAGGCGGTCCCGCTGAAGCTCGACTTCTGCCGCACCAGCCTGGCCGCCGGGACCGACGCCGCCTGGATGCGCCGGCGCTTCCGCGACGCCTGCGCCGCCCTCGGCACCGACGTCGCCGAGGCCGACGGCCGCCTGCTGGTGCGCTGGCGCTGACGACGCGCCGGCTGGTGCCCGGTCAGCCGCGGCCGCCGGGCGCGCCAGTCAGCAGCACCCGCCCCAGCCACAGGTACCAGGCAGGCCCGACCAGGAACCCGGCGAGCAGCGCGGGGACCGCGATCACAGGGCTGCTGGCCTCCAGCACGATCAGCCGGCCGAGCCACAGCGCCAGCAGCAGGACGCCGAGCAGGTAGCCGAGGGTGCCGAGCCCGGCGGGCAGCCGCCCGCCGCGGCGGATCAGCCAGGCCACCGCGAGGACCGCCAGGCCCGTGAGCCCGAAGGCGGCCAGCCCCCTCGGGTCGACCGCGTTCGGCAGGTCGCTGGCGGTGCCGGGTGGGTGCAGGGCGTTGGCCAGGTCGTAGCCGCCGTGGGTCGCCGCTCCGTACGCCCCGCCGACCCCGAGCACCAGCGCGCACAGCGCCGACCCCGGCTCGGTCGGCCGCAGGCGCCCGTAGAGGGCGACCAGGACCGGGACCCCCGCCAGGCCCGCCAGCAGCAGGAACAGCGCGCTGGCCGGGTCGTTGTCCAGCACCACGAACGCCACCGCGTA
>Ga0209845_1000092_pt1 | contig 12232 bp, 11 predicted proteins | sample GWRWS2_50_60_FD_187239 | JGI IMG/M metagenome (GOLD analysis project Ga0209845, IMG submission 187239) | Riverbed sediment microbial communities from areas with vegetation nearby in Columbia River, Washington, USA - GW-RW S2_50_60 (SPAdes)... | ecosystem: Environmental > Aquatic > Freshwater >... | reverse complement strand
ATGTTCGTCATCATCAACTCCACGCACACGCGCATCAACCGATCCCACTTGGTGGACCTTTACGAAAAGGTTTCGTGGGAAAGTCCGGAGAAGAAGTTCGCGGCGAAGGTGGTCAACCTACTCTATGGCGAGGCCGACTCTCCGCTCCAGTACAAGATCAATCGGTTGGGCGGGCGGAGTAAACAGGAGAAGTGGATTCTGCAGTCAGAGATGTTCAACGAGTTGTACAAGCTGGTGCAGCACCACGGTCGCTGGATCGAGTCACACCTCGGCACGAGGACCGACAAGTGCTACACCCTGGTGCGGGATTATCTAAAAGGGGCAAAAGAGGTCATGAGCGAGGTCTGGGGGAACAATGAGCGGTACACGTTCACGCGCGACGTGACGCTCAAGGCGCTGATCCGGGTGCTGGACGACTTGATCGTGGATCGCAAGCTCATGGGCCAGTGGGAGCAGGAGAAATCCCCCAAGCCCTTCGTGGAGACTCTCAAGCCCTGGGCCGGGCTGACGAAAGAATTTCGGGCCGAGGGCTTCTATGAGCGTTTTCCGGCCAAGGGTCAACTGGAACGAGTCCGCCGGATTCATACGCGCCTGGTCGACGTCATCATCGGGTAAATACTTTTGATTTGCTGACCACCAGCACTAACTCGCTATCATTCCGCTGTGCTGCGCTTACCATCGATATGTCATGCGGCTGTTCTGCTTCTGGCTGTGCCGCTCATTCCCTTCGCTGCCCGGGCTGCTGCGGATGGTCCAGCGAAACTGGAAGTCCATACCGAGCCTGCCGGCGGCGTGCGGGCTGTGGCCACCCTGATGATCCCAGCGCCGCCTCGAATCGTCCAGGAAATCCTCATTGACTACGCGAAGTGGCCGACTCTCTTCAACACCCCGATGCGGCTGGCTCAGCTCGAACAGCACGGGGAACGCGCTGTCACCGACTTGTATATCAAGCATGCCTTCCTGCCCGGTGAGCGCCGGCTTCTCTGCGAATCTCGTGAGCTGCCGGATGGTGGGTTGGTGACCACGTTGATCGCAGGAGACTTCAAGCGATATCACCGGACTTGGAAGCTGAGCCCGGAAGGGGAGGGAGTCAGGACGCGCGCTGAGTTCGAGCTCCTGGTGGAAGTGGACACCTGGGCGCCGGATTGGCTTGTGGCCGTGGAACTCCGGCGGGAACTCGAGACGCACTTCCGCATCCTGACTGATAAGGCTGTGGAGCGCGTTAAACGGGGAACTTGAACTCGGCCAGCTCCGCTCGTTCTAACCCCTGCTTGACGAGGGCGCCGAGGTCGAACCCATGCTCGATCTTTCTGATCTGGTCCAGGCTGGTTTTGGTGCTGGGATGAGGCGGCACGAACAGTTTGCAGCAATCCTGATCCGGTTCGATGGATGTCTCGAAAGTGCCGATCCGTTGGGCCTGATCCGTAATCTCGATTTTGTCCATGCCGATCAGCGGACGGAGAATCGGTAGTTGGGCCGCTTCTTCCACGACGCTGAGGTTTTCCGGCGTCTGTGACGCCACCTGCCCCAAACTGTCGCCGGTGACCAGCGCCCAACACCGCTCGCGTCGCGCCAATTCCTCGGCAATCCGCAGCATCATCCGGCGGTACAAGACGATCCGGAACGGCGCCGGCGCTCCCAGTACAATCTGTCGCTGAATGTCGCCGAACGGGACCAGGTACAGCCGGGAATAGAGTTGGTACTGCGTCAGCGCGCCGACGATCTCTCGGACCTTTTCTTCAGAGGCACGGCTGACGTAGGGCCGCCCGTGGAAGTGCACGAAGACCGCCCTGCCCCCGCGTTTCATCATGCGGTACGCCGCCACAGGCGAGTCAATGCCGCCGGAGACAAGGCAAGCCACCTTGCCGCTGCAGCCGGTCGGCAGTCCGCCGGGGCCGGCCTCCCGCTGGACGGAATAATAGGCCTCCTTGGTCAGCATCTCGACGGAGATGGTCAGCTCCGGGTTGCCGAGGCTGACCCGCTTGCCGGTCAGGGCGCAGACGTGGGCGCCGATCTCCCGATCAATATCCACTGAAGTCATGGGGAAGCGTTTGTCGGCGCGCTTCGTCGAGACGCGGAACGTGTTGAATCGAAGATCCCGAACCGTTTCCCCGATGGCTGATTTCATCGCGTCCAGCGTTGCGGGCAGGTCCGGGGTCAGCGACACCGACTGGGCGAGCGAGAAATGCACGACTCCAAAGACTTTGGCAAGGCGAGCCTTCACCAACTCCCAGGCTGTGTCCTCTCCGAGGGCGACGCGAATGCGCCCGGGCAAGGGAGCAACCTGCGTCACACCGAGATCGCGAAGGACGAGTCGGAGATGGCGCGCCAGCCGGTGCTCAAAGTAGGGCCGGTTGCGCCCCTTGAGGGCCAGTTCGTGGTAGTGGACGATGGCGCACCGCATCTTCCAACCTCTCCCACAAGTAGAGGCTTTGGGCTGCACAGGAGGCCGGTCTATCAACTAATGCGCGCGTCATCGACCCGTTGCAATGGAGGAGCAACGGGTCCCCCGGCACTTTCCGAGCGTGCGCGCTGCGCGAGCACGGATAACAGACGGCCGACAAAAGTTTTCAATGAGCGCCCAAAGCCTCTAAATATCGTTCCGCATCCATTGCTGCCATGCAGCCGGAGCCTGCAGCAGTGACAGCCTGCCGATAGCGGGAATCCTGGACATCGCCGGCCGCAAACACCCCCGGCACGTTCGTGGCGGTCCCGTTCTTGGTCAGGATATACCCTTTTGCGTCCATCTCGGTTTGGCCTGCGAACAGGCTGGTATTGGGATTGTGGCCGATGGCCACAAACATGCCTGCGCAACTCAAATCCGAAGTCTGATCTGTCTGCAAGTTCCGCAGGCGGACTCCGGTGACCACCTCTTTTCCCAGAATTTCTTCCACCACCGAATTCCAAATGAAGGTGACCTTTTCGTTCTTTAACGCCCGGTCCTGCATGATCTTGGAGGCCCGCAACTTATTCCGGCGGTGGACGACGAACACGCGGGTGGCAAACTTCGTGAGGAATGTTGCTTCTTCCATCGCGCTGTCACCGCCGCCGACCACGACCAGTTCCTTGCCTCGGAAAAAATAGCCGTCGCAAGTGGCACAGGTGGAGACGCCGTGCCCCATGAGTCGGGATTCACCTGGGACGCCGAGCTGAATGGCTGATGCGCCAGAGGCGATGATCAGGGTCCTGGTCTCAATGCGTTCCTCGCCATTGACCGTGAGGCTGAGCGGGCTGTGCTTGAGATCCACGGCGGTGACCTCGCCGGCCAGAAATTCGGTTCCGAACCGTTCGGCCTGGGCCCGCATCTCTTTCATCAGTTCCGGTCCCATAATCGCATGGTGGAAGCCCGGGTAGTTTTCCACCTCAGTGGTCGTAGTCAACTGGCCGCCGGCCTGCAAGCCTTCGATCAGCAAGGGGGATAAATTCGCCCGTGCGGCGTAGATCGCAGCCGTTAAGCCTGCTGGCCCGGAGCCAATGATGGTGACATTGCGCATGGGGGGACTCTAACACAGCGATTGATCAAGCGGAAGAGGCTGGGTTAGGCTATTCGCCGCAGCTCCGCGTAAATCCGTGCGACTTCACGACGAAGTTGCTCTGGGGGCAGGGTGCCATTGACGACGAAGTCGGCCAGCTTGACCTTCCGGGCGAGGGGCATCTGAGTCCGGATGCGTCGGAGCGCTTCAGCACGTGTGAGGTGATTGCGGTGTCGGAGGCGCGCGATTTGGGTCTGGCGGTCGGCGGTGACCACGATAACGCGGTTCATCCGTTGATGCGCACCGGCTTCGATTAGCACAGGAGCGTCATAGAGAATGACCGCGTGGGGGTGCTTCTGGGCGAGCTCTCGGGTCAGGCGAGCCTGCTGGCGGGCCACACGTGGATGGATGATTGCGCCGAGTTGGCGAAGCCTGGCCCGGTTTCGAAAGACGATGTTTGCCAGCGCGGCGCGGTCGAGAGTTCGGTCTGGACGAAGAATCTGCTTCCCAAACGCTTGGACAATCTGCCTCCAAGCCGGCGTATCCGGTTCGACCACAAGGCGAGCCAGCAGGTCGGCGTCGATGAGCAGCGCCCCACAGTCTTGAAATATGCGCGCGACGGTGCTTTTCCCGGTGGCGAGGCCGCCGGTGAGTCCGACCAGGATCATGCCGGAGCATAGCATGTGTGAATGGTGAATGGTCAATGGTCACTGGGTTTGACAACCCCACCGAATGACCACTGACCAATCAGGTCTCATTGCTTGCTTGACTTGTCGCAAGGCTTCCCTGTATCACGCTGCCATGGCCATCTCTCATGTTCATCGGGCTCTCTGCCTGATCGCGGCGCCGGTCTTCCTGCTGTACTGTGGGGCCGTGGCTCAGGCCGATGAGGCCATGAAGTCACCGATCGTCCAGGAGCCTCGCACCCTGGTGGTGGCGCTTGATGGCACAGGACAATACCGATCAATCCAGGAGGCGATTGACCATGCCGCCTCTGGTGACACGATCCGAATTAAGGCGGGCGAATATCCGGAGGATGTCACCATCCACAGCAAGCATCGCCTCAGGCTCGTTGGGGATGGTGTGGACAAGGTCAAGATCCTAGGGCGCAACCGAGTCGGGGCGTTTCACATCGGGAAGTGGCCCTATGGGGCGACGGAAGTGGGGATCAGCGGATTGACTATTCAGGAACATGGCGGCCTCGCGATGGGAATCTTTAATGGGCATGCCTTGGTGCTTCGAGAGCTCAAGATTAACGGGATGCTGTTCGGACAACAGGTCCAGGATGTCCGAATCGAAAACTGCGTGATCGGTGGAAGTGAAACCACTGGTGTCCAATTGGCTGATTCCCAGGCTCTGCTGGTCGGCAACTTCATTCATGATAACGACCATGGAGTCACAGTGGCAGGCAAGTCGGATGTGCGATTGGAACGGAACGTGATCACGCGGAGTCTGTTTGAGGGAGTAGTGGTCACAGACAGCGCGCGCGCCGTACTGCTTAGTAATACCATCGTCAAAAACGGCGGCGGGGTGGCCTTTCTAGGTACCTCGCGAAGCGACGTGTCCGGCAATATCGTCGGATTGAACAAGGTCGGGTTTGTGGTTGGAGCCTCGAGCACAACGAATAGTTCGTACAACGCCGTCTTCAACAGCGAGGAAAACTACCTCCGAGCCGGTTCTCCGAATGTGCCAGCACCGGAGCTGAAAGCGGATTCGGACCTCACGGTTGACCCTAGATTTGCGGACCCCGGGCAGGACGATTTCCGGCTCCGATCTGATACCCCGCTAACCAGAGTGGGAGGGTTTGCCTATCTCGGCGCTCTGGCTCCAGTTGACGAGTCTCGTTGACGGCGTCAATACTTCTTCATACAAATCAGCATGTTACACACAGACTCGACGACAGGTGAAATCCATGTGGTATGATAAAGCCATCGGATTTGCATCTGGCGCAGGACTTGCTACACTTGATAGTGAACTCTCAAGATTGAAGGAGACCAATAAGGGTAGAGCAGGATGGCTAGCTACCGCCCAGAGCATGAAAAAGTCGGCCCGGAAGGGATTCCTTCCCTGGAAGAGTTGGAACCAGGAAGACCCGTTGGGGCGATTCTGCCTCTGTCCGAGCACGCACAACTAGCCATGCGTGATAGCATCGAACTGATTGATTATCTTCTGAACCAGGACCACATCACCTGGAGCTGAGCACCCCTTCCTTCAGCAGTTTCATCCTGAGTTGAGAAATCTCCCGGAAATCGACTCCTCCAGAACTTCCACTCGCAGGATGTTGACGAGAGCCCCCAACTTTATTCTCGTTCACCCGTTGCACCAAGCCCAACAACGGGTACCCGTCGGAGGCTCAACTGTCTTGGGTCCCCATTGCTTTTCAGGATAGAAGGGGATCACGCCTCCTCGCACGCTGCGGCCTCGGTATCCTCACTATAAGGATTCCCCAGTTCAGGCGCCCAAAGGGCAAAGGCAGACACCCTCTTGAATAGGGGCCGTGTCTGTCTGATACCCCTCTCGTTATCCCCATTCCTATTTGAAGAGATGGCGAAGCCCCACAATACTGAACCACAACCGAAAGTTTTGCAGGAATTTCTAATCCTGGCAGCCTTCCAAGAGATCCAATTTCGGCCGCAGCGTCATACATACTTCTCGCGAAATTCTTGCAATACTGAAGACGGCATGTAGAATTGGTTGAAGCGACCCTAGCTCAACATCATCGCAAAGTAAACGGAGGGAGCCATGGGACAGGGCAGAATTCTTGTCGTTGATGATGAGCAGCATGTGAGGAAATCCGTCAGGATGGTACTCACCAAGGCTGGGTATGACGTGGTCGAGGCGGAGGACGGCGAACAGGGAATTAACGCGATCAAGTCCGGCGATAACCCGCTCATGGTGGACATGATCCTCTGTGATATTCGGATGCCGAAGATCAACGGGGTCGAGGCGATCGCTTATTTTCGATCGCAGTTTCCCTCCATTCCGGTCGTGGTCATGACGGGCCATCCAGATTTTGAAAGCGCCACTGCTTTCCTGAAGCAGGGCGTGCTGGATTACCTGGCCAAACCGGTTGAGAAGGACAGGCTCCTGGCCGTCGTGCAGAAAGCCACCAAGCAGCACATCCTGTTCAAGAGCTAATTCACCACATAATCCCGCCAGGAGTTCAGCGAGACCGGCAAAGGAGCGACCCGTGTTTCGTGAGGAGAAGCCGGCTGCCGACCACGATGCGATCCAAGACCGCCGCCACACCTCCCGGCGAACGGTGGATCTTCAACTTACGGGGGGCAATAGGGAATTGCAGGCGGCATTTCTCATCTCTGAAGCCCTCTCGCAACACCGTAGATTGGAAGATTTGGTTGATCAGACGCTTCACACCGCTCTGGAGGTCGTCAATGCGGAAAATGGGTCGATTCTTGTGGCTGACCCGGGATCCCAGCAGTTAGTCTATTATCGCTCCATCGGCGAGAAGCCGATTCCGCCTGGATCTGCCATTCCGTGGCACCAGGGCATTGCGGGGGCGGTCTTCAAATCAGGGCAGCAAGCCGTCATCGTGGACACCAAGAAAGATGACCGTCAATGCGGCAAGATTGATAAAGCCACAGGGTCCGTCATCAGGGACATGATTATTTTGCCGCTCAAACGGTGGCAAGGCGAGTCGATCGGTGTGATTGAGATTCTCAACAAGCGCAATGGTCAGTTCGATGAAGTTGATGTAGCGGTCCTGACTATCATTTCTTCGCTCGCAACGCCTGTGATTGAAGAGGCGAGGTTATTTGAAGCCACGAAACTCGCAGAGGTGGCTCGATTGGCCGGTGACATGAGCCATGATATTAAGAACCTGCTCATGCCAATTCTCTGTGGAGCGGGACTGCTCAAAGATGAACTCAATGAATTGTTCGCAAGGTTACCCGATCGGGATTCGACTAGATCAGTGAAAAGCCGTGAACTGTGTGACGAGGCTCTGGACATGCTTCAAGAGGATGCTCGAAGAATCTCGGAGCGGGTGCGAGAGGTTGCGGACTGCGTCAAGGGCCTGAGTTCGCCTCCCCAGTTTGCGCCATGTCAGGTAAGGGGTGTGGTTGAGAATGTATTCAGGACGTTGGACCTGATGGCCAAAGAAAAAGGAATCTCACTCAGCAGCGAGGGCCTCGATGGTCTGCCTACCATCGAGGCCGACGAGCGGCGCCTCTATAATGCCTTCTACAACTTGGTGAACAATGCGATACCAGAGATCCCCCCTGGCGGCTCGCTCACCATTCGCGGAGAGTCAGATCAAAAGGGAGGCGTTCTTACCCTCTCGGTGGCTGATACAGGGCGTGGTATGTCTCCAGAGATCCGTGACAGCCTCTTCACATCTCGGGTCATCAGCCGCAAATCTGGCGGAACAGGACTCGGCACCAAGATCGTCAAAGATGTGGTCGACGCGCATAAAGGTCGCATTACGGTTAAAAGCGAAGTCGGCAGAGGAACGACGTTCCATCTGACCCTCCCCACCCACCAGGCGAAAACCTGAGCTACGGGACGGAGCAGAAGCACCTGAACAACGTGTTCGGCGCAAGCCTGCGAATCACAGCCATCCTGGCTGCGTGAGGCCCTGCATTAAATGTCTGGAGTCCTTCGCGCCGCGGGACGGCCATCCCATGCGGGCTGATGAGCAAGCCAACGACCTCATGCATCGCCAAGCGAAACTGGTGGCCGCCGATAAGCACAGCACGGTTGAACAGTTACACGCTGGCCGCTATGCGTATGACTCTCCCGGCCTCGTCAACACAGCGAAGGGTGAGTTGGGATTCAAGGAAGGCTTCCTCGTCCGAGACCCCGACGCCATGCAAAGCACCGATTAGGCCAGCCCGCACTTGACATCATCCTACCCCGCTGATACTACTCGCACGCAACTGGAAACCTGACCAAGCTCTGACAATGGAAGGAGGGCTGGATGAAGTGCGTGCATGCTCGTTGCATGATTCTCGTGCCGATTCTCATGTGCATTAATGTCGTGGCTGTTGCGGAGGAATTACCTCGCGAGGCGACCCTGCCGCTCTCTCTGGCGACTAGAGCGGCGGCTGTCGCGGTCGAAAAGTGTAAACAGGATGGCTATCGCGTCAGCGCGTCGGTGGTGGACCGCGCCGGAGTCCTGAAGGTGCTGATGCGGGAAGACGGAGCAGGTCCTCACACGACAGACAGCAGTAGCAAGAAGGCCTATACCGCGGCCAGCCTCCGGCGGCCCACCAGTGAGCTGGCCGAGCTGATCAACAAGATGCCAACGCTCCAAGCGCTGCGGGAGATGAACGACAGAATCCTGATCCTGGGCGGTGGTCTGCCGATTGAGATTGGAGGGGAGGTCGTCGGCGGGATCGGGGTCGGAGGCGCCCCAGGCACTCATTTAGACGATGCCTGCGCCCAGGCTGGGCTGGACAGCATTGGAGCAGCACCCAAGGTTAAGGCGCCGGCAGGAAAGTGAGGCATCCGTTTGCACAGGTTTGCTGGTGATTCCAGCAACGGCTAAAACGTATAGACGAGCAGACTCGTGAATTGGAAGCGGAAATATACGCCGGCGATCTGGGTAAAGTCCGCCATGCTTTTCAGGAGAAATCGTTGCGGCAATTGCGCTGTGTAGGAGGCATGCGCGTCGCCGCCGATCCGGATCACCCCAGCCTTTTGGGTTTCATCTATGTACTGCACAGCCGGCCCCGCCGCGAAGTAAAACTCGTTCTTGTTCTCCGCCGTGTGCACGAAGGAGACCCGCGGAATCTGATTCAAGAAGACCTGCGGGCTGAAATACCCGCCGGGGAGCGGCTCGACGACGCTCGGGCTGAAACCGGACTGATCGGATCCGTAATGCGTGAGGTAAAGGAGATACTCGGCCGACACGTCCCAGGCCTCGCCGCGCTGGAGCGGGAAGCTCATTTTCATATCGAGCCCCACCTGTTCGTTCTTGCTGAGGGATTCGGCGGATACCCAGCCGACAAAGGGTGTCACCTCGACTTGAACTTGGTCCGAGATGGCGTTCACCGTAGTGTAGAACTGATGCGAGCGGGCAACGCCGATGAGTTGGCCTGACGTTCGAGACCCGACGAACGCTGTGAACGAGTCGTACTTGAATTCCCGCTTGAACCCCGGGCGAATCGAAAATGAACCGCTCTCGTGTATGTATTCGAATTTGAACGCAAGCCCATCGGCTTCTGTCACACCGTGGTATTCCAAGATCCCGTTAAAACGGTTCGTGGGATTGAAGCGAACCTGGGTGCCGAGCGAAATATACGCGCCCAACGCGCCTTCTGACGAATCCCAGAAGCGCTCGATGCCGGCTTCCAGAGTGGACGTCGTAAATGGCGTGAGGTCCATTTTCCCGCGAGAGCCCAGGCGGACTCCGTACAGCTCGAAGGGTTTCTCGGGCTGGATGAGCACTCCAAGAGTCCCTTCCAGAGTCGGTTCACGCCCCCTCATCATCTCGGCTCGGAGCGTGGTCATGTCGCCGGGTTCCCGCTTGGCGTACTGGAGCGCCAGGTTGGTGTGATACAACGCCTGGTCGTTGTTTCCAAGCCAGGCATAGGCCTTAGCCAGACCTCGATGGGCTTCCACATTGCGGGGCTGCTTGGCCAGCACCTTTTCATACTGGGTGATCGCTTCCCCGCTCGTCTCTTTGTATCGAGCCAGATGCGCCGCATACCTTAAGCGCATCCCGGGATCGTCTTTCTGCTTGAGCCCCATTCGGTAGTATTTCAAGACATCTTTCTCGCGGTGGGCATAGCGGGACCATTCCAGTGCCAGCGCCTGTTTGAAGGCGATCTCTGGATCATCCTCGTACTTGTTGAGATACCGATCGAACTGCTCGATCGCTTTGTCCTTCAATCCTTGCTTCTCATAGGCAAGGCCCAGGCTCCGCATCGCCTCCCGATTGTCCGGATTCTGCTCGACCACTTTTTCAAACGCCTCGATAGCCGCCTTGTAGTTGCCGATGTCCATATTGGCCCGTCCGCGGGACATGTACCAGGACTCTGTGAATCCCTCTGCCCATGCATTCGTGCCAGCGAACAGTCCTGTCAGAACCATCAGCACCTGAATCAGCGCTCTTGCTTTATTCATGTTCTCTCAACTGCGGGTGCGTCGTTTCGCCGGGCGAAGACAGTGCACAAGGCCGCGAAAAAGATGCAGAGCCATCAGGAGATTGCTGCGCACTCGGTCTGCATGTGGTTCATGCCAAGTCTCAGGATCACTAAATAGATTAAGGATTAGTTTGCGGCGGTTGTCCTCGGTCAAATAGACAAAGGCCAGCCCACATTGCGACACGCTGGTAGACAGCCGCTCATGATAGATCGCCTTGCACCGGCACGTCACCGGGTATCGGTCGTGAACTGTGATGTCCATAAGCGTAGGAATATCCTCGTGCGCCGTGGAGGCGAATGACACGCCCGAAAGGCTCAGGTCACGGGTTTCTCCCCTCAGGCAAAAGCCGTCGCTTCTTAACTCGAATGGAACGGACTTCCTGATCCGCTCCTCGGCTCGTCGCTGGGGCTTCTCCCAGGCGATCAGCAAGCCGGCCAGCAAGAACAGCAGGTTGAAGGACGCCCAACTCAAGTTAAAGAAGTAGGCATCCTTTTCAATACCGAAATAAAAGAACTCCGCCAGCCCTTTGACGATGGCGCACAGGGTAAGCGCAGTGGCCAGGACCAAGCCCTTGGATGAGGTCAGGTCGAAGGTGCGGCGATTCGAAGTCAGCCCCTTAGGCGTGACCTTGAAGCCCAGTCGCTTCGGAAGCAATAAATCGAACATAGAGCGAAAGAGCGGAAACGTGACGGTTGTTTCATACAGGGAAGCCCAGAGTAGCCGGGGCCACCCGGGCAACAATGCGTATGACATCAGAGGAAGCATGACGATGAATGGGAGCAGATAGGCGACCAGCACGGAGACTTCGGAGAAAATTGGATGGAGATGGAATAGCAGGAAATAGAGCGGCGTGATCCAGAAAATTACCCGAGCGGCAGGAAAGAAAAAGTAGTACAGCGAGGCGAAGTAACCGAGCCGCTGCCGCAAGGTCAGGCCTCGACAGAACAACGGGTTGTCCCTAAAGAAAATCTGCAGGCAGCCGAGTGTCCAACGCCGTCGCTGGAGGATGTAAGACGACAGGTTCTCCGCCGTGAGCCCCACAGCCAGGTCCTTGTCCACGAAGGCCGATTGCCATCCTTTCGCGTGGAGGTGTTGGCTGGTGTGGATATCTTCGGTGATGCTCATCAGGTTAAATCCGTTGACGCTTTCGATGGCGGCCCGGCGAAAGACGGCGCCGCTCCCCGCGAAGAAGGAGCCGTTCCAGTAATGCCGGCCGCCTTGGATGGCATGGTTGAACAGGTCCTGCTCATTCGGAATCCGGTGGCTGGCTGCAAAGGCGCGTTGAAAAATGTCCTGATTGTAGAAATGGTGTGGCGTTTGCACGAACCCGAGCCTGGGGTCGACAAAGAACGGCACCGTTTCCCTCAAAAAGGTGGTCACCGGGATGTGGTCCGTATCAAACACGGCGACCAACTCACCGCTGGTCTGAGTCAACGCGTGGTTAAGATTGCCGGCCTTGGCATGCTTGCGCGGACCTTCGATGTAGGTTGCCCCGTAGTGCTCGGCGAGTCGTGCGACTTCTGGGCGATGGCCATCATCCAAGACATAGATGCGTTTGTTCGCGTACTCGATCGCGCATGCTCCGATCAGCGTCTTTTCCAAGATGTCGCAGGACTCCGAATAAATGGGAATGAAAATGTCCACAGAGGGGA
>Ga0209845_1000091_pt1 | contig 12240 bp, 9 predicted proteins | sample GWRWS2_50_60_FD_187239 | JGI IMG/M metagenome (GOLD analysis project Ga0209845, IMG submission 187239) | Riverbed sediment microbial communities from areas with vegetation nearby in Columbia River, Washington, USA - GW-RW S2_50_60 (SPAdes)... | ecosystem: Environmental > Aquatic > Freshwater >... | reverse complement strand
GCAACAGAGGGAAGCCGCCAAAGCCTGCGCACGGTCTCCAGGCTGAACCTGGCCTGATCGGAGATCGCCTGGGGATGCAGCCGGATGAGATGGCGGATCTTCATCGGCAGGGCAGCCATGTGTTCCAGCAGGTCGGGCAGGCGATCCGGTTTGGCGAGCAGCATCAGCGGAAGAGTGTCCACGACCGCCGTCGTCGTGCCGTGCCGGAGCAGCGCCCCCGCGAATTCCGCAGGGTTCACGATGGTGAAGTGGGTGTGCGGCTCGATATAGCCGGGAACGACGACCCTTCCTGACACGTCGAGGACGCGGCGCGCGTCCACTGCTCCCGCTTCGCGTACGGCGGAAATGCTGATCCCGGTGACGACTACATCGGCGCGGCGCAGCGTTCTCGAACGAGGATCCGCTACGCGGCCTCCTCGGAGCGCAAGATCAGGCGTATGAGAGTTCACTGCTTCAGAATACGAGTCTTACTTCCGGCCGGCAACTCGGGAGACGGAGTCTTCCGCAGGAATCTATGGGCGGGCGAGGAATTGAAGGCCACCTTCACCCGACCTCTCTCCGGCCCGCAGCACGTCCACCTGGCATACCCGGATGCTTGGCCCGGCCCTGACTCCGGCGAGGCAAAAGGGGGGATGCAGGATGTGTCGGCTGTCAGTTCTGCTGGTGGCAGTTCCGCTGGTCGTCGCAGGTCTGGCTCTCCCGGTCGCCGCTCAGCCCGCGTTTCGCCATACACTCTCGCTTGGTGTGTGGATTGGGGCTGCTACGGCTTCCGAGGCCCCTGGCACCTGGTCTACCACCATCTGGAACCTCGACTACCGGGCTAGGTCCCTGACATCTCGATGGGGATTTCACTTTCATTATGCAACCGGTTCTCGGGAAACGTTCTGGAGCGCGGACGTTTCGTTTGGCGCTCCGAGTCCCACCCCCGGACTCGGTCTCCGCCCCTTCCTGGGGTATGGATCATTCAGCACGACACCCACCACTGCTCCCGTGACCAGCACCGGTTTCCGATTGGGTATCAAGGCAGACTACCCCCTCCTCCGCACGCTCGCCGGCCAGAACGTGGACCTTGCCGTCAGCCTGGCCTGGAGTCCGTCGAACACGGTCACCTCATCGGCGGGCACGACGAGGGGAACGGCATTCGAAAGCATGGTTGCTGCAGAGTTCAAGATCCCCTGGATGCGGACTATGCTCCCGGGGCAGGCGGATTACTATCTCACAAGTTTCGCGCCGAATGGGTTCGATCCCAACTGGGCGGGACGGGTAGGATGGAAAACGCTGGGGCTCACCGGCAGCAGTTACCAGTGGACAGGGCCGTTTCTGGAGATCTTCAAGACTTTCTAAGCGCAAGCACGGTTGAGGATAAGGCGAGGGCCTGCTCGGTCGAGAGGCCCTCGCCCTGCGTCCAGGCCTGACGAACCGCCTGTTCGCCAATTGCGGATCTGATTTCATCCAGATCTCGCTCGTGTTGGCTGCGGTCGATGGGGGGCAGGGGAGCGCGGATCTCGCTGCGGATAGCCGCGGCCCGTCCCAACAACCTGGCCGCGGAGTCGTAAGCGCGCCGCGCGACCCCGAGGGCCGCGACGCTTTCCAGGTACTCGGCGATTCCCCACTTATCCCACTGGTACCCGAGGCGTCCTCGGATTGTTAGGCTCTCGCCGAAATGGCGAGCGGCAGCCGCGTCTTCGTGCAAGCGTGTCTCCACTTTGCCCATGAGCGTGAGGACGTTCGCTATCGTCAAGTCGTCACGGATATGCCGGAACAGCGAAAGGCTCTCCTCGAGCAGCGTCTTCGCCCGTTCATGCTCACTCCCTTGGAGCTCAACCCGCGCCAGCACGTACAGGGTCTGCGCCAGACCCGAGGGGCGGCTCATCCGGCGGTAGAGCTCGAGTGATTCCTCGAGGAGCGGGCGTCCGGCCTCGACGTCGCCCGAGTACGCCGTCGTCCTTCCCAGGATATGAAGGGAATCGACAATGCCCCTCTGGTCGCCCGACTCCCGGTAGAGCCTCAGACCTTCCTCGATGACCTCGCGCGCCCGATCGTAGTCGCCCTGGTACCAGAGCGCAATGCCCAGCAGCCGGAGCGACTCTCCGATGCCCCAGGAGTCCTGCAAGTCGCGGAAGAGGGCGAGGCTCTCCTCGTGCAGCGATGCCGCACGGACGTAGTCGTCCATGCGCCGCGCCAGTAATCCGAGGTCGAGGAGAGAGAGCGCCAGCGCCCATCGATCGTTCAGCGCCTGGCTAACATCCCGGCCGGCCTGTGAGAGGCTGGCGGCCCGCGCGAGATCACCCTGCCGCCAGGCGACGTACGCCGACGCACCAAGCGCCCGCGCATATGCCACCGTTGGCGCGCCGGCATGCGCCCTGAGCGCTTTCTCCAGCCAATCCCTGCCCTCGGTCAAGTGCCCCCGCTCATACCAGAAGTACCACAGGGCGCTCGCCAGCCTGAGCAATTCATGTGTCCGTCCCGGCGCGGAGACAGCCCACCCCATGGCGGCGCGAATGTCGTCATGCTCGACGTCGAGCCGCTCCAGCCAGACCTGTCCGTGGACGCTGCGCAATCGTGGTTCGGCCTCCTCGGCCACGGTGAGGAAGAACGCCAGGTGGGCATCCCTGAGAGCTTCCACTTTCCCGGAGGCAGCCAGCTTCGCGCGGCTGTACTCTCGAACGGTCTCGAGCAGCCGATAGCGCATCTCGCCGGCCTGCTCTTCCGCGTGCACGAGTGACTTGTCGATAAGGAGTGAGAGCCAGTCGATGACACCGGCCGTTTCGATCCTGCCCCCAGCACAGACCATTTCGGCCGCCTTCAGGGAGAACCGGCCGGCGAAGACAGAGAGACGTCGAAACAATGTCTTCTCGTCTTCCGATAGCAGATCGTAGCTCCAGTCGATGGCTGACTCGAGCGTCTGCTGCCGCGCGAGCGTCCGCGAGCCACCCGTGAGCAGGCGGAAGCGGTCATCCAAGCGCCGCGCGATCTGATCGACCGAAAGGACCTTCACCCTCGCTGCTGCGAGTTCGATGGCCAGCGGGATCCCGTCCAGTCGCGTGACGACCTGGGCGATGGCGGGAGCGAGCGCGTCTGTGGGGACGAAGTCGGGCCGGCTCATGAGAATGCGTTCGACGAACAACCGCGCTGCCTCGGACCCGTCGAGCTGATCGAGGTTTCGCACGGGTCCGCCCACCGGCAGCGATAGCGAAGGAACAACATAGTTCATCTCGCCACGGACCCCGAGGCCCTGACGGCTTGTGGCGAGGATCCGCAACTCTGGGACGCGGGTGAGGAGTACCTCGGCGAGGCGACCGCAGCCCACCAACAGGTGCTCGCAGCCGTCGAGGATGATCATTGCCTGGCGGCCGCGCAGGTAGTCGGCCAGCGCCCCCGTCATGTCGGAAGGTTCCTGGCGCAGTCCGAGATCTTTCGCCACAGCCCCGGCCACGAGTCCCGGGTCGGCCAGTGCGCTGAGCTCCACGAGCCAGATGCCGTTGGGAAATTGATCGAGCATCTCTGCGGCCGCTTGCAGCGCCAGCCGCGTCTTCCCACATCCACCCGGACCTGTCAGGGTCAGAAGCCGCTTGTCATCGACCATGGCCTTGATTTCGGCGATCTCTCGCTCCCGTCCGATGAATGTGGTCAGCTGCACCGGAAGGTTGTTCGGAACGGCGCTGAGCGATCGCAGCGGTGGAAACTCGGAGGCGAGATCCGGAAGGACAACTTGAAAAATCCGTTCAGGCTGCTGCAAGTCTTTGAGCCGATGCTCCCCCAGGTCCCGGACCGTGACTTCCCGGGGCAGCTCATGGCGGACGAGGCTACAGGTCGTCTGGGAAAGCAGAATCTGTCCACCATAGCCGGCAACGCAGACACGGGCTGCGCGGTGGACGTCCATTCCCACATAGCCGGTCGCCGTCAGGACTGCTTCTCCAGTGTGGATGCCGATACGGACGCGGACGGTAGCGCCGTCAAGCCACGGATGGACGGAGACGGCCCGCTGGATCGCGATCGCACAGTTCACCGCGCTGCGGGCTGTGGGGAACGAGACAAAAAAGGACTCGCTCTGTGCATCTACCTCGGTTCCGTTGTGCGCAGCGATGGATTTCCGGAGAAGATCGTGGTGATCGGCGTGCAGCTGCCTGTAGTGGGTGTCGCCGAGATGACGCAGGAGGACTGTGGATCCTTCGATATCCGTGAAGAGGAACGTAACCGTCCCGGCCGGCAGGTCGGGCATGACCCGCCTCCTCTACTTCACCTGACGATTATCCACGACCCTGCGCAGCTTGCCACCCTCGCTGCGGGGGAGCTTTCCGGGCGGGACCAGCTCGAGCCGGGCCGTGATGCCCAGGACGCCGAGCAGCCGCTGCCGGCACCGCATCGTCAGTTCCTGGACCATCGGCTCCTCGCCTGTGAACGATCCCCCGAACTGTTTCGCGAAGCCTTCGTTGACTTCGATGCTCACGTCGAGTTCGTCCAGGGTGCGATCGCGCGTGACGACCAGCTGATAGTGTGGGGAAAGTTCTGCGACCCCGACCAGCGCCGCCTCGATCTGGGTGGGATAGACATTCACACCGCGGATGATCAGCATGTCATCGGTGCGGCCCATCACACGGGACATCCGCACAAAGGTCCGCCCGCAGCGGCACGGCTCTGGATTGATCGAGGCGATGTCTCCCGTGCGGTAGCGGATCACCGGGAGCGCCTCCTTCGTCAACGTCGTGAAGGTGAGCTCGCCGACCTCCCCGGGTCCCAGCTGCTTGTCGGTCCGGGGGTCAATGACCTCGACGAGGAAGTGGTCTTCGAAGATGTGGGCCCCGTTTTTCTCCTCGAGACATTCGTTGCTGACCCCCGGTCCGACGACTTCGCTCAGCCCGTAGATGTTGACGGCGGTAATCCCCAATCGTTGTTCGATCTCGTCCCGCATCGCCTCGGTCCACGGCTCCGCGCCGAGCACTCCGTAACGGAGCTTGAGATCTCCGCGCCGGATGCCACGGGCTTCTAGGGCTTCGGCCAGCGTGAGGGCGTACGAGGGCGTGCACGCGATGATCGTGGCCCCGAAGTCCTGGAGCAGCATGATCTGCCGTTCGGTGTTGCCGCCTGAGGCGGGCACGACGACGAGGCCCAGCAACTCGCCGCCGTAGTGCATCCCGAGCCCTCCGGTGAACAGACCATACCCGTACGCGTTCTGAAAGACGTCGCCCGGACGGGCGCCGCTCGCCGCCAGGCTGCGCGCGCATACTTCGGCCCAGAGCTTGATGTCGTTCGCGGTGTACCCGACGACCGTCGGCTTGCCCGTGGTGCCGGAGGAGGCGTGGATGCGCACGGTCTCGGATAGTGGGACCGCGAACAATCCGAACGGGTACGTGTCGCGGAAGTCGCTCTTTCGCGTGAAGGGCAGGCGCCCAACGTCCTCGAGGGTGCGGATCTGATCGGGCGCGACATGCGCCTCAGCGAGGCGCGCGCGATGCAGCGGCACGCGCTCGGAGACCCGCCGCACCACATCCTGCAGCCGGCGCAACTGAAGCGCTTCGAGCTGGGCGCGCGGCATGGTTTCCGCCCGCTCGTTCCAGATCATGACCCTGGGTCTGTGAACCCGATGCTCAGATCACTCAGCGGGCCGGCGCCCAGGTGTTGTTGCGGATCTCCAGCATCACCGCCGCCCGGCGATCCAGGCCCAGGTGATCCTTCGAAGTGTATGTGAAGATGCCGGTGATGCCCACTAACTCGTTGGTCCCGCGCTCGATCTGCTCGCGCAGCACAGCGCGGAAGCCCCCGATGTTCTCCGGCCGCACGCCCTGGCGGAGCGTGCGTTCGATGGCCGGCCGGAGAATGAGCATGGCGTCGAGCGCGTGGCCGCCGAAGGTGTTGCGGCTACCCTTTCCATAGCGGCCTTCGTAGCGCTCCAGATAGCTCAACAATGCTTTCTTCTGTTTGTCGGAGTCGGGCAACAATTCTGCCACCAGCAACTTTCCGGCGGGCAGAAACACGCCCTCGACGCTCGCCGCCCCCAGCCGCAGGAAGTCGGCATTTGCGACGCCGTGGCTCTGATACACCGGCAGTGTGATGCCGAGGTCGCGGATATTGCGGTTCACGACGTTCGCGCCGGGTGGGATCGCCCAGATCAGAAAAGCCTGCGGATTACGACCCATCGCCCGGGTGACCTGCGCGCTGGCGTCGGTGGCGTTGCGAGCGAACGACTCGCGGGCCACGATCTCGATCCCCTTTTGCGGCGCGATTCGGTCCAGCTCGTTGAGGCCACCCTGCCCGAAGGCGTCGTCGAAGCCGAGGAAGGCAATGCTGCGCACGCCGCGCTGGCGCATGTGGTCTGTAATTACGTCGAGCATCAACCGGTCGGTCTGGGGCGTCTTGAAGACCCACCGTCGCTGCTCGACAGGCTCGATGATGGACGCGGCGGCGGCGAGCGAGATGTTGGGCACGCGCGCGGACTGAACCGTCTGGATAATCGCGAGGCTTCCGGGGCTGGTAGTGCAGCACACGACCGCCACGACGCGGTCTTCCTCGATGAGGCGCTTGGCGGCGATGACCGCCTTGGTCGGGTCGCTTTCGCCGTCGGTGACGACGTACTGAATGCGAACGGAACCGGCCGCACTCTGGGCGGTTCCCAGTTCATCCTGATAGAGGAGGACGGTGTTCCGCTCGGGTACGCCGAGCGACGATGCCCCGCCCGTGATGTCCACGACGAACCCGATCTTGACCGCTTGCTGCTGCGCCGCCGTCGGGAGCGCCAGCAGCAGAACCGGCAGCAGCATCAGCCACACGCGCCGCATATTGTCACCTCCGGGGAATCCGTGTTCCGCTTTCTCCGGCGGACGAACTTACCCCTCCGGGCCCGCTTCGACGTGCCCGCCCAGATAGGCGGCCTGCACGTTAGGATCGCGAGCCAGCGCGGCTGAGGTGCCCTGCAGCACGATCCGGCCCCCTTCCATGACGTACGCGCGATCGGCGATCCCAAGGGCGGCTTTCGCGTTCTGCTCGACGATCAGAAGGGCCTGCGCCCGCCGGCGCAGGTCCGCGAGTACGCGCAGGATCTCATTGATCACGAGTGGGGCTAATCCGAGCAACGGCTCGTCCATGAGCAGCAGCCTCGGCCGCGCCATCAATCCCCGGCCGATGGCCAGCATCTGCTGCATACCACCCGACAGTGTCCCCGCGGGATGCCCCCGGCGTTCGCGCAGGAGTGGAAACAGCGCGTAGGCCGCGTCGACGTCCTGCTGAATTGCCGGCCCGAGGGCACGCCCGAACCGGTGGTAGGCGCCGAGCAACAGGTTGTCATTGACGCTCATCGAGGCGAACAACTGCCGCCGTTCCGGAACGAGCGAAAGGCCCAGGCGCACGGTGTCCTCAGCGGGACGGCCCACGAGCGGCGTCCCGGCGAACGTCATGGCCCCGCGCGACGGGAGCAATCCTGCGATCGCGTTCAATAGCGAGCTCTTCCCCGCGCCGTTCGGCCCAATGATCGCGACGACCTCGTCCTCGTTGACCTGCAGCGTGACGTCCCGCACGGCCTGGACGCGGCCGTAGGACGCTGCGAGGTGTTCCACCTGCAAGAGCGCGGTCACGAGGCCTCCTCGGCCGTGGTTTCGCCCAGGTACGCCGCGATGACGCGGGGGTCGGCCCGCACCTCAGCGGGGGTGCCCTCAGCGACCTGCTCGCCGTAGTTGAGCACGAGGATGCGATCGGCGACGCCCATCACCATTGCGACGTCGTGCTCGACCAGCATCACGGTGACGCCTGCCTCGCAGACGCGGCGGATCAGCCGGACCAGCGCCGCGCGCTCCGACGATGTCAGCCCGGAGGCGGGCTCGTCCAACAGAAGGAGCCGGGGCCCGGCGGCAAGCGCGCGGGCGATCTCGAGCAGGCGCAGCGCGCCGAACGGCAGCGTTGCCGCGCGTTCGTTCGCGCGGTCAAGGATCCCCACGAGCTGCAGATAGCCCGCTGCCTCGCTTTGGGAACGGACATCTTCGCGGCGACCCAGGCCCAACATCGCCCAAAAGAACTCGGCGCCGGTCCGGCGGTGCAGGCCAACCATGACGTTCTCAAGCACGGTGAGATCGCCGAAGACCTTCGGGGTCTGGAAGGTCCGCCCGACACCGAGCGCCGCGATGCGGTAGGGCGGGAGATGGGTCACGACTGCGCCGCGAAGGCGCACGACCCCGCGCGTGGGCCGGAGCACGCCGGAGATGAGGTTAAACGCCGTCGTCTTGCCCGCTCCGTTCGGGCCAATGATGGCGTAGACCTCGCCCGCGCGAACGCTGAACGAGAGGTTATGCACGGCGAGCAGGCCACCGAACCGTTTCTGCAGCTGATCCACTTCCAGGACGACCTCTTGGGCGGCGGTTTCGTGCTGTGGGTCCGATGTCGTGCCGCCGGCAGGGAAGATCTCACGAGCGATGATCGCCGACTTCGCCGGTTCATCTCGCCCCCCGATGCGGAGCAGCGCGGCCACGCCCGGCCACACACCGCTGGGAGAGAGGATCACGACGACGGCCAGCAGCAGACCGAACACGATGATCTCGTACTCGGCCGACGCCCCGGTGCCGAGCAGACGCGGCATGACGGTGCGCAAGACCTCGCGCAGCGCCGTGAGGATACCGGTGCCGAGCACGGCGCCGGGAAGATGATAGATGCCTCCCAGGACGCTCATCACGAGCAGGTCGATCGAAAAGGTGAACGCAAACGGCGAGGGGCTGACAAAACTGAGGTAGTGCACGTAGAGCGCGCCGGCAAGCCCGGCCAGACCGGCGCTGAGGGCCAGCATCCTTCCTTTGTAATAGGCGGGGTTGATGCCGAGGCTGGCGGCGGCCACCTCGCTGCTGCGGATGGCGACCAGAGCCCGTCCGATACGCGAGTGAATCAGGTTGCGGCAAAGCCAGTAGCCTGCCAGAAGGAGGCCCCAGGTGAGGTAGTAATATGCGCGGTCGCCGGCGATGACCGATTGCCCGATGTGCAACGGTGGAATACCCGTGAGACCCGTTGGGCCGCCTGTCAGGTGCTGCAGGTTGCGGATGAAGACGTCCGCGACGATATTGAAGCCCAACGTCCCCAGCACCAAATAATGGCCGCGCAGGACAAAGATCGGCGCGCCGATGAGAAACGCGACCAGCGCCGATCCCCCGACCGAGAGGGGCAGGGCGATCCAGGGATCCAGGCCGCGCAGGGTCGTGATCGCGGAGATATACGCGCCGAGTCCATAAAAGGCCGCCTGTCCGAGCGAGACTTGACCCGCGTGGCCCGCCAGTAACGTGAGGCCGAGCACGATCAGACTGTACAGGCCGATGAAGACGAAGATACTCAGGCTGAGGCGGCCCTGGATGAGGAATGGCAAAACGACAAGCGCGGCCATGAACAGGGCCGTCCACGCGCGCGCCCGCCTCATTCCTGCGCTGCTTCCTCGCTGATGATGAGCCCGACCCGCAGCGCGGCGAGCGCCCGCCAGAGCAAGACGGCGATCAGCACGCCGAACGCGATCGCGTCACGGTAGTTCGATGAGATGAGTCCGGCGCCAAGCGCCTCGACAATTCCAAAGGCAAGGCAGGCAAGCACGGTCCAGGGATAGCTGGCCATGCCCACGACCACCGCTCCCACAAACCCTTTCAATCCGAGGATGAGCCCCATGTCGTATGTGGCGAACGTGAGTGGGGTGATCAACACGCCGGCGAGTCCCCCGAGGGCGCCGGCGATAGCCCACGCCAGCGTGCCCATCCTCTCGACGCGGATGCCGACGAGCCGCGCTGCCGTCGGATTCACGGCGCACGCGCGGAGCGACTTGCCGCGGATCGTGCGAGTAAAGAAGAGGAAGAGCACGATCAACGCCGCAAGCGTGATCGCGATTACCCAGAGGCTCTGCCGATTGACGAAGGCGGAGAAGACGCGCACCGGTGGGCCGGCGGAGAACGCCGGCAGAACATACGGACTCGTGCCCCACAGCAGGAGCAGGGTCCCTTTGAGCGCCAGGTGGATGGCAATCGTAATGATGAGGAGGACAAGCGCGGAGGCCTGCCGGGCAGGCAGGATGGCCACACGGTGGATGAGTCCGCCCAGCGCCGCCGCGGCGACGACGGCGGAGGCGAGGGCGAGCCAGAGCGGCTGGCCCCAGGCCATCAGCGTGACGGCGAGGAGCGCGCCGAACGCGGCGAACTCCCCCTGCGCGACGTTGACGACGCGCGTCACGCTGTGAATCGCGACCAGGCCCAGACCCAGCAGCGCGTAGATCGTGCCGTTCACAACGCCGCTCGCGATGAACTGCGCGATCTGTTGGGAAAGAGTCATAGCGTGATGTCCCGGGGATGTGGGGAGGGGATTTCACCGTTCGTCCAAGTGACTCCTTGGCATCACGGCAGGGGGTCCAGATTGGCCGAGCGAAGAGCGTCTACGCGATGAAACCGGGACTGCGTCCCGGGGCGGAAGCCACCGTCACGGTGACGGTGACCCCCGACATGCTGGCCACCTTCGAGGAACTAGGGCCGGTCCATCCTTTTTACTCCACCTGGTCGATGGTGCGGCATATGGAACTAGCCTGCCGCAAGATCATTCTTCCATACCTGGAACCCGATGAGGACGCGGTGGGCCACAGCGTCTCCGTGACCCACCTGGCGCCCACCACCACCGGCCAGCGGGTCACCGCGCGGGCGCGGTTAGTGGAAATCGATGGGCGGCGCATCATCTGCGCGGTGGAAGCCAGTAACGAACGCGAGAAGATCGGCGAGGGCACGCAGGTGCAGATGCTCATGCCCAAGGCCAAGCTCGCCGCGCTTCGCGAACGCGCAGGCTTGAAGGCATGAAGGGCAGCCTCGTCCCGCTTGTCACGCCATTTCACCGCGGCCAGTTCGACGAGGCCCGGTTCCTCCAGCTCATCGAGTGGCAGATCGACAGCGGGAGCCACGGTCTGGTCATCACCGGTACCAGCGGCGAGCCCAGCGCGCTCTCGCTGGACGAGCGTGAGCACGTCCTGCTGACCGCGGTGAAGACGGTGCGGCGCCGCGTGCCGGTTATCGCGGCGACCGGGACCAACAACCACGCGGAGACACTGCGTCTCACCCGTTTCGCCCACAAGATCGGCGCGGACGCCGCGCTCGTGGTCGTGCCGTACTACGTCCGGCCGTCGCAGGAGGGACTATACCGCCACTTCAAGAGCATTGCGGACGAGGTGGAGATCCGCGTCATCATCTACAACATCCCCGGCCGCACGGCCACCAACATGGAGCCCGCCACGATCGCGCGCCTTGCACGGGATTGTCGCAATATCATCGGCGTCAAGGAAGCGAACAAGGACTTTGAGCACGTCAACCGCGTCCTGCACCTCTGCGGGCGCGGCTTTCTCGTGTACTCGGGCATCGAGCTGTTGTGTTTTCCGATGCTGACCATCGGTGGGTCGGGACACGTCAGCGCCACGGCCAACGTGCTGCCGCGTGAGGTGGCGCAGCTGTACGATCTCTGCGCCGCGGGAAAGTGGGAGGCCGCCCGCGACCTGCATTACCACCTCCTGCCGATGAATGACGCGCTCTTCCTCGAGACCAATCCCGTCCCAGTGAAGACGGCGCTGGGCTTGATGGGGAAGATCGACCCCGAGGTCCGGCTTCCGCTGGCGCCGATGGCCTCCGATAATCTCGAGCGCCTCCGCCAGATTATGACGTCCTACGGTTTGCTACCCCAGGGAGCTGCGCAGGCGCCGGCGCGTGTGGCGGGAGGGGGCGCCGGCGCGTAAGCGCGGCCCGAGTTCTCGCATGAAAGCCCCAGCACAGACCGAGGTCGGAGCGGTCCGGCACTTCATCAACGGCGAGTTCGTGGACGGCGTCGCCGGCGAGACCTTCATCACGCTCAACCCGTCCACCAACGAGCCGCTCGCCGAGGTCGCATCCGGGGGCGCGCCGGAGATCGACCGCGCAGTGCGTGCTGCGCGGAAGGCGTTCGACGAAGGTCCCTGGCCCAGGCTCCCCGCCGCGGAGCGCGCGAAGGTCCTGCACCGCATTGCCGAGCTCATCGAGCGGGACACCGACGCGATCGCGCGTGTCGAGTGCCTGGACACCGGCATCCCGCTCGACCAGATCCGCCGTGGGCAACTGCCCCGCGCGGCCGAGAACTTTCGCTTTTTCGCCGAAATGGCGACCCGGATCACCGGCGAGAGTTTTCCTGTCGGCAATACGTTCGTGAATTACACGCTCCGCCAGCCGGCCGGCGTGGCCGGGCTCATCACGCCCTGGAACACGCCGTTCATGCTGGAGACGTGGAAGG
>Ga0209845_1000089_pt1 | contig 12304 bp, 14 predicted proteins | sample GWRWS2_50_60_FD_187239 | JGI IMG/M metagenome (GOLD analysis project Ga0209845, IMG submission 187239) | Riverbed sediment microbial communities from areas with vegetation nearby in Columbia River, Washington, USA - GW-RW S2_50_60 (SPAdes)... | ecosystem: Environmental > Aquatic > Freshwater >... | reverse complement strand
CGTCGGCGGCCGCGGTCGGGACGGGCGCGAGCGCGCCGGCCAGCCATGCCACCATGAACAGCTCGACGAGCAGGCCGGCCACCAGCAGCACCACCGTGAACGGCACGGCCACCAGCGCGGTCCGCGGGTCGAAGAACACCGGGAGGCCGCCGACCGCCACCGTCACCACGGCGGCCAGCGGCCGGCGCCGGTACTGGCGCCAGGCGTCGCGCAGGACGGCAACGAACACGGGGCTCCTCGCGGGGCGGCGTCGACGGCGAGCCTATCCTACGTGGTGGACACCCCCGGACAGGAGCAGCTCGCCATGGCACAGGCCACCGGCACCCCTCGCCTCACCTCGCTGTCCCACGGCGCGGGCTGCGCCTGCAAGCTGCCGCTCGCCACCCTCGAGCGGCTCATGGCCACCGTCGGCCAGGGCCTCGGCGGCGCCGACGGCGACCTGCTCGTCGGGGCCGCCGACGGCGACGACGCGGCGGTGCTGCGGCTGGACGACGAGCGGGCGCTGGTGCTCACCACCGACTTCTTCACCCCGATCGTCGACGACGCCCGCGACTGGGGCCGGATCGCGGCCGCCAACGCCCTGTCCGACGTGTACGCCATGGGCGGGCGGCCGCTGATCGCCCTCAACCTCACCGCCTGGCCGGCCAACGACCTGCCCGTCGAGCTGCTCGCCGAGGTGCTGCGGGGCGGGGCCGAGGTGGCGGCGCGGGCCGGCTGCGCGGTCGTCGGCGGCCATTCGATCGACGATCCCGAGCCCAAGTACGGGCTCGCCGTGGTCGGGTTGGCGCACCCGAAGCGGCTGCTCACCATCGACCGGGCGCGGCCGGGTGACCGGCTGGTGCTGACCAGGCCGCTCGGCACCGGCGTGGTCGCCACCGCCGTCAAGCGGGGCGAGCCGGACCCCGCCGTGGTCGCCGCCGCGGTCGCCGCGATGACCACCCTGAACCAGGACGCCGCCGAGGCCGCCCTGGCGGCCGGCGTGGTGGCCGCGACCGACGTCACCGGCTTCGGGCTGCTCGGCCACCTCCACCGGATGCTGCGGGCCAGCGGCGTCGCCGGCGAGGTCGACGCCGCCCGGGTGCCGTTCCTGCCGGGCGCCGCCGAGCTGGCCGCGGCCGGCTTCGTGTCCGGCGGCACCCGCAACAACGCGGCCTTCCTGCGCGACCAGGTCGACCTGGAGCCGGGGGTGCCCCCGGTGGTGGCGACGCTGCTGTACGACGCCCAGACCTCTGGCGGCCTGCTGCTGGCGGTGCCGGCGCGGCAGCTTGCGGGGCTGGTCGAGGACCTGCGCGGCCGCGGGGTCGAGCCCGCCCTGGTCGGCCGGGTCCTCCACGGCCCGGCCGGCCGCATCCGCGTGCGCCGCCTGCCGCCGGCGTAGGCCGCCGGCCCTACCCGGGCCCGGCGACGTTGTAGGTGGACTCCCCGCGGCCGGCGCGGACCACGATGATGTCGGCCGGCTGCGCGGAGGGATTGCTCTCCCGGTGCACGGCGCCCTTCGGCACGCGGACGAAGTCGCCGGGACGCGCCTCGACCACGGTCGCGCCGCCGGGACCGAACTCCATCCGCAGGGCGCCCGTGAGGACGTAGATCACCGACTCGTGGTCGCCGTGGTGGTGCCAGCCGGACACCATGCCGGCGTCGGTGCGGACGAACCCCGCCCACATCCCGTCGCTGGCGAACGCCTGCTGCCGATCCATCCCCGGCGTCGGCGGCCCCTCGGTGCGGTCACCCGGGGTCACGACCCGGATCGGGTCCTGGGGTCCCATGCGAATCCTCCTCGCCGTGGTCCGGTCGGAATCCCCGATGCTACGCTCCGACCAGGAGGTTCCCGCCCGGGAACACGCGACCGGCGTGCAGCGTTGGCCGCGGTGGAGGTAGGCGACGACCCCGACGACCCAGGGACGGCGATGCTGGAGCTCGACCAGGACCAGTACGAGGCGCTCGTCGCCCACGCCAGGGCCGAGTACCCCAACGAGGCGTGCGCGCTGCTGGCCGGCCGCGACGGCGTCGCGGAACGGGTCTACCCGCTGCCCAACGCCGAGGCGAGCCCCACGTTCTACGTCGTGGAGCCGAAAGCCCAGCTTCGGGCGATGACGGAGATGGACGACCTCGGCCTCGACCTCGTCGGGATCTTCCACTCCCACGTGGCCACCGAGGCGTACCCGTCCCGCACCGACGTCGAGCTGGCCGCCTACCCCGACGCCGCCTACCTGATCCTGTCCCTGGCCGACCAGGAAGCGCCCGTGCTGCGGGCCTTCCGCATCCGCGACGGCCAGGTCGACGAGGAGCCCGTGCAGGTCGCCGGGCGGCAGCCGACCCCGTCCAGGAGACCGTGATGGCCGTCGAAGTCCGTATCCCGACGATCCTGCGCAAGCACACCGGCGGCTCCAAGGCCGTCACCGCCGAGGGCGACACCGTCCGCGACCTGCTCGGCGACCTCGACCGCCGCTACCCGGGGATCGCCGGCCAGCTCTTCAACGCGGACGGCTCCCTGCACCGCTTCGTCAACGTCTACGTCAACGACGAGGACGTCCGCTTCCTCGGCGCGCTGGACGCCAAGCTCGACGACGGCGACGTGGTCGCGATCCTCCCGGCCGTCGCCGGGGGCGGGGGGTCCGTGGGGCTCAAGCCTGGCCCCCCGGTCGATCGGGGATAGCCGTGCGCTACGAGGACCTCGCCGACGCGATCGGCAACACGCCGCTGGTCGGGCTGCCACGGCTCTCGCCCCGCCCCGGCGTGCGGCTGTGGGTCAAGCTGGAGGGCCACAACCCCACCGGCAGCATCAAGGACCGCATCGCCCGCGCCATGGTCGACGACGCCGAGAAGAGCGGCCGCCTGCAGCCCGGCGCCACCCTGGTGGAGCCGTCCAGCGGCAACACCGGCATCGCGCTGGCCCTGGTCGCCCGGGTCCGCGGCTACCGGCTGGTGGTGGTCATGCCCGCCAACACCTCCGCGGAGCGCCGCCAGCTCCTGGAGCTGTACGGCGCCGAGGTGGTGCCCTCGCCGGCCGAGGGCGGCTCCAACGGCGCGATCGCGCTGGCCGAGCGGCTGGCCGCCGACCACCCCGACTGGGTGATGCTGTACCAGTACGGCAACCCCGCCAACGTCACCGCCCACTACGAGACCACCGGCCCGGAGATCTGGCGCGACCTGCCCGAGGTGACCCACTTCGTCGCCGGGCTCGGCACCAGCGGCACCCTCGTGGGGGTCGGCCGCTACCTCAAGGAGCAGAACCCGGCCGTGCGGGTGGTGGCCGCCGAGCCGGAGTACGGCGACCTGGTCTACGGCCTGCGCAACCTCGACGAGGGCTTCGTGCCGCCGATCTTCGACGAGCGCGTCCTCGACCGGCGCATCAAGGTCGGCTCGCGCGACGCCCTCGCCCGCACCCGGGAGCTGGCCGCCACCGAAGGCGTGTTCGCCGGCATCTCCACCGGCGCGATCCTGCAGGTCGCGCTGCGCGTCGCCGAGCCGCTCGGGCACGCCGACGTGGTGGTCCTGTCGCCCGACGGCGGCTGGAAGTACCTCTCCACCGGCGCCTACGGGGCGGACCCGGCGGCCGCCGAGGCCGGCCTGGCCGGGCAGCTCTGGGCGTAGCCGGTCGGCGCGCTGCGGTATCGTCCGAGGCATGGACCCGCGACCGATCGGCATCTTCGACTCCGGCGTCGGCGGCCTGACCGTGGCGCGCGCGGTCATCGACCTGCTCCCGCACGAGTCGGTGATCTACTTCGGCGACACCGCCCGCTTCCCCTACGGCCCCCGACCCCAGGCCGAGGTACGCCGCTTCGCCGAGGAGATCATGGACCTGCTCGTCGCCGAGGACGTGAAGCTCGCCGTGGTCGCCTGCAACAGCGCCTCGGCGGCCGCCTTCGACGAGCTGCGGGCCGCCTACCCGCTGCCGGTGGTCGAGGTCATCGAGCCGGCCGTGCGGGCCGCCGTCCGCCTGACCCGCAACCGCACCGTCGGGCTGATCGGCACCGAGGGGACCATCGGCTCCGGGCGCTACCGCGAGGCGATCGAGGAGACCCACGAGAACGTCACCCTGGTCGCCCAGGCCTGCCCCGGCTTCGTCGAGTACGTCGAGCGCGGCGAGACCACCGGCCAGGCGATCCTGGATGTCGCCGCCGGCTACCTGGCGCCGCTGATGGCCGCCGAGGTCGACACGCTGATCCTCGGCTGCACCCACTACCCGCTGCTCACCGGGGTCATCGGCTACATCGTCGGCCCCGACGTGTTCCTGGTGAACTCCGCCGAATGGGTCGCCCGCGGCGTCTTCGCCGAGCTGACCCGGGCCGACCTGCACGCGCCGTACGGGGCGCGCCCGCGCCACCGCTTCCTCGCCTCCGGCGACCCCGACGAGTTCCGCCGGCTGGGCGCCCGCTTCCTCGGCCCGGAGGTCGGCGCGGTCGAGCGGCGTGGCATGGCGGTGCCCGTCGAGGCAGAGGCGTCGTGATCCGCCTGACCGTGCTCGGCGCCTGCGGGACCTACCCGGCGGCCGGGCAGGCCTGCTCCGGCTACCTGCTGGAGGCGGCCACCGGCGGCGACACGGTCAAGGTCTGGGTCGACGCCGGTCCCGGCACCCTGGCCAACCTGCTGCGGGTCGCCGACCTGCCGGACCTGGCCGGGATCTGGGTCAGCCACCTGCACGTCGACCACGTGAGCGACCTGCTGGCCGCGAACTATGCGCTGCGGTACGGCGAGATCGAGCCGCCGCCCGCCGCGGTGCCGGTGTTCGGCCCGCGCGGCTGGGCCGAGCACGTCCGCGGCTTCCTGAACACCGGCGAGAGCGAGCCGATCGAGGGCGTCTTCGAGGTCCACGAGCTCGGCGACGGCGAGCGGATCGACCTGGGCCCGCTGCGGCTGGAGGCGGTCGCCACCTTGCACTCGGTCGAGACCTTCGGGGTGCGGGCGTCGGCGGGCGGCCGGACGGTCGCCTACTCCGCCGACTCCGGCCCGTGCGACGCGCTCGGCCGGCTGGCCCAGGGCGCCGACCTGTTCGTGTGCGAGGCGGCGTGGGCGGAGTGGCCGGCGGACATGCGGCCCGTCCACCTGACCCCGCTGCTGGCCGGCCAGTGGGCAGCCAAGGCGCGGGCGCGGCGGCTGCTGCTGACCCACCTTCGCCCCGGCGCGGACCCCGAGGCCGCCCTCGCCCGCGCCGCCGACGCCTACGGCGGCCCGGTCGACGTCGCCATCGAGATGGAGGTCCACGAGTTGCACGCATTGGAGGAGCGCCGGTGACCAGACGAGACGGCCGCAGCCCCGACCAGCTCCGGCCGGTCACGATCACCGTCGGCTGGCAGCAGACCGCCTACGCCTCGGCCCTGGTCGAGCTGGGCCGGACCAAGGTCGTCTGCGCGGTCACCTACGAGGACCGCGTCCCGCCGTTCCTGCGGGGCAGCGGCAAGGGCTGGGTGACGTCGGAGTACGCGATGCTGCCCGGGGCGACCGGCGAGCGGTCGGCGCGGGAGGTCGCCAAGGGCCGCCCAGGCGGCCGCACCCACGAGATCCAGCGCCTCATCGGCCGGTCGCTGCGGGCCGTCACCGACACCGACGCGTTCGGGGAGTCGACCCTGTGGGTCGACTGCGACGTGCTGCAGGCCGACGGCGGCACCCGCTGCGCCTCCATCACCGGGGCGTGGGTGGCCCTGTTCGCCGCCGGTCACCGCCTGATGCAGGAGAAGCGCGTCAAGACCTTCCCGCTGCGCGACCACGTCGCCGCGGTCAGCGTCGGCATGGTCGACGGCGCCCCCTGCCTGGACCTCCACTACGACGAGGACGTCCGCGCCGAGACCGACATGAACGTGGTCATGACGGGCCTCGGCGGCCTGGTCGAGGTCCAGGGCACCGCCGAGCGCGAGCCGTTCAGCCGCGCCGACCTGGACGCCCTGCTGGACCTCGCCGGCCAGGGCATCCAGGCCCTGGTCAAGGCGCAGAAGCAGGCGCTGGGGCCGATGCTGGAGGAGGCGGCCATCCCGCCGCTGCGCCGGCTGGCCCTGGGCCCGGCCCAGCTCGACCTCGCCGGCGGTCGGTGAGCCCCTCCCCGCCACGGCTGCTGCTGGCCAGCGGGAACCCGGGCAAGCTGCGCGAGCTGCGCGCGATCCTGCATGGCCTGCCGGTCGAGCTGGTCGGGCTTGCCGAGGTGGGCGCCGGCGAGCCGCCGGAGGTGGCCGAGACCGGCGCCACCTTCCTCGACAACGCCGTGGAGAAGGCGCGCGCCTACGCGGCCTGGTCGGGGCTGGCGGCGGTGGCCGACGACTCGGGCCTGGAGGTCGACGCTCTCGGCGGCGCACCGGGGGTGCGCTCGGCCCGCTACGCCGGCCAGGGCGTCGGCGACCAGGCGAACCTCGACAAGCTGCTGGCAGAGCTCGCCGGCGTCCCGCCCGAGCGCCGCGGCGCCCGCTTCCGCTGCGCCGCCGTGCTGGTCGACCGGGCCTGGGGGTCCGGGGGCCTCGAGGAGCGAAGCGGTAGGCCCCCGGAGCGCTGGGTCGAGTGGCACGCGGAGGGGACCTGGGAGGGTCGGCTGCTGGAGGCGCCGCGAGGCACCGGCGGGTTCGGCTACGACCCGGTGTTCGTGCCCGACGGCTGGGACCTGACCAGCGCCGAGGTCGACCCGGCGACCAAGGACGCCGCCTCCCACCGCGGCCGGGCCTTCCGGGCCCTGCGCCCGGCGATCCAGGCATGGGCCGCCGCCCGCGCCGCCACACCAGCTCACGGCGGCGCCGGCCCTCAGCGCGGCAGGTCGCGGCCGCCGACGATGGGACCGGATCACCAGGGCGGCGGGACCGTGCCTGGCGGGCGGGTCTCGCCGCGGTAGATGCGGCGGATCACGTCCTCGATGTCGGGTTCCACGATCGACAGGTCCAGCACCTGGTGGTCGGCGAGGACCAGGGCGACGAGCTGGGCGGCGGAGATGCCCTCGCGGGCGAAGCGGATCCAGCGGCGGTGGCCTTCGGCGCGGACGACCTGGGCGCCGGCCCAGTCCGGTCCCGTGGTGAGGGTGGCCGCCGGGTCGGCGAGGTCGACGACCAGCATGCGGGTGCTGCCGTAGGCGGTGTGCAGCTCGTCGATGGTGCCGTCGTAGACGATCTGGCCGTGGTCGATGATGATCAGCCGGTCGCACAGCTCGGTGATGTCGTCCAGGTCGTGGGTGGTCAGGATGATCGTGGTGCGGTCGGCCGCGTTGAGGTGGCGGAGGAAGCCGCGCACGGCGGCCTTGGCCTCGATGTCCAGGCCGATGGTCGGCTCGTCCAGGAACAGCACCCGCGGAGCGGGGAGCACCGCGGCGGCCAGCTCGGCCCGCATCCGCTGGCCCAGTGACAGGGTGCGCACCGGCTGGGGGAGCAGCGGGCCGAGGTCGAGCAGGCCGGCCAGCTCGTCCAGGCGCCGCCGCCAGGTCGCCGCGGGCATGCGGTACAGGTACCGGACGAGGTCGAAGGAATCCGACAGGGGCAGGTCCCACCAGAGCTGGCTGCGCTGCCCGAACACCACCCCGATGCGACGCGCGAGCCGCTTGCGCTCCTGGTAGGGGACCAGGCCGTCCACGACGACCCGGCCGGCCGACGGCAGCAGGATGCCGCTCATGATCTTCACCGTGGTCGACTTGCCGGCGCCGTTCGGCCCCGCGTAGCCGACGAACTCGCCAGCCTCGACCCGGAGGTCGATCCCGGCGACCGCCTCGACCGGTCCCCGGCGAGTCCGGTACCGCTTGCGCAGCCCCTCCACCTCGATCATCGCCGGCACGTTGCACCTCCCCCGCGGCCGGTCACGAGCCGGCGCCGACGTAATGGCGGACGCCGCCCCGCCAGGCCAAGCCGCCGGCGGCCAGGAAGGCGGCCGCAGCCGGCGCGGTCATCCAGGCCAGCGACGCCGGCAGGCCCGGCGGCCCGTGGCGGCCGAGCACGCCGAGCGCGGGCACGTAGATCGCCAGGCCCAGCGGCACCACCCACACGAACAGCAGCCGCAGGGCCGAACCGTAGATCTGCATCGGGTAGCTGGTCAGGTACGCGCCGCCGTAGACCAGCACGTTGCCGGCCTCGCTGCCCTGCACGGTGACGAAGGTGAACGCCGCCGACAACAGCAGCACCCCGAACACGATCGCGGCCGCGCAGGTCACCGCCAGCGCGGCCAGCCCCACCCGGCCCGGCGTCCACTCGACGCCCGCCCTGGCGCCCGCCCACACCACCGCGCCCACCCCGGCGAACAGCCGCCCCAGGTAGCGGGTGTCGACGTAGCTGGTGACGATCCAGCCGAGCGGCGAGACCGGCCGGGTCAGCACCTGATCGAAGGTGCCCTTGCGGACCAGCAGCGACAGGTTGTCGGCCTCCAGCCGGGTTCCCAGCGTCAGCGCCAGCCCCTGGCTGGCGAACGCCAGGCCCGCCAGCAGCACCACCTCGGCCGCCCGCCAGCCGCCGACGGTGCCGAAGCGGTCCAGCAGCAGCACCATCCCGGCGACCTCGACGGCCACGATCGACCCGCTTGCCAGGGTGCGGGCGGCAAGGAACGCCGGCCGCCGCGCGTTGGCCCGCACCGCTGCCGCCGCCAGCCGCAGGTAGACGAGCAGGTCCTCAACCACCGTGGACCACCAGCCGGCGGCTGGCCACCGTCAGCACCAGCCGGCCGATCGCCCAGAGCACGGCCACCCAGGCGAGCTGCAGCAGCAGCGCCGCTCCGGCCGAGCGGCCCGTCGCCACCCGGACCGGCGCGACCAGCAGCGCCGACAGCGGGCCCGCCTCGCCCAGCAGCCGCAGCGGCGCCGGGAAGTACTCCACCGGGATCATGAACCCCGACGCCAGCCAGACCAGCGGCAGGGCCAGCATCCACACCGCGCGGTAGTCGGGGGTCCAGAACGCGGCCGCGCCGAACAGGAAGCGGAGCTGGAAGCCGACCAAGGCGGCCAGCACCCCGCTGGCCGCCAGCAGCGCCAGCCCGCCGGCGCTGGCCGGCAGGCGCAGGGGCAGCAGCAGGGCCGCCACCGACAGCGCCGGGACCGCCCGGACCGCCAGCAGGTTCAGGGTCCGCCCGAGGTCGAACACGAGCAGGCGCAGGTACGGGTCGCCGGGCCGCAGCAGCTCGACCACGAAGTCGCCCGAGCGGACCGACTCCGCCGTCTCCCAGATCCAGGTCACGAAGATCACGCCGAACAGCGCCTCCAGCACCCAGACGTAGGTGAGGGCGTCGCGCACGTCCAGGCCGCCCACCCGGGCCCGCTCGCGGTACAGCGCCAAGAAGATGGCGGTGCGCACCACCCCGAAGAAGGCGTTGGTGGCCAGCCCGCTCACGGCCGCGAGGCGGTAGGTCGCCTGGCGGCGGAAACCAGCGAGCAGCATCGCCCGGTACGCGCGCACGAGCCCACCAGCTTGCCACAGCGGTCACGGCGGTACGACCGGGTCTGCCCACCGCTACCGTGGAGGCGGCATGGGCGAGATCAGGCTGGTCGCCAGCGACCTGGACGGGACCCTGCTCCGGCCGGACGGGACGGTCTCGGAGCGGACCCGCGACGCCGTCGCAGCCGCCCGCCGGGCCGGGCTCACGCTGGTGCTGGTCACCGGCCGCCCGCCCCGCAGCCTGGCCCCGATCGCGGCCCGCATCGGCCTCGGCGGCATCGTCATCTGCGCCAACGGCGCCGTGGTCTGGGACCTGGACGCCGCCACCATGCTCGACACCAGCCCGCTGGCCGCCGAGCTCGCCGTGGGGCTGGTCCGGGGGCTGCGCCGGGCCATCCCCGGGGCGCTGTTCGCGGTCGAGCTGGAGCGCGGGTTCGGCCGCGAGGCCGGCTGGACCGACGGGACCCTCCCGCCGGCCCCCGACGGGCTTGAGGGCGACGCGCTGGAGCTGGTCACCGGCCCGGTCGTGAAGCTGCTGCTGCGCCACCCGACCATGCCGCACGCCGAGGTCGCCCGCCGCGCCCGCGAGGCGGTCGGCGAGGAGGCGGTGGTCACCTGGGCGGGCACGCAGATCGTGGAGATCTCCGCCGCCGGCGTGACCAAGGCGTGGGCGCTCGGGCGGCTCTGCGACCGCCTCGGCGTCCACCGCGAGGAGGTCGTCGCCATCGGCGACATGGAGAACGACCTCGCCATGCTCGCCTGGGCCGGCCACGCCGTCGCGGTCGCCAACGCCCAGCAGAACGTCCTCGACGCCGCCGACGAGGTCACCGCCAGCAACCTCGACGACGGCGTCGCGCAGGTCCTGGAGCGGCTGGTCGCCGAGCGCGGCGCCCGGTCCTGACGGCCGAGCGGTTGTCGTCGGTCTGAGCTCGCTCGGTCGTCGCCGATGGTGGCGATGCCCCGGGCGATGGCGCCCTCGCGGAGGTTCCGCTGTCCCAGCAAGGAGGCAGAATCATGTCGCGGCGCACCCGCACCCCGAGCTGGCCACCCCCCACGCCAGGCAGCGAGTCGCTGGCTGCCGGAGGAGGCCGAGCACGACCGCCAGGTCGGGCAGGCCCGCAGGGCACGGCGGCTGCGGCAGCGCCGCCGCCTGACCCGGACGCTCAGGGCCTTCGCACCGCGGGCCACCCATGAGAAGGAGCACCGATGGCCAACCGCTCGATCGCCACCGACAGCCCGGACCTGGCACGACTCCGCCAGCGGTTCGAGGGACAGGTCCTGCTGCCCGGCGAGGACGGCTACCACCAGGCGCGGCAGGTTTGGAACGCGATGGTCGACCGGAAGCCGGCGCTCGTCGCCCGCTGCGCCAGCCCCGCCGACGTCGCCGCCGCGGTCGGCTTCGCCCGCGAGCAGGAGCTGGAGATCGGGGTGCGCTGCGGCGGCCACAGCGTCCTCGGGATCTCGGTGCCCGAGGGCGGCCTGATGGTGGACCTGACGCCGCTTCGCTCCGTCCGCGTCGACCCCGCCCGTCGTCGCGCCTGCGTGCAGGGCGGTGCGCTGCTGGGCGACCTGGACCGGGCCGCGCAGGCGCACGGGCTGGCCACCACCGCCGGCAACGTCTCCCACACCGGCGTCGGCGGCCTCACCCTCGGCGGCGGGATGGGGTGGCTGGCGCGACGGTTCGGTCTCGCCTGTGACAACGTCGCCAGGTTCGAGGTCGTGGATGCCGACGGCGAGCTGCTGCATGCCAGCGAGTCGGAGAACCCCGACCTCTACTGGGGGCTGCGCGGCGGCGGCGGGAACTTCGGGGTGGTGACCGAGTTCGAGTTCGACCTCCACCAGGTGGGGACGGCGGCGCTGATCGTCGACCTGTTCTACGCGCCACAGGACGCGCCGGCGGCGCTGCGGAACTGGCGCGGGCTCATCGCCGAGGCGCCGCGGCAGGCCACCCTCACCGCCTGGGTCGGCACCACCGGTTCGTCGCCGTTCCTGCCACCGGAGGCGCAGAACCGGCCGATGGCCGCGGTCGGGTACGTCTGGGTGGGCGATCCCGACCAGGGACGGGGGCTGCTGCCGGCCCTCCGCGACGCGGCGCCGCCCCTGGCGGAACGGGTCCAGGAGCTCTCCTACCTGGAGCTGCAGCGCATCGAAGACGAGCAGCAGCGCCATCGGCTGCGGCGCTACTGGAAGGGGCACTTCCTCCGCGAGCTCGGCGACGGCGCGATCGACGTCTTCCTGGCACGCGGCGCGGACGGCGATGACGACCCCGCGCTGCTGCCGTTCGGCAGCCTGCAGAGCTACGGCGGCGCTGTCGCCGACGTGGACGATGCCGAGACCGCGTTCAGCCACCGGGATGCGCTGGTCGAGTTCGTGGCCGTGGCGAGCTGGACGGACCCGGCCGAGGACCAGCCGCGGATGTCGGCCGCGCGGCGCTACGCCGGCGCCGTCGAGCCGTTCGCCAGCGGCGTCTACGTCAACGCCCTCGCCGACGAGGGGCAGGCGGGCATCCAACGCGCCTACGGCGCGGACAAGGTGGCGCGACTGGCCGCGCTGAAGGACCGCTACGATCCCGAGAACGTCTTCCACCTCAACCACAACATCCGCCCCCGGCGGTGAAGGAGCCGACGATGTCAGCCGGCGAGTCCGCGGCTCAGGCGTCTGCGCCGTGGGCCAGCCTGGCCGGAAGGATCAAGCTTGGCGGTGAGGTTTCCGTCAACCGCCTCGGGTTCGGCGCCATGCGGCTGCCCGGGGTCTGGGAGCAGCCGAAGGACCCGCGGGAAGCGCACCGCGTGCTCCGACGGGCGATCGAGCTCGGCGTCAACTTCATCGACACCGCGCACGCGTACGGGCCCGAGACCAGCGAGCGGCTGATCGCCGAGGCGCTGCACCCCTACCCTCAGGATCTGATCGTCGCGACCAAGGGCGGATATGGACCCCGCGGCTCCCGCAGGTGGGCCGCTGATGGCCGCCCCGAGACGATCCGG
>Ga0209845_1000087_pt1 | contig 12329 bp, 15 predicted proteins | sample GWRWS2_50_60_FD_187239 | JGI IMG/M metagenome (GOLD analysis project Ga0209845, IMG submission 187239) | Riverbed sediment microbial communities from areas with vegetation nearby in Columbia River, Washington, USA - GW-RW S2_50_60 (SPAdes)... | ecosystem: Environmental > Aquatic > Freshwater >... | reverse complement strand
GCTCCCGCGCAGCGCTCAAAGTGTATGATTGGGCGCTTCGACGCGACATCCCGGGGGAGGAGGTTGCCGCATGAAGGCTCTCGTCCTGATCAAGCAGGTGCCCAACTCCGACTCGCCGTTCCGGCTCGACGGCGCCGGGAAACGTCGGTGCGGCCATGCCGCCGACCCTATCCGCGTGCGGCCGCGCGCGGCGCGCCAGCCTGGAGCCCGTGCCATCGACGTCACGTACGTGATCGACGAGGGGCCGCGCATCTACATCGAGCGCATCAACATCAACGGCAACCTGCGCACGCACGACCACGTCATCCGGCGCGAATTCCGCTTGGCTGAAGGCGATGCGTACAACCCGCTCCTGGTCGACAAGGCCAAGAAGCGCTTGCAGTACCTCGGCTACTTCAAGGCCGTCGACGTGAAACGCAGAGTCGGCTCAGCGCAGGACCGCGTGGTGCTCGACGGTGGTGGTGACGAGATGGCGGCCCCGGGATTCGTTGGCGAACGCCGAGCCGAGCGCGGCGAAGTTGTCGGACTCCGTCGCGCCGCTGGTGAAGACGATCTCCGATGGTGTCGCGCCGATCGCCCGGGCCACGTGCTCGCGCGCGCGATCCACAGCCTCGCGCGCTTCCTGGCCCCAGGCATGGATACTGGAGGCGTTGCCGAACCGCTCGGAAAAGTACGGGAGCATCGCCGACACGACGCGCGCATCCACCGGTGTGGTGGCGCCGTGGTCGGCGTAGACGTGCATCAACGCGCGAGCGCTAACGCGACGCGGGGAGCCAGCGGCGTGCCGCCCCTGGCGGGAAGAATCTCGCCCACCCGAACGGCCTGGCGCGCGGCCAGGAGGCGGAGATGCAGCTTCACTGCGCGGAGCGGAACTCTCCGCCGCAGCACGAGATAGCGGATCTGCTGGGCCCGTTGGATGTCGCCCCAGGCATAGAGGCGGCGGCGTGACCGGCTCTCTCGAACGGGGCCGATCAGCCCTCGCGCCTCCCACCTGCGGAGGGTCGTGGCGGAGACACCCACCAGGCTGCTGGCGACGGAGACTGTGAAGAGGGGTTGCGTCTGCTGCTTCATGGGCGTTCCTTAGAGAACGGGCTGTCAGACTTCTATATTTCCCGATTCGAGTATAGCAATGTAGAGGTGCATACTGGAACTGCCGAACAGAGTGGCGAAATGGGGCTCAAATGGGCCATCCTGGGCGAAACTCGCCCAAAAACCGCTGAGAATGCCCCTAACCGGCTAATTTCCACGCCATACCCTCAGAAGGCGGCGCTCTCGAGTCTCTTGATGAACCGGTCCCGCTCAGGGTTGTCGCTCCGGCGGCTGGCAGCGATCGCAGAGTCCCTATCGTATGCCACCCTGTGAAGCGAGGCCTTCCACCGGCCGCCGTCGGGTGTGAGGGTCGCGAACGACGCCCGCCAGTCACCGTCGAAGGGGACCCCGACGCTGCCGGTGTTTACAAGCAGTTTGCCCACCACCTCCCGGATATAGGCCTGGTGGATGTGGGCGTAGACCACTGCCGCGGCGTCGGCCTCTTCGAAGACCCGGCGGACTTCGTGCTCCGCGGCATCCGGACGGACGACGTCGCTGATGCTCCACGGCGTCGCATGGATGACGACCAGGGCGCCGGCCTGATCCTGGTGACGCCAGAGAAATGGAAGCTCTGCGAGAAACCTGCGGTCTTCTTCAGAGAGTTGGGCGCTGCACCAACTGATGGGATCCGTGATCCTCGCCGGCGCTTTTGTGAGCCATTCGTCGGTGTTCCCCCGAATCGCCGGATACCCGCGGCGCCGGAAGAGCGCCACGCATTCGGCCGGTTTCGGCCCGCCCAACGCCAGATCACCACCCACGACCACCCGAGACGGATGCATCCGATCGAGCTCCCGGAGCACCGCCTCCAGAGCCCAGAGATTGCCGTGGATGTCGGAGATCACCGCGATCACGGCTGCACCGTGCCAAACACGGCCTCAATAAAGCCTTTCATGATGCGCGCCGTGGCTCCCCAGATCTCGTGTCTGCCATGGTAGTAAAAGTACACCTGGATGCGCTCACCGGGCGCGCGATCCCGCTCCTCGATACGCAGTTTTGTCGGGTCGCGGAACGTTGAGAGCGGGACCGAGAGCACGTCCGCGATCTCGTCGGGATTCACTCGCAGCGGCACGGGGTGCGGGATGACGCCCACAAACGGCGTGATGACGAACCCGCTGACCACCGTGTACACGTCGTCGAGAGCACCCAGGATGCGGATCTGGTCTCGCGGAACTCCGAGCTCTTCCTCGGTCTCTCTCAGCGCGGTATCCAAGGGTCCGGAATCCCCCTTATCTTCCGCGCCACCCGGCAGCGAGATCTGCCCCTTATGATGCTCGACCGCCTCAGTGCGCTTCGTGAAGAGCGCGTAGGTTTCATCCCCGTCCCGGTACAGAGGGAGTAATACTGCCGCGCGGCGCTGCCTGGGGTCGTTGATGATGCTCCGCTGCCTCGACGCGAGACGCTGCTGGATCACATCAGGAAGGTCATCCATCGTTTCTAGTGGGGTTACAGACCGGACGGGCAGACCCCTGCGGAGTCAGCTCGAACGGCCGCTCGCCACCTCCAATGGGGGTTATCCACAAGACTTGCCACAATATGTTGATATCTCAGCAGGAAACCGGGGGGCCAACAGTGAACCTATTTCAAGACCCACAGGGGGGAGGAGCCACGAGTCTGGGCTGACTCCACGACAGGCTCCCCACACAAGCAGCATCCGGATCATCACCACTCCTCCTCTGCCTGCACCTCCTCCCTGGGGTCGATTTCATCTCTCGGCCACGCTCTCGCCGGGCCGTCAGTAGAGTGATTAATGATGGTGCCCTACAGACCGTTCCACGAACGTACGCCCGACAAGCAGTACCGCGATCTTCTGGCGCGCATTCTGGAGTCGGGAGAAGAAGTTCCCACCAGGCAAGGCGTTCCCGCCCTCCGGCTGGTCGGCCATCTCATGCGGTTTCCGCTCGACAATGGCTTCCCCGTGATCACCGAGCGGGATCTCGTCAGCAAACCGAAGACCAGGCCCTCGCCATTTCATCAGGCCGTCGGCGAGATCTGCGCCTTTCTCAACGGCGCCCAGACACAGCGAGAGCTCGAGGAATTTGGCTGCTTTTGGTGGTCGGAGTGGGTCACAGCCGAGGAGTGCGCGAAGTTCGACCTCCCGGCCGGCGATCTCGGCCCGGCCTCATACGGCGCGGCCTTCCGGCGATTCCCTACCGCAGAGGGAACGACATTCGATCAGGTGAGCCGGTTGATCGAGCAGATCCGCGCCTCTCCGCACATCCGCCATCACGAACTCACGCCCTGGATCCCGCAGTATCTTCTCCAGTCGAATGGACGGAAGCGACGGGCGGTCGTCCCGCCCTGCCACGGGTGGGTCCACGTACACATCAATCCCTCTACCGGCACCCTCATCCTCAGCCACCGGCAGCGCAGCGCGGACGTACCAGTGGGGCTGGTGTTCAACTTGATCCATTACGCGGCCCTCGCGCTGATGATCGGCCAGATCACGGGATACACGCCGAGGGAGCTCGTCTATTACATCGAGGACGCGCACATCTACCGGAACCAGATTCAGGATGTGCAGGCCATGCTGGCGACGGAGCCGCAGCGGTTTCCCACGGTGCACGTCGATCCCACCGTGACCGATGTGTTCTCGTTCCGGCCGGACCACTTCGCCGTCACGGACTACCAGCCACAGCTCTCCCGCCGCAGAATCCCGACCCCTGTCTGACCATCGAGACGGGCCTCGCGCGGGCCGGCATATGGATTACCGCCGGCTGAGCTCCCGCAGGCGGGCCTGATGCCCACGTGATCAGCTGACGATCGTGACCACGCCCTGCACGCGCGGCAGGCCCTTCGCCAGCCGCCTCCACGAGTCGCCTTCGTCCATGCTGCCGTAGATCTCCCCGGCGGTCGTCCCGAAGTAGATCCCCGCGGGCTTCAGGCTGTCGCTATCCATTCCATGGCGTAAGACGACGGTGTGCACCTTCCGCGGCAGCCCCTCGCTCATCTTCTCCCAGCGGTGGCCGCCGGTGCGGCTGCGGTAGACGTCCAGCGCGCCCTGGATGCAGGAGTTGTGCTTCTTGCATTTGCCCTGGTAGGCGGGAATGACGAAGACCGTCTCCTGGTCTCGAGGATGGACCGCCAGCGGAAAGCCGTGGCGATCGGGGAGCCCGGCGGAAATGTCTACCCATGTCTTGCCGAAGTCGTCGCTGCGGTACACGCCGCAATGCTGCTGGCGATACACGGTGCTGGTGGCCGCCGGCGAGATCTCAATGCGGTGCGTGCAGGCGTGCACGCTTGCCAGGTGCCCCTGGATGGACTTTTGACGTTCCTCGTCAGACACCGGTATGTCCAGCGTCGAAGTGCTGGCAGCGGGGCAGGTCTCAAAGACCCCCTGCCGCGCGTACTCCCACGTCTCGCCGGCGTCTTCAGTCCGCACGGCTCCGTGGTCCGTGCTGCTGACGATGATCATACGCTTCGGATTCTGGGGGTCGATGTGGATCCCGTGCAGCGAGTTGCCGATCGTCCCCATGGCCCAGTCGCCCCACCGGCTTTCCTTGCCGGGCGCATTGAGGTAGCCGGCGGCCGCCTGCCAGGTTTTCCCTCGGTCGGCGCTTTTGAACAGGTAGCTGTAGTGCGTCCCCGCCCACAGCTCGCGGGAATCTTTCGGGTTCACAGCCAGCGTCCACACCTTGCGGATCGGCAGCCCGTCGTTGAGCGGCGCCCACGTCCGGCCGCGGGTCCGGCTGCCCAGGATTCCCTCGGTCGAGGTCGTCGCGTAAAGCGTGCTCGTCTTCGGATCCCAGGCGAAGTGATTGACGGACACGCCTTTGAGGAAAGGGCCGCGGCGGCGCCATTTAGCGCGTTTCGCGTTGCTCTCGAGCACAAACAGACCTTTGGCCGTGCCGGCCAGCACCATCACATTAGGCATTGCATCGCCTCCGGAGAGTGGTCGGAGGGTAGCGTTCGGTGCCCGCAGAACCCTCCCCTGCCGAACACTCGGGCACCCGCCGGAGGCTCTTATGCGATTTTGCACGTACCAGGTCCAGGGCGACGCGCGCGTGGGGATCGTCGCGGGCGACTCGGTCATCGACCTCCACGCCATCGCCCGCAGCGAGCGACTGCCGCACGCACCCGCCACCATGCTGGACTTGATCACGGAGGTCCCGACCCTCGAGCTCCGCGCGATGGCTCGTAAGGCCGAGCAGTGGGCTCAGTCGAAGCGAGCCGCGGTGCCACTCGCCCGGGCGCGCCTGCTGGCGCCCATTCCGCGACCACGAAAAAATATCATGTGCATGGGTCGGAACTACGCCGAGCACGCGCGTGAGAGTGGCAATGCCCCGCCGGAGGTGCCTGTGTTCTTCACCAAGCCTCCCACGACTGTGGTCGGACCACACGCGCCGGTCATGCGTCACGTTGTGACGGAGCAGCTCGACTACGAAGTGGAACTTGTCGCCATCATCGGGCGCCGGGGCCGAAACATTGCGCCGGAGCGAGCGCTCGATTACGTCTTCGGCTACACGATCATGAACGACGTCACCGCGCGCGACCTCCAGCGGAAGCACATGCAATGGTTCAAAGGAAAGAGCCTGGACACGTTCGCGCCAATGGGGCCGTGGATCGTGGACCGCTCCGCCGTCTCCAACCCGCAGGCCCTGCGCCTGACGATGCGCGTGAACGGGGAGGTGCGGCAGAACTCGACGACGGCAAACATGATCTTTACAGTCGCCCAGATGATCGCCGTGCTGTCCGCCGGCATGACGCTGGAGCCCGGAGACATCCTTGCCACCGGCACCCCCGAAGGCGTCGGCATGGGCATGAAGCCGCCGAAGTGGCTGCAGGTCGGCGACGAGATGGAGGCGGAGATCGAAGGGATCGGCGTGCTGCGCAACCGCGTCGCCGCACCGCGGTGATCGAGATCCGCGTGCAGGAAATGATGAGTGGTGGTGACAAATGAGTCCACGCGCAGGAATAGTCAGGACCTGAAACCTAACAAAAGGGGGGCAATGTCATGAAGCCGATCGGACTGGTGATTGGCGTGGCCGTGCTGATGCTGACCTCGTTCCCCTCCACCGCAACCGCTGATCATGAAGGGAAATTCCAGTCATTCGGGACGGCCCGCAAGGCACAGGACCCGGCGGGCCCGCACAATCATGTCATCTCGGTGGATACCTCGGCCACCGATTTCGGCGGCGTCGTCCGGCCGCTGAATGTCAAAGTCCATCAGCTGGACGGCTATCTGGCCGTGAATTACTTCTTCGTGGCCCCGAAGTCGTGCAACCTCGGCTCACCGCGCATCCAGCTCGCCATCGACACCGATGGCGACGGGGTGAGGAACGGCAACGCGTTTGGATATATTGGCCCGTTCCCGAACTTTACGGGTTGTGTGCAGGGATCCTGGCAGGTCGAGAACCTGACCGACCGGCAGCTCCGGTGGGACCTCACGCAGTTCGGCGGGGCATTCTACAATACGTGGGAAGAGGTCGAGACCTTCTTTGCCGCGCTCCCGGCCCACGTGGTCCTGCGGGGGTCGCTGGTGGAAGATCCTGGGGCATCGTCCGGCCGGACGTTCTATGACAACGTGGTCATCGGGAACCGGATGCTTCGGGACGCATCGGACTCGACGGGCGACTAGTCCCCTCCAGACATGCGCGTGGGAACGAGCAGCTTGCCCTCGTTCCCACGCGGCCACGGACTTCCTGTTTCAGCTACGGGCCGATGAACCGGTTCGTCCAGAGAACCCCTTCTTTCGCTGAAGGCTTGAGCGTAATATATCCGCCTTCCAGCAGGAACTGCAGGTGCTTGTCCAGCATCGCCTCGGTAATCCGCCCGTCCTCGGAGAGGGCAGGAATGATCTCCCGCAGCGCGAGCGTGAGTACGGCCGGGTCCTGGCGCGGGAAATGCTTGCGCAGGTGGTTCACGGCCGCCTCTTGATCACGCCGCATCAGCTGGTTCGCGCGGTTCACGGCTCGGACCCAACGCCGCAGCACGTCGGCATTCTGGTTCGCGAAGACATTGTACACCGCGACCCCTGTGTACATGAAGTTGTCCAGCTCGGGCACGTCCCCGGCCGATGACTTGATCACGACCATACCAAACCCATCGCGCTCGGCCAGGTACGGGGTCGGTGCGGAAAGGTGGAAGGCGTCGATCTGCCGGGTTCGCAGGGCCGCGAGCAGGCCCCCGCCGCTGCCGACGGAGATAATCTGCGCATCACGGTCGGGGCTGAACCCGGCGCGCTTGAGATAGTAGCGCATGTACACGTCGGTGGCCGCGCCGGGGCTCGTAATCCCGAGGCGAAGTCCGCGCAAGGCTGCAAGGCGTTGCGCGATTGGTGTTGAACGGCTGATGTTCCGCTCCCGGGCCACCTCGGGGTGCATGACCATGTCCAGGGTGACGCGCTTGGTCAAGTTGTAGATGAAGAGGAGCTGCCTGCCCTGCCGCCGGAGGTTGACCGCCTGGAATGGATCCGCGTCGAAAAGCTGCACCTGACCGGATACCAGCGCGGCGATGCCAAGCGCGCCGCTGTCCACCTCCACGAGCTCGAGGTCGATCCCTTCTTCTGCCATGTAGCCGGCCGCCTCGGCGATGAACACCGGGGCCATGAACAGCGTCCCCGTGTGCGCTTCCCGCAGTCTCACCCGCGGCGCCTGCGCAGTGGCCACCGCCGTGCTGAGCGCCACGGCGAGGATCACCGCCAGTGCCGCCAGGAATCGTACCCGTCTTCCGTTCATCTGCCACCTCCTCCGAAGTGTGCTACGGCACGTCCTTGAGGCTGTGATGCTTCGGATTCCACCGCATGAGATGGTTCCCCAGCGAGGTGATCCCCAGGTTCATCAGCAACACGACAACGAGCAGTGTGAAGATACCGGCGAAGAGTCCCGGTGTGTCCAGCCATCCCGCAGCGCGGCTGAGCAGGTGCCCGACTCCCCGGTTGCTGGAGATGAACTCCCCGACGATGGCCCCGATCATCGCCTGCGGCACCGTGATCTGCAGCGCGGCGATGATGAACGGAGTGGCGGCGGGGAAGATCACTTTCCGCACGAGGTCCCACTCCGAGGCGCCCATCACGCGCGCCACCTGGAGCAGCTGGGGTGGCGCGGCACGGATGCCGGCAATCGTGTTGATGAAGACGATGAAGAAGACCATCACCGCGGCCACGGCGATCTTGGACGAAATGCCGATGCCGAACCACAGGATGAACAGCGGCGCCAGCGCGATGCGTGGAATGCCGTAGAAGCCGACCACAAAGGGCTCGACGATCCGGTACACGAGCTCCGAGCGCGCCAGCGCGAAACCGAAGATCAATCCGGCCACGGCCCCGATCAGGTAGCCGGCCAGGGCTTCCACGATCGTGAACTGCAGGTGGTAGAGGAGCGACTCCTTCGTCAGCATCGCCCACCACGACGCCGCGATGGCGGAGGGCTTGCTGACGAAGAACTGGTCGACGATGCGGCCGCTGCTCAGCTCCCAGGCCGCGAAGAATGCGGCGGCAAACAGCAGCCTGCCGATCGCCGTGCTCCGCCGGTCACGCCGCCGGCGCACCACGTCGTCGCGCTCCACGTCCTCAAGCAGCCTGGCACCGGCCGCAAGCCGGGCGGCGCCGCGCTCAACCGCAAGATCACCCGTGGCCATGGACGGCTCCCTCCAGATCCATCTGTGAGATTTCTTCCTTCAGATCCCGCCAGAGCTGGTCGTAAAATGCGGGGAAGCGTGGATCAGCGTGCACGCGAAAGACGTCCCGAGGCCGCGCGAGCGGCACCTCGTAGACCCGCTTGATCGTGCCCGGGGCGCGGCTGAAGAGCACGATCTCGTCGGACAAGGCGATCGCTTCCACCAGGTCGTGGGTCACGAAGACAATCGTCTTGCCGCTGCCTTCCCAGAGCTTGAGCAGCTCGTCCTGCAGGATGACGCGCGTCTGGGCGTCGAGGGGCCCAAAGGGTTCGTCCATCAAGATGACGTCGGGCTCGTAGATGAGGGTGCGGATGAGCGCTGTGCGCTTGCGCATCCCGCCGGACAATTCATGCGGGTAGTGGTGCTCGAACCCCGCCAGCCCCACGCGCGCAATGTATCGTTCCGCGCGGCTGTGCCTCTCCGCCTGGGCGACGCCCCGAAATTCGAGGGCGACTTCAACGTTCTCGACGAGGGTGCGCCAAGGGAGCAGGTTGTCGTCCTGCGTAATGTAGCCGACGTCCGTGTTGATCCCGCCGACCGGCCTGGACTTGTACCAGATCTCGCCCTGCGTCGGGCGGATCAGCCCCGCGACCATGTTCAGCAGGGTAGACTTGCCGCAGCCCGAGGGCCCGACGAAGCTCACGAACCGGCCCGGGGCGACGCTGAGCGTGACGGCGTGCAGGGCGAGGAACGCGCGCTGCTGGCGGTGGGAACGCGCAACGAAGGCTTTGAATACATTCCGGGCCTCAATGACGCCGGATGTTGCCGCCACACCGCACCTCGGATGAAAGACGGGAGGGACCTTGACCTCAACATTTGGACCGGGAGGGTCTGCTTTCCTTTCACCGAACTCGCCAGCATCACCCCGCCAACTGGAGGACCGATGCCTGACGCCGGACGGGCAACCACGCCTGATCGAGCACGCTCGACCGACCGCAGACGCCGCTGCGCGTGGTCGCTGTACAGCCCGCTGATGACCGCGTATCACGACCTGGAGTGGGGCGTGCCCTGCCACGACGATCTCACCCTGTTCGAGTTCCTGGTCCTGGACGGCATGCAGGCCGGCCTGAGCTGGGACATCATCCTGCGCAAGCGGGAGGGGTTTCGGCGCGCCTTCGATCGATTTGATCCCAAGAAAGTGGCGCGCTACACGCAGGATGACGTGCGCCGCCTGCTGGGGGATCCGGGCATCGTGCGGAACCGTATGAAGATTATCGCCGCGATCGAGAACGCGAAGGCCTTCCTGGCAGTACAGCGGGAGTTCGGCTCGTTCGACCGCTACATCTGGCAATTCGTGGACGGCCGGCCCGTCCGCAATCGCCGGCGACGCATGTCGGATATCCCTGCCACGTCATCGCTCGCCGGACGCGTGAGCAAGGACCTGCGGAGGCGCGGCTTCCGCTTCGTCGGCCCGACCATCGTGTACGCCTTTCTGCAGGCGGCAGGGCTGGTGAACGATCACACCGTGGAATGCTTCAGACACCGCGAGGTGTCGCGCAGGCTCAGCAGGTCCGCGACGCGTTCGAGGAAGCGCTGATCCGCGGGGGCCGACGGCGTCGAGAGCGCCGTCTTCACGCCAGCGTTCAGCTTTCGAACCACAACATCTGCGGCCGGAGGTTGCGCGAAATGCCCAGTTGCGAGGCCATCAGGCTCGTCCAGCCGACCACGCCCTCGACCAGCGCCAGCGCTTCTCCCTCGGCCGCCTCACGGGACACGGATGGCCGATCCAATGTGGCCAGGAGATGCGCCAGCCGCCGGCAGATGACGTCCACGTCTTCCAACAGGTCCCGTCCGACGCGCAGTCCCGCCGCGGTGACGGCGCGGGTGCGGCGCGTGCCCAATAGCCGGCGCTGCGAGACGGCCCAATCGCCGAGATCGTCGAGCGTGTAGCGCGCCTGAGAGGGACCGCGCTCCACCGTCACCGTGACACATGTCTGGCACGCACGCCACACCTGATGGACGATGGCCGCGAGGAACCGGCGGTCGTCCGGCGTCAACGGATTGCGCGCAGGCGGCACCGGCTATCCTCCGAGATCCTTGGCATATGTAATGGTGAACCCATCCCAGGTGCGCCTTCCCTGGGCGATTGTCCGCTTACCCAACAGGATGTTGTAGCGGATGACGGCGGGTTTCATCACGCTCATGATCGACCCGGTCGCCAGCTCGGCCTCTCCCCGTAGTTGTTCGCGGTTGCGCGCGCTCGTGTGCGCGGCGCGATACAGGACCGCATCCCACGCGATATCAATCTCATGCCCGCTTGAACTGACCCGCACCCAGCGCACCGTCCCCTCGCCGAGCACGTTTTGCGCCAGGTTTTTGGCGATGACTTCGGCCCGCGGCGGGTCCTGCGCGAAAGCCTGCCCGGTTCCGACCAGGACCAGGGATGCGACGCACAGCGCAGTGACGACCACCATCGCGCTCACATCTTCCCCGCCTCCCCGCAACTCTCCTGTGCGCGGGTGCGAACCGATATTTTGACAGATCGGCGGAATCTCGACAGGGGCGGCCCGCACACCCCGTGAACCTCTCCAGAGAATCCTCATGGCGTCCCATCCCGAGATCGAGCCGCTGTCGGCCATCCTCACCAACACGATTGCCGATGAGGTGGTGACCCTGGGCGAACTGATAGATCGCCTCGCGCAGCGCGGCTTCGGCGTGGTCATGATCGTCCTCGCCTTGCCGACCATGTTCCCTCTGCTCCCGCCGGGGTCGGCGGCAGCGATCGGATTGGTGTACATCCTGTTGTCAGTGCAGATGCTGATCGGCCTGAACAAACCGTGGCTGCCCCAGCGCGCACGGAGGGTTCGGCTGAGCGCGCGCGTGGTGACGGCGCTGCGGCAGCGCGGCGTGCCGTTCCTGCGGCGGATCGAGCGGTGGTCCCGTCCGCGGCCGCTGCTGCTCGACGACCGCATTATCACCCGGGCCGTGGCGCTGGCGGTGCTCGTGCTCGGCACAATCCTGTTCTTTCCATTGCCCTTCCTCAACACAGTTCCGGCGCTCGCGGTCCTCATCCTGGGGATCGGGCTCCTCAACCGCGACGCGGTGTTCCTCCTGATCGGCTCCCTGATGACAGTCGGCGTCCTGCTCGTCATCAGATTCGGGCTGGGCACGTTGATCGCGCTCTTCAACCACCTGCTCGGCCGATAAGCATGCCTGACCGCCTGCGGTGGGGGATTCTCGGTGCGGCGTCCATCGCCATCCGGCGGCTGATCCCTGCGATCGCGCGATCGCAGACCGGCGCGCTCGCCGCCATCGCCAGCCGCGATGAGAAGAAGGCGGCGCAGTTCAGCCGCCAGTTCGGCATCCCGCGCGCATACGGGTCCTACGAAGCGCTGCTCGACGACCCCGGGGTGGATGCCGTCTACATCCCGCTCCCCAATAGCCTGCATCGGCCGTGGACCGAACGCGCCGCAGCCGCCCGCAAGCACGTGCTGTGCGAGAAGCCGCTCGGGGTGAATGCGGCGGAGGCGGCGGCGATGGTGGCGAGCTGCGAGGAGGCCGGCGTCGTCTTGCAGGAGGCGTTTATGTACCGCTTCCATCCGCAGATCGAACGCATGCAGCAGTTGCTCCGCGAGGGCGCCGCTGGCCCGCTCTGGCTCGTCCGCGCCGCATTCAGCTTCGGCGTG
>Ga0209845_1000085_pt1 | contig 12363 bp, 14 predicted proteins | sample GWRWS2_50_60_FD_187239 | JGI IMG/M metagenome (GOLD analysis project Ga0209845, IMG submission 187239) | Riverbed sediment microbial communities from areas with vegetation nearby in Columbia River, Washington, USA - GW-RW S2_50_60 (SPAdes)... | ecosystem: Environmental > Aquatic > Freshwater >... | reverse complement strand
ACCCGAGGCCGCAGCAATCCTGTTGGCAGCGGCAAGCCGGCCGCCGGAACCCGACGGTGGCCCCCGGGCACCGGAGCAACGTGTCTTTGATCGAGCCCATGTTCAAGTTCAAGAGAAGCTACGAGAGCAGTATGCTCAGTTATGGGCCGTGGGCGAGGCGATGCCCCTTGAGGATGTGATCGAGAAAGCGTTAGGAGTCCTCCGGAACCTCTCCGGCCTGCCGGTACAACCGGAAGGCAAGAGACCACGAAGCCCTCTTTCCCATCGAGAAGAGGACGTGGCGAGGCTAGTTACACAGGGCCTGTCCAACCGAGAGATTGGGAAACGTTTGTTCATCAGCGAGCGGACCGTCGCATCTCACGTCGAGCATATTCTGAACAAACTCGCCTTCAACTCCCGCGCCCAAATCGCGGCTTGGGCCGTCAGCCGGGGGCTCCAGACGCCAGAGCAATAGTCTTTCGAACCCTCCCAGCAGTCGCACCTATCCGTCTTCCTGCCGATCTTGGCCTCTCTCAGCCGCTATCGGTCATTCTACCGATGGCCTCGCTTACTCATGGGTCTATCATTCTGGAAACGGATTCCTCGAGGGGGGAAAGGCCATGGAGACTAACCACGTGTGGCCACGCTGGACAGTAATGCTGCTGGCCACATTCTTGCTCGTATCCAGCCCGCCGGCGGAAACAGCGCCTTCCACGGGACACATCTACGTGGCTGACCGTGGTAACAGTCGCATCGTACGAATGAACGACATTAGCGGGGCCGGATGGATCATGCTCGGCACCAGCGGCAGCGGAGTCAAGCAGTTCAACTTCCCGCGGGGGCTTTTTGTAGACACGGCGGGACGCATCTATGTCGCAGACACGGAGAACCACCGCATCGTCCGCATGAATGACATGAGCGGAACCGGGTGGACGGCGATCGGTTCGGCCGGTGCCGGGCCGAAGCAGTTCAATAAACCACGCGGTGTCTTCGTCGACGGGTCCGGCAAGATCTACGTCACCGATAGCGGCAATCATCGGACCGTCCGCATGGGCGACATGAGCGGCGCCGACTGGACAACGTTTGGCGCCTTTAGCGGGGGATCGTCAAAGGACAAACCCGGTAACCTAATCGATCCGGCGGGCATTTTCGTCGACGTGGCGGGGCGCATCTATATCGCGGACATCGGATCGGGCTACGACCTGCGTCGCATTGTCAGGATCGACGACATCACAGGAAGCAACTGGACTCCTTTCGGCGTCTGGGGGAAGGCTGTCAACAGGTTTGATTCACCCAGCAGCATCGTCGTGGACTCTACTGGAAAGATTTACGTCGCGGACACCGCAAACCACCGGATCGTTCGGATAAGCGACATGGCGGGCACTGGTTGGTTGACGCTGGGCACCCAAGGAAGTGCGGCTAAGCAGTTCAACCTGCCGTCTGGCCTCGCCGTCGACGCCGCCGGTCGCATCTACGTCGTCGACGCCCTGAACAGCCGCATCGTTCGGATGAATGACATCATGGGATCCGGCTGGGTCACTTTGGGGAGCGCCGGCAGCGGAGCGATACAGTTCAGCCTGCCTGGTTCCGTCTTTGTTCGCTAAATTGCTTGGGGCAACGTCCAACGCGGGGGGATACTTATGAGCCTGTCAACGAGAGGCGCCTCATTCGGTACAATAGCTCTCACGACAATGATCGTACTAACCGTCCTCACGGGGACGACTCCGCTGGTCGGTACGCAGGTCCTGGCACAACCGGCCGATGAGATGCTCACTCATCGCCGCTGGCTCGAGGCGATTGGCCGGGGCGACGTGGGCGCGGCTGTTGGGTTTTTCACCGACGACGTCGTGTTCGACGATTCTGCCGCCTGTAGCTTTCCGTTCATGTGCGTCGGCCCGGCGGAGGCCCGGCCGTCTCTTGAGGCCCTGGCGCGGGAGCATGCAGAAATCTCCCAGATCTCGGTGCACCGCTTCAGCACGCGCTGGACGGCGTGGACCACGGCCCGGTTTGAATTCCGGTCCGATGCCACCCGGGCTGCCGGCGTCGATCACATTCAACAGGCAACGACGGTCGCGCTTCGGGAAGGGAAAGTCGTGTCCATTTCATGGCGGTCCAACAAGGCTGACCCGCAGACGAAAAAATTCCTCGAAGCCCAACCGCTGCCGCCGCCCCGCGCCCGGCGCAGGCCGGAACCCGCTTCTCACGGCCGCTTCGTTGATCTCGGCGGTCGCAAAGTCTATATGGAATGCCTTGGTCGTGGTAGCCCCACGGTCGTCTTTGAGGCCGGCCTCGATCCGGTGGGTGGCGCCAGTGGCAGGACCTGGGTTGGAGTCGAGCCTCGCCCCATGCCCCGGCGCAACATCCACGGCGAAGTGGCAGCACGAACTCGAGCCTGTACCTATGACCGGCCTGGCATCGGACTCAGCGATCGCGGTCCCACGCCGCGCGACGGTCTTCGCGCAGTTCAGGATCTGCGGCAGGCGCTGCGCAACGCCGGGGAGCGGCCCCCATTTGTGCTCGTCGGTTGGTCCCTGGGTGCCCCGCTAGCCTATCTCTTCGCAAGCCAGTACCGGCATGAGGTTGTCGGTCTCGTGCTACTCGATGCCGCACACTTCCCGTTCGACTTCAACGAGCGCCTGTGGATGATGCTCCCTGCGAACCTCGCCCGGCAGGATCGCGAGCGAACCCAGCGCTTCTATCAACAGATGGCCAGTCCGGGGTTCCTTGAGGGGGGCTGGGATGCAGCCGCAGTGGCTGACCATATCCGCGGGACGCCTCCCCTTGCTGACATTCCCCTGATCGTTCTAACCGCGGGCAAGCCGCTCGCAAATCCCTATGACCTCACACCCGTCTCGTTCTTAAGCCCGCAGCCCGAATGGCCGCCTGAATTTGTCGAGAAGTGGGAGCAGCTCCGACTTGAGGTTCAGGCCGACCTGGCGCGGCGCGTCCGGGGAGCGCGGCATTTCATCGTGGATAGCAGCGACCACCTGATGTGGCGGTTCGTGCCGGGACGGGTGACAGGTGCAGTGCTGGAGGTAGTTGAAACAGTCAGGCGCCGTTGAGCCGAGGCAACTCCAGATCCGGCTTCCCTGGCAGACGCTGGGTCTGGCTGGCGGCTAACCGCCCAGGAGGTAGCCGGGCCGCTGCTCCCGGTGGGCAACTCATTCGGATTACCGACATACTCGCTCCGGAGCGAGTTGCGCCGCATGATTCCCATCGCCTTGCAGACCGCGCGTGGCGGCGCTAGAATCAAACACGTAAATCGATAGCAGGTTAGGGGAGCTCGGGCGAGCCGGGCTGAGAGTGCGACCCCATCCGTCGCAGACCCTTCGTACCCGATCCAGGTAATACTGGCGTGGGGATCGACCCAGTGCGTCATGGCCGCCAGCCTGGTCAGGGCTGGCGGTTGTGTTTTGGCGCTGTGGAGGTGAGAAGGAATGAACCGTCGGGAACTGCAGCGACTGGTGGAGACCGGAATCGCGGTCGCGCTCGTCGTGGTGCTGAGCAACATCCGGGTGTACAAACTCCCGCAGGGGGGGTCGATCACTGCGGGGAGCCTCGTCCCGATCTTCTATATCGCCCTTCGCTGGGGCGGGAGGTGGGGCATCCTTTCCGGCATCATCGCAGGCATCGTCAACTACATCTTTGAGCCGGTCTTCGTGCATCCGGTGCAGGCGTTGCTCGACTATCCCGTGGCCTTCGGGCTCCTCGGGGCGGCAGGATTCTTCCAGCGCAGCCCTGTGCTCGGCATCATCATTGGGGGTCTGGGGCGGTTCCTGGCGCACTTCGTCTCCGGTGTCGTGTTCTTTGCGTCGTTTGCGCCCCAGGGCACGTCCCCCGCGGTGTATTCGGCGGTGTACAACGGCAGCTACATGCTGCCTGAGATCGTGATCAGTATCATCCTCACGCTCCTGGTTGTCCGGGCGATGCATCGCGTTCGACCTGTCCAGCCGGCGTGAGGGCGTGACGCGGGCTGCGATCCTGGCCAACGGCCGCCTCGGAGGAGGAGCCGATCTTCGCCGCCGGCTGCGCAGGGCCGAGATGGTGATCTGCGCCGACGGCGGGCTTCGAGCGGCGCGTCGCCTGGGTGTGCGCCCCGACGTCGCCATCGGGGATTTCGACTCCGCCTCGCGCGCGATCATGGGATGGGCCAGGTCTGCCGGGGTATTGATGATTACTCATCCCGTGGAGAAAGACAAAACGGACGCCGAGCTGGCATTGGACTATGCATTGAAGAAGGGGGCGCGTGAGGTAGAATTCTTCGGCGCGCTCGGCGGGCGGCTCGATCACCTGCTGGCCAACGTCGGTCTGATGTTCGCGGCCGAGCCTCGGGCTCGGCTGCGGATCTTGGACGGAAAGACAGAGGCATTCCTGGCGCAAGGGCGTACTCCGCTGGGCGCACGACACGGCGATCTAGTGTCCTTGCTGTCGTTGTCGCGTCGGTCGTCCGGAATCACGACTCGCGGGCTAAAGTACCCGCTGCGAAATGCGACAATCCGGCAGGGCTCGAGTCTGGGGATAAGCAACGAAGTTGTGTCTCTTCCCGCATCCGTTACAGTTCGCACTGGTCGGCTTCTTGTAGTTGTCACTCGGAACTGATCCCCTCGCGACTTCGTCGCTCGGGTACTTGGGCACAGGTATAATTGAGGCACAATGCAGGATTACTGGATTCGCTCGGTGACTGATGACGGCACGGTGCGCGCGATGGCGGCCGTGACCACAAGAACGGTGGAACTGGCGCGGCAGCGCCACGCCACGGCGCCGACGGCGACAGCGGCCCTGGGCCGAACGCTCACTGCCGCCGGGCTGCTCGGCACGGTGCTCAAGGCCGGTCAGACGGTCATGGTGCGAGTGCTGGGAGACGGGCCGCTGGGCGGTGCACTGGCGATGAGTGATTCGAACGGAGCGGTGCGCGGGTACGTCGCCAACCCGGACGTGCACCTTCCGCTCACTCCGACCGGAAAGCTCGACGTAGGCGGCGCAGTGGGGCGCGGCACGCTCCACGTCACGCTGGATCTCGGAATGCGCTACCCCTACCACGGCAGTGTGCCCCTGGTCTCCGGCGAGATCGGCGAGGACCTCGCCTCCTACCTCGTCACATCGCATCAGATCCCATCGGTGGTCGCCCTCGGCGTCCTCGTCTCTCCCGACGAGCGCGTGCTGGCGGCTGGCGGTCTCATTGTGCAGGTGCTGCCGGGGGCTGACGGCGGTGTGATCGACTACCTGGAAGAACGGGCCCGCGTGCTGCCCACGGTGACCACGATGGTCAGCAGCGGCCGGACACCCGAGGAGATGGTGCTTGCCGCGCTCGGTGAGGTGCGCAGCCAGGTCGTCGAGCGGCAGCCGGTCCGGTTCCGGTGCGGCTGCACGGTGGAGAAAGTGCGCGGCGTCCTGGCCAGCCTGGGCGAGGACGAACTGCGGGATATCCTCAGCGAGCAGGGTCAGATCGAGGTGCGCTGCAACTTCTGCGGGAAACGCTACACGTTCGGAGAAGACGACGTCCAAAAGATTTCCGGCGGGCGGCACGCCACAAACGGCGAACGGCCTGCCACGTAGCAGACCGTCCGTCGTGTTGCCTATCGCCGTCTCTAAGCCGGGTAGCTCGCCCGCTTCACCCGTCCGGATTTCAAACAGTTTGTGCACACCACAATTCGCCGCGACCCGCCGCCGGTGGCTGCACGCACGCGCTGCAGATTCGGCAGAAACCGCCGCTTCGTCCTGACCGCCGAGTGGCTGACTGAATATCCCACCCCTGGCCGCTTGCCGCAGATCTCACACTGCCGTGCCATTGCATGTCCTCCGAGAAAATTGCAACCGCGTCATTCTAACATGCGGAGTCCGGCAAGGAAAGGGTTACGTCGCGTAGAACAGTGACGCGAATGGCGACGACTCGCACCTCTCGTCCCTCCCGCAGTGCATTGTTCCTCGCTCCCGTCCAGTACGTCAAAGGTGTCGGCCCTACCCGTGCAGAGCAGCTGGCGCGTCTTGGCATCGCCACGGTCGAAGATCTCTTCTACCACCGTCCCCGCCGCTATGAGGACCGCAGGCGCCTGGCGACGATCGCGCAGCTGCGTTTCGGCCAGAAGCAGTCCACTCAAGGCACGGTCGTGGCTCTCAGCGAGCGGCGCCACGGTACCTACCAGTTTCACGCCGCCATTTCGGACGAGACGGGGGTCCTGCAATGCACCTGGTACGGCCAGCGCTACCTCCGCCAAGTCATCAGGCGCGGCACGCGCCTGATTGTCTTTGGAAGGATCGAGCGACGCGATACTCTCATCATGATCGTAGAGGATTTTGAGATTCTCACGGGAGACGAGGAGGACACGCTGCACACCGGCCGCATCGTCCCGGTGCACCGGGGGACGGACGGTCTCAGTCCCCGTGTCCTGCGCACTATCATGCACCAGGCTCTCGCAGCCTGCGCCGATGACGTCCCGGAGATCATCCCCGATGAGATGCGCCGGCGCAACGGCCTGCTGGAGCGCCGGCGCGCGGTGCGACAGCTCCATTTCCCATCCACCCTGGCTGAGGCCGACGCCGCCCGCCGGCGCCTGGCCTTCGATGAGCTGCTCATGCTTCAGCTGGGCGTGCTGATGCGGCGCCAGGAGCTTGAACAGATCGACAAGGGATACCGGTACGCCGTGGGTGATGCGACGTTTCACGATTTCCTTGCGCGACTCCCCTTTAGCCTTACGGGGGCGCAACGGCGGGTCCTCGATGAGATCGTCCGCGATCTGCGCAGGTCCAGCCCGATGAACCGCCTGCTGCAGGGGGACGTGGGATCCGGCAAGACCATTGTGGCGGCGGCCGCGCTGTACCTCGCCGTCCGCGGCGGCCACCAGGGCGCGCTGATGGCGCCGACCGAGATCCTCGCGGAACAGCATTACCTGACCTTCCGCCGGATGCTGGGGCCGCTTGGGATTTCGATCGCCCTGGTGAGCGGCGGCCGCAGTAAGCGTGACCGCGACCAGATCCGGGATGCGCTGCGCACGGGCGCACTCGATATCGCCATCGGCACCCATGCCCTCATTGAGACCGGCATCGAGTTCAAGCATCTGGGACTGATCGTGGTGGATGAGCAGCACAAGTTCGGTGTGGCGCAACGCGCGCTGCTGCGACAGAAGGGCTTTCACCCCGACGTCCTGGTCATGACCGCCACCCCGATTCCACGGACGCTCACGATGACGTTGTACGGTGACCTCGATGTCTCCGTGCTGGATGAGATGCCTCCCGGCCGCGGCGCGGTGCGGACCTTCGTGCGCGGTCCCGAGAAGCGGCCGGACGTGTACGCCTGGGTGCTGGAGCGGGTGCGGGAAGGGCAGCAGGCCTACATCGTCTGCCCGCTCATCGAGGAGTCCGAGAAGTTGCAGGTGGAGGCGGCAGTGGCCCTGGCAGACCGGCTGCGGCGAGACGTGTTTGCCGATGTGCCGGTGGGGCTGCTGCATGGACGGCTGCGCCCCGACGAGAAAGATGCCGTGATGGAACAGTTCCGCCGCGGTGACCTGCGCGTGTTGGTCGCCACCTCGGTGATCGAGGTCGGCATCGATATCCCGCAGGCCACGATCATGGTGATCGAGGACGCGGAGCGCTTCGGGCTGGCGCAGCTGCACCAGATGCGTGGCCGGATCGGGCGCGGCAAGCAGACGTCGTACTGTGTGTTGCTCGCGTCGACGTCCACCGAGGCCTCGCGCCGGCGGATGGACACGATGGTGGCGACGCGCGACGGTTTCGCCATCGCGCAAGCGGACCTCGACCTGCGCGGTCCCGGCGAGATCCTGGGTACCCGCCAGCATGGGCTGCCGGATTTGCGAGTGGCCGATCTCATCGAGGACCTCCCGATGCTCGAGACAGCGCGTCATGAGGCGGCCCGCCTGCTGCAGCAGGACCCGGCGCTGTCCGATGCAGATCTAGAGCCGCTGCGGGACGAGGTACGGGCGAAGTTCGACGGCCGGATGGCGGCGCTGTCCGCGGGCTGATGCCGTGGGAAGGTCCGCCCGACCGCGATCCGCTCACCCCCGAGGCCGCCGCGGCGTGCGTCCGACGTCGGGCCGCGTTCGCGACGCGTTGTTCAATAGCCTGGCGGCGCGAATCGGCGGCAGCCGTGTGCTGGACCTTTTCGCGGGCACCGGCGGGCTCGGTCTTCACGCTCTCGCCCGCGGCGCCTCCCGAGTCGTCTTCGTAGAGCGCGATCCCAGGATGGCGGAGGTCATCCGCGAGGAGCTGACCAAGGAGGAAGGGTCGGACCGGGCTGAAGTGTGGCGGCGAGAAGCGCTCAGCGCCATCCGTGAGCTGGGCAGCCGCGGGGAAGCGTTCGACCTCATCCTGATGGATCCGCCCTACGGGGAGGGATGGATCCCCCGCACGCTGCGGGCTATCGGCTCGGCGCGGATCCTGTCCCCGGGCGGGCTCGTGGTCGCTGAAGGGCACTGGCGTGATCTGCCTCCCGCGGAACCGGGATTCATCCGCGTGCGCGAGGCGCGACACGGCGAAACAGCATTGTGGTTCTACGCGAGCGAAGGGGAGGAGGAACGAGGGGGCGCCTTATGACGGTGGCCATCTACCCTGGCAGTTTCGATCCGGTGCACCAGGGGCACCTGGATGTGCTCGATCGCGCCGCCCGCGTCTTCACGCGTGTGATCGTCGCCGTGGCGCGTAACTCAGAAAAGGAAGGACTGTTCACCCCGGCGGAGCGCATCGAGATGCTGCGTTCGGCGATCGGCCACCTGCGTAACGTGGAAGTGGATGCCTTCGACGGCCTGACGGTTGAGTACGCCCGGAAACGCGGAGCCGCGGTCCTGGTGAAGGGCTTGCGCGCGGTGGTCGATTTCGAGTACGAGCTGAAGCAGGCGTCGATGAACGCCAGGCTCGCCCCCGAGGTGGACACCGTATTTTTCATGACCGCGCCTCCATTCTACTTCCTCAGCTCCACGCTGATCCGCGAGGTGGGCCGGCTCGGCGGTTCGGTGGCCGGGCTCGTGCCGGACGGTGTGGAAGAACGGCTGCGGGCGAAGTTCCGGCGCTCATGATCCCGAGAAGCTCCATGCGGGACTCAGTTCTTGACCTGCTGAATCGGCTGGAAGCATTGTTGCAGCGCGGAACGTCCGCGGCTCACAATGACAAGAACGCCCATGCCCACCGGGAGCAAACGCTGGGCATGGTACATATGATCCGGGCCGCGCTGCCTGGGGAGCTCCGGGAAGCCGCCCGGCTGCGCCAGGAAGCTGAACAGGTGCTGCAGGCGGCGCAGGACGAAGCCCGGCGCATCGTGCTCGAAGCGCAAATGACGGCGCGGCAACACGCGGAGGAGCACGTCATTGCCCGGGATGCCGTGCAGCGCGGAGATGATCTGCTGGCCCGGGCCGAACGGGACGCGCGAAGCATCCGGGAGGGTGCGGACGCCTATGCCGCCCGCGTGCTGGGCGACCTCGAGCAAAGCGTGGCGCGCATCTTGGACACGATCCGGCGGGGGCGCGAGTTGTTGAAAGACGCCGCGGGCTCTGCCTATAATGAGCAGTCTAGCTCTCGTGGGTGATCGCCGTGCGGCTCAATCTCCGCGACCTGGCGCCCGGGGAACGTCTGCGGGCGCCGTTTGACGAGCGGATAACCCTGCAGCTCGATGGACAAACCGCGGAGGCTGAGGCACGCGGCGAGGTTGAAGTCTTCCAGACGGGGCAGGGTGTGGTGCTCCAGGGGCGCGTGGAAGCCGACGTGCCGCTCGTATGCAGCCGGTGCCTGCTGAGTTTCCACGAGACAGTCCGCGTGAGGCTCGACGAGGAGTTTTCGCTGCGTCCGCCCGAACTCGCCGACGGTGAGCTGGGTCCGCAGGACTTCATCAGCTGGATCGGGCCTGAGCAGCAGCTGGATGTCGGCGAAGTCGTGCGCCAGCACATGCAGATCGCGATCCCCATGGCGCCGGTGCACCGGGCGGATTGCCGGGGCCTGTGTTCCGTCTGCGGCGCAAACTGGAATGAACGGAGTTGCGAGCACCAACTACAGCTCGAGGCTCGCCAGTCACGGAGGGAATAGGATGGGAATCCAGAAACACCGGCGGTCAAGGAAGAGCGGAGCGCAGCGGCGGACGCACTGGAAGATCAAGGCGGTCGCATTGGTCGAGTGTCCGCAGTGCCATCAGCAGATGCGGCCGCACCGGGTGTGCGCGAGCTGCGGGTACTACGGCGGGCGCGAAGTCATCAAACAGGAAGAAGCAAAAGAATAGGTCCTCACATGCGGATCGCAGTTGACGCGATGGGCGGCGACAACGCACCCGGGGCCGTCATCTCGGGGTCGATCACTGCGGCGCGCGATCTCGGCGTCGAGATTATCCTCGTCGGTCCCCGCCTCCAGGTGGAAGAAGAACTAGCGCGGCATGCCGGCGCGCCGGACTTCGTGGTGGTGGACGCCCCCGAGGTCATCGAGATGCACGAGCCGCCCGCGATGGCCCTGCGGCGCAAGAAGCGGGCCAGTATCGTCGTCGCGGTGGACCTCCTCCGCGACCGCCGCGTGGACGCCGTCATGACGGCGGGGCACACGGGCGCGGCGATGGGCGCGGCCCTGTTGGGATTAGGCCGCATCAAGGGCGTGGACCGGCCGGCGCTCGCTGTTGTCCTGCCGACCAAAACGGACCAGCCTGCGATTCTCCTTGACGTCGGCGCCAACGTCGACTGCAAGCCTCACCATCTCCTCCAGTTCGCCCTGATGGGATCGGTGTACGCCAGCCGCGTGCTTCGAGTCGACTCCCCGCGGGTCGGCGTCCTGAGCAACGGGGTGGAGGAGGGGAAGGGCTCGGAACTCGTCGTGGCCGCGACCGGACTCCTGCGCCAGTCCACCCTGAACTTTGTCGGTAATGTCGAAGCGCGCGACGTGTTCAATGGGGTCGCCGACGTGATCGTGTGCGACGGCTTTGTGGGGAACGTCACCCTGAAATTCGGCCAGGGGCTCTCGCTCGCGATCAGGGATATCGTGAAGGCGGAATTGCGGGGATGGCGCGGCCGCCTGCTGATGCTGTACGCGGCGCCGCTGGCGGGTAAGATCCGCCGGCTGTACCGTCGCATCGACTACCGAGAGACCGGGGGGGCGCCACTGCTCGGGATCGATGGCGTGGTGGTGGTCGCGCATGGCAGCAGCAACGCGCGCGCCATTCGCAACGCCATCCGCATCGCTGCGGAGACCGCGTCCGAGGGGTTCGTGGACGAGCTGCGCACCCGCATCCCGCAGCTGGGTGTTGGCGCCCAGGCCGACGCATCGCCGGTCTCGCCGAAGGAGATTTCGCGGTGAGAGGATCGACGATCGCGGGGATCGGCCACTACGTGCCCGAGCGCGTGATGAAGAACGCGGAGCTCGAGCAGTACGTGGACACGACCGACGAGTGGATCGTCACCCGGACCGGGATCCGCGAGCGGCGCATCGCCGCGCCCGAGCAGGCCAGTTCCGATCTGGGCCTGGAGGCGGCGAAGGAAGCCATGGCCCACGCGGGGGTCACCCCGGACGACATCGACCTCATCATCGTCGGAACCGCCACGCCAGATATGCTGTTCCCGGCGACCGCGTGCATTCTCCAAGATCGCCTCGGCGCGCGGAAGGCGGGTGCGTTCGATCTCTCCGCGGCCTGCAGCAGCTGGGTTTACGGCATTGCCGTCGCGCACGGCTACGTGAGTAGCGGTCTCGCCAACACCGTGCTCGTCGTCGGCGCCGAAACCCTGTCCAAGATCACGAACTGGAAGGACCGCGGCACGTGCGTACTGTTCGGCGACTCAGCGGGCGCGGCGGTGATCCGGCCGTGCGATCCCGGCCAGGGCTTCCTGTCCTTCTACCTGGGCGCGGACGGCGCCGGGGGGCCGCTGATCATCCTTCCGGCCGGTGGATCCCGCCTGCCGGCAAGCTACGAGACGATCGAGCGCGGGCAGCATTACCTTCAGATGAATGGCCGGGAAGTCTACAAATTTGCCGTCCGCATGATCCCGCGCGCTATCCAGGAGGCCGTGGACAGAGCCGGCCTGGGGATCGCCGATGTGGACTTGTTCATCCCGCACCAGGCCAACATCCGCATCATCGATGCCGCGGCGGAGCGGCTTGGCCAACCCCGCGAGAAGTTCTATGTCAACGTCGATCGTTACGGCAACACCTCGTCGGCTTCCGTGCCTGTGGCGCTCTATGAAGCGGTCAAGGCGGGCCGGCTCCAGCGGGGGGATGTGACGGTCCTGCTGGCATTCGGCGGCGGTCTCACCTGGGCGTCCTGCGCATTGCGCTGGACGAAATGATCGCGTTCGTCTTCCCGGGGCAGGGCGCGCAGTTTGTCGGGATGGGGAAGGAGATGGCGCGCACGTACGTGGAAGCCCGCGCCGTCTTCGAGCAGGCCGATGAGATCCTCGAGACCAGGCTCTCCGC
>Ga0209845_1000083_pt1 | contig 12455 bp, 11 predicted proteins | sample GWRWS2_50_60_FD_187239 | JGI IMG/M metagenome (GOLD analysis project Ga0209845, IMG submission 187239) | Riverbed sediment microbial communities from areas with vegetation nearby in Columbia River, Washington, USA - GW-RW S2_50_60 (SPAdes)... | ecosystem: Environmental > Aquatic > Freshwater >... | reverse complement strand
CCGAGCTCGCCCGCCTTGGCGAGCACGTTGGAGCGGCCGGCCAGCTCGGAGACGAGCACCCGCGCCTGGTTGCCGACCCTGGCCGGGTCGACGTGGCTGTAGGCGTCGGCCCGGCGGGCGATCGCCGAGGCGTGCAGGCCGGCCTTGGTGGCGAAGGCGGCGCCGCCGACGTAGGGCTGGCGGTGGTCTGGCGGCAGGTTGGCCAGCTCGGCGATGGCGTGGGCGGTGGCGGTCAGGGCGGCCAGCCGGTCCTGGGGAAGCAGCTTCAACCCCTGCTTCAGCTCGAGGCCGGCCACGATGGCGAACAGGTCGGCGTTGCCGCAGCGCTCGCCGTAGCCGTTGGCGGCGCCCTGCACGTGGCTGGCGCCGGCCTCGACCGCGACCAGGGAGTTCGCGACCGCGCAGGCGGAGTCGTCGTGGAAGTGGACCCCGACCCGGACCCCCGGCAGGGCGGCGACGACCTCGCGGACCACCCGGGCGACGGTGGTGGGCAGGCCGCCGCCGTTGGTGTCGCACAGCACCACCGTGTCCGCCCCGGCCGCCGCGGCCGCCTGGGCCACGGCCAGCGCGTAGGCGGGGTCGGCGGCGTAGCCGTCGAAGAAGTGCTCGGCGTCGAAGGCGACCCGCCGGCCGGCCGCGGCGACGTGGGCGACCGACTCGGCCACCATCGCCAGGTTCTCCTCCAGGCTGGTGCGCAGCGCCTCGGTGACGTGCAGCGTCCACGCCTTGCCGACCAGGGCGACGATCGGGGCGCCGGAGTCGAGCAGGGCGCGCAGGTTGGGGTCGTCGTCGACGCCGCGGCCGGGACGCCGGGTGGCGCCGAAGGCCGACAGGGTCGCGTGGCGCCAGGGCAGGTCGCGGGCGCGGGCGAAGTACTCGGCGTCCTTGGGGTTGGACCCGGGCCAGCCGCCCTCGACGACGTCGACGCCGAGGTCGTCCAGCAGCCGGGTCACCCGGAGCTTGTCGGCGACGGTGAACTGCAGCCCGACCTGCTGGGCCCCGTCACGGAGCGTGGTGTCGTAGGTCTCTACTCGCGGGGGGTCCGGGGGGCTCAAGGGTAGCCCCCCGGAGGGAACGGAATCGGTGGACGGCAAGGGACAGCTCCCTCCAAACGAGGTGGATGGCGACGGAGGGAGGTCTGGGGCCTAGGTGACCGGTTCGAGCCAGTCGCGGTAGCGCTCGTCCCGGCCCCGGATGGCGGCCGTGAAGACCTCCTGGAGGCGGCGGGTAATCGGACCCGGGTCGCCGAGGACCCGGTCGTCCACCTCCCGGATGGGCACGACCTCGGCGGCCGTCCCGGTGAAGAAGGCCTCGTCGGCCAGGTACAGGTCGGTGCGGACCAGGTCGCCCTCGCGCACCCGGATGCCCTCGTCCTCGGCGATCTGCAGGATGCTGGCGCGGGTGATGCCGGCCAGGCAGCCGGCCGCGAGCGGCGGGGTGCACAGGACGCCGTCGCGGACCAGGAAGACGTTCTCGCCGGAGCCGTCGGTCACGTACCCGTTGGGGTTGAGCAGGATGCCCTCGTCGTAGCCGGCCTTGACCGCCTCGGCCTTGGCCAGCGAGGAGTTCAGGTACTGGCCGGTCGCCTTCGCCGCCGGCGGGATGATGTTGGGGTCCAGCCGCCGCCAGGAGCTGATCTTGACGCGCACGCCGCTCTCGAACGAGTCCTCGCCAAGGTAGGCGCCCCACGGCCAGGAGGCGATCGCCATGCGGACCGGCGAGGTGAGCGGGTTGAGGCCGATCTCGCCGTAGCCGAGGTAGACGATCGGCCGGATGTAGCAGGTGGGGATGCCGTTCATGGCCACCAGGTCCTTGGTCACCTTGACGGCGCCCTCCAGCGAGACCGGCGGCTCCATGTGGTAGATCTTGGCGCTGCGGAACAGCCGCTGCATGTGCTCGGTCAGCCGGAACACCGCCGAGCCGCCGCCGGCGGTCTCGTAGGCGCGGATGCCCTCGAACACGCCCCAGCCGTAGTGCAGGGAGGGCGTGAGGATGTGGACACGGGCCTCGTCCCAGTCGACGTACTCCCCGTCCATCCAGATCTTTCCGGTCGCCTGGATCGGCATCATTGCCTCCTAGATGGTCGGGGTTCGCCACCCGTCACGGCGGTGGCGATCCGCTCCCCAAGCGCTTGCGTCGAGTATCCTCCAGCCCCTGGCAGGGCCGCTACGGCCGCCGCCTCGACCGCCGCGGCGGCCTCCAGCTCCCCGAGATGCTCCAGGAGCAGCGCGGCCGACAGGACCGCGGCCACCGGGTTGGCCGTGCCGGTGCCCGCGATGTCGGGCGCCGACCCGTGCACCGGCTCGAACAGCGACGGTGGGCGTCTCCCGGACCCCCCGCCCGGGTTGAGGTTGGCGCTGGCCGCGGTGCCGAGGCCGCCGGCGACGGCCGCGCCCAGGTCGGTGAGGATGTCGCCGAACAGGTTGTCGGTGACGACCACGTCGAAGCGGGCCGGGTCGCTGACGAGGTAGAGGCAGGCCGCGTCGGCGTGGACGTAGTCGAGGACCACCCCCGCCTCCCCGGCGACCTCCCTGGCGGCCCGCTGCCACAGGTCGCCGGCGTGGGTCAGCACGTTGGTCTTGTGGACCAGGGTGAGGCGGCCGGCACGCTCCCGGGCCCGGCCGGCGGCGTAGCGCAGGCAGCGCTCGACGCCGGCCCTGGTCTCGATCGAGGTCTCGGTGGCGACCTCCATCGGGGTGCCCCGGTGGACGACACCGCCGGCGCCGGCGTAGACGCCTTCGGTGTTCTCGCGGACGACCAGCAGGTCCAGGTCATCCGGCCCGACCCCGGCGAGCGGCGAAGCCACCCCCGGGTAGAGCTTCACAGGCCTCAAGTTCACGTAGAGGTCCAGCTCGAAGCGGAGCCGCAGGAGCAGCCCCCGTTCCAGCACGCCGGGCGGCACGTCCGGGCGGCCGACGGCGCCGAGCAGGATCGCGTCGGTCTCGCGCAGCTCCTTCACGGCGACGTCGGGCAGCGCCTCCCCGGTGCGCAGCCAGCGCTCGGCCCCGAGGTCGAAGTCGACCCAGTCGACGCCGAAGCCGAAGCGCGCGGCGGCCGCGTCGACGGCCTTGCGGGCCTCGGCGACGACCTCGGGGCCGATGCCGTCGCCCGGCACGCAGGCAAGGTGGTAGGAATCGCCCACCTACGCCTCCGTGCCGAAGACACGGCCGAGGGCGGCGCGGCGCTCGGCTTCGTCGGCGGGCGGCTCCGGCGCCGTCGCCTCCGAGGGCGGGGCGTCGACCGCCTCGACGTCGACGCCGAACACCCTGGCCATGGCGGCGTGCGCCTCCTCGGTGTAGGGCTGGCTGGGCTTGGGTCTCCTGGTCATGCTGGCACCTCGGAACTGCCTGGAGCCCGCCTGCGGCGGACTGGCTTTGCATTGCGGCCGCCGAAGGCGGCCACCTTGTTGACTGCCTGCAGGTAGGCGCGCGCCGAGGCCTCCACCACGTCGGTGGCCACGCCGCGCCCAGTTACTCGGGCCCCCTCGTGCTCGACCTGCACGGTCACGTCCCCGAGGGCGTCGGTGCCCCCGCCGACGGCGGAGACGTGGAACTCGACCAGCCTGGCGTCGATCCCGACCGCCTTGGCGATGGCGGCGCAGGCGGCGTCGACCATGCCGTCACCCACCGCCGACTGCTCGACCACGCCCTGGTCGTGGCTGAGCCGCACGGTCGCGGTCGGCGACATGACCGTCCCGCCGGCGACCTGGAGCCCGACGAACCGGAAGGTTGCCTCGTCGGCCAGCACCTCGCCGGCGACCAGCGCCTCCAGGTCGACGTCGGTGATGCGCGGCTTGCGGTCGGCCAGCTCCTTGAAGCGGGCGAACGCCTTGTCCAGCTCCTCGCGGTCCAGCTCGAAGCCCAGCTTGTGGAGGGCGTCGGCGACCGCGTGGCGGCCGGAGTGCTTGCCGAGCACGATCTTCGACCCGGCGAAGCCCAGCTCCTTGGGGTCCATGTGCTCGTAGGTGGTGCGCTCCATGAGCACGCCGTGCTGGTGGATGCCGGACTCGTGGGCGAACGCGTTGGCCCCGACGATCGCCTTGTTGGGCTGGATCGGGTAGCCGGTGAGCAGGCTGACCAGCCGGGAGGTGCGGGCGATCTCGCGGGTGTTCACCCCGGTGGCGACGCCCAGCGAGGACTGGTGGGTGCGCAGCGCCATCACCACCTCCTCCATCGAGCAGTTGCCGGCCCGCTCGCCGATGCCGTTGACCGCGACCTCGACCTGGCGGGCGCCGGCCTGCACGGCCGCGACCGAGGAGGCGACGGAGACACCCAGGTCGTCGTGGCAGTGGACGCTCCAGGTGGCACGGTCGGAGCCGGGGACCTCGGCGATCAGCCAGGCGACCAGCTCGGCGAAGGCGTCCGGCAGCATGTAGCCGACCGTGTCCGGCACGTTGCAGGTGGTCGCCCCGGCCGCGATCGCGGCGGCGTACACCTGCTTGAGGAACTCGGCGTCGGAGCGGGTGGCGTCCTCGGCCGAGAACTCGACGTCGTCGGTGTAGCCCTTGGACCTGGCCACCGCGCCCTCGGCGGCGGCGAGCACCTCGGCCGGGCTCATCCGCAGCTTGTGGCGCATGTGGATGGGGCTGGTCGCGATGAAGGTGTGCAGCCGGCCGCGGCGGGCCGGGGCGAGCGCCTCGGCGGCCCGGTCGACGTCGCCGGGCGCGGTGCGGGCCAGGGCGGCCACGGTGGCCCCCTTGATCCGCTCGGCGACCGCCCGGACGGCCTCGAAGTCGCCGTGCGAGGCCTGCGGGAAGCCGGCCTCGATGACGTCCACGCCGAGCCGGGCGAGCTGCTCGGCGATCTCCACCTTGGCTTTGGCGTTCAGGTTGATCCCTGGGGCCTGCTCGCCGTCCCTCAGGGTCGTGTCGAAGACGATGACTCGCTCGGCCACGGCCGGCGACCTCCTTGTTCGGTTCCGCTCAGCTTCCGTCTCCTTCGCGCCGTGCAGTGCCCGTGGGGTGGCCGGCACGAGCCGCCCCACGGCAGCGAAGGATCAGGAGGCGCGGCGCCGCGGAGATCGTCCGGGTCATGCGCCCGCTCCCACGTGGTTTCGATCCTCACCCGGCGAGTGAGCCGAGTGCGATGCGTGGAGGTGGATGAACGTGCTGTCGTGCGCGCCGATCTCCGCCTCCACCCGTTCCAGGACGCCGGCGGGGATGCCGGCGTCCACGGTCAGCGCCATCAGGGCCTCGCCGCCCTGCTTGCGCCGCCCGACCTGCATGCTGGCGATGTTCACGCCGCTCTCGCCGAGGATCGTCCCGACCCTGCCGATCACGCCGGGGCGGTCCTCGTAGAACAGGAACGCCATGTGGTCGGCGGGGGCCATGTCGATCGGGATGCCGTTGATGGCGACCAGCCGCTCGGCGTCCCGCGGCCCGACCGTGGTGCCGGCCACGCCCACCTGCCCCCTGGACCCCTCCCCGGAGAGGGTGACCAGGTTCACCCAGTCGCGGCTCTGGCGGGTCCTGGTCTCGGTCACCTCGACCCCGCGCTCGGCCGCCAGCAGCGGCGCGTTCACGAAGGTGACCGGCTCGTGCACCACCGGGCTGAACATGCCCTTGAGGGCGGCCAGGGTGAGCACGCGGGTGTCCTGCTCGGCCAGCGCCCCGACGTACTCCAGGTGCAGCCGGCCGCCGCCGAGGGCGCTGGCCCGGCCGCCCGGCCCGCCGCCCGCCAGCGCCGTGTACAGCCGGCCGAGCTTCTCGACCAGCGGCAGGAACGGCCGCACCGCGTCGGGCACCGAGCCGGCGTCGACGTTGACGGCGTTGGGCACGAACTGGCCGGCGAGCGCCAGCAGGAGCTGCTCGGCGATGGCGATGCCGGCCTTGTCCTGGGCCTCGGTGGTGGAGGCCCCGAGGTGCGGGGTGACGACCACGCCCTCCAACCCGAACAGGGGGCTCTGGGTGGTCGGCTCCTCGGCGAACACGTCCAGGGCGGCGCCGGCGAGCTGGCCGTCGCCGACCGCCTTGGCGAGGGCGGCCTCGTCGACGATGCCGCCGCGCGCGGTGTTGACCAGGCGGGCGCCCGGCTTCATCGCGGCCAGCTCGGTCTCGCCGATCAGCCCGGTGGTGTCCGGCGTCTTGGGCAGGTGGACGGTGACCACGTCGGCCCGGGCGAGCACGTCGGCGAGGCTGGCCAGCTCGACCCCCATCTGCGCGGCCCGGTCGCGGCTCACGTACGGGTCGAAGGCGAGCAGGCGCATGCCGAACGCGTTCAGGCGCTGGGCGACCAGCGCCCCCACCCTGCCGAGCCCGATGATCCCCAGCGTCTTGCCGTACAGCTCGGCGCCCTGGAAGCGGCCGCGCTCCCAGCGCCCCTCCCGCAGGGCGACGTGGGCCTGCGGGATGTTGCGGGCCTGGGCCAGGATCAGCGCCACGGTGTGCTCGGCGGCCGAGATCACGTTGGACTGGGGCGCGTTGACGACCATCACCCCGAGCCGGGTGGCGGCGGCCACGTCCACGTTGTCCAGGCCGATGCCGGCCCTGCCCACGACCTTGAGGTTGCGGCCGGCCTCCAGCACCTCGGCGTCGACGCGCGTGGCCGACCGGACCACCAGGGCGTCGACGCCGGCGACGGCCGCGAGCAGCTCCTCGCGGGTGGTGGAGGCGCGCGCGTCCACCTCGTGGTGGGCGCGCAGCAGCTCGACGCCGGCCTCGGCCAGCGGCTCGGCGATCAGGATCCGGGCCATGTGCGGAGGCTAGCCCTTCTCGCGCAGCCAGGACATCATCTGGCGCAGCGGCTTGCCGGTCCGCTCGATCGGGTGGTTCGCCCCCGCCTCGCGCATCCGGGTGAAGTTGGGCCGGCCCTGGTCGTCCTCGTCGATCCACTCGCGGGCGAACGCGCCCGACTGGACCTCGGCGAGGATGCGGGCCATCTCGGCCCTGGCGGCGTCGCCGACCACCCGCGGGCCGCGGGTGTAGTCGCCGTACTCCGCGGTGTCGGACACCGAGTAGCGCATCCCCGCCAGGCCGCCCTCGTACATCAGGTCGACGATCAGCTTCAGCTCGTGGAGGCACTCGAAGTAGGCGACCTCCGGCTGGTAGCCGGCCTTGACGAGGGTCTCGAAGCCGGCCTGGACCAGCGAGGTGGCGCCGCCGCAGAGCACCGCCTGCTCGCCGAACAGGTCGGTCTCGGTCTCCTCCTGGAAGGTGGTGACCAGCGCCCCGGCGCGGGTGCCGCCGATCGCCCTGGCGTACGACTTGGCGAGGTCCCAGGCCTTGCCGGTGGCGTCCTGGGCGACCGCGACCAGCACGGGGGTGCCCTCGCCGCTCTCGAACTGGCGCCGGACGAGGTGGCCGGGGCCCTTGGGAGCGACCATGGCCACGTCGACGGTCTCGGGCGGCTGGACGTAGCCGTAGTGGACGTTGAAGCCGTGGGCGAAGAACAGCGCGTCGCCGGCCTTGAGGTGGGGGGCGATGTCGCTGGCGTACAGGTGCCGCTGCACGGTGTCGGGGACCAGCACCATGATCAGGTCGGCCCAGGCGGCCGCCTCGGCCGGGGTGGTCACCTGCAGCCCGGCCGCCTCGGCGCCGGCGCGGCTCCTGGAGCCCTCCGCGAGCCCCACCCGCACCTCGCAGCCGGAGTCGTGCAGCGAGCGCGCGTGGGCGTGGCCCTGGGAGCCGTAGCCGAGCACCGCGACCTTGCGCGACTGGACCAGGCCCAGGTCGGCGTCGTCGTCGTAGTAGATGGTGGCCATTTGCTGGTGCCTCCTTCGTTGGAAGACTAGGCCGGGCGCGCCACGCGCAGCGGCTTGTCGGCGATGCCCTTGGCGCCCCGGGCCAGGGCGACGCGGCCGGTGCGGACCAGCTCGCGGATGCCGTAGGGGTCGAGCAGCTCGAGCATGGCGGCGACCTTGTCCGGGCTGCCGGTGGCCTCGATGGTGAGGGCCTCCGGGGCGACGTCGACGATCTTGGCCCGGAACATCTCGGCCAGCTCGACGATCTGGTAGCGCACCGCCGGGTCGGCCTTGACCTTGACCAGCACCAGCTCGCGCTCCACCGCCCGCGCCGGCTCCAGCTCGACGATCTTGAGCACGTGCACGAGCTTGTTGAGCTGCTTGGTGACCTGCTCGAGCGGCATCTCGGCGCAGTCGACCACGATCGTCATGCGGCTGCGGCCCGGGTCCTCGGTGGGCCCGACCGCCAGCGAGTCGATGTTGAAGCCACGCCGGCTGAACAGGCCGGCGATGCGGGCCAGCACGCCCGGCCGGTCCTCGACCAGCACCGAGACGGTGTGGGTGCTCATCCGGCGCGCACCTCCCTGCGGGTCGCCGCTGCCTGCTCCTCGGGGGAGAACTCGGGCCCGAGGATGATCTCGTCGTTGGAGCGGCCGGCGGGGACCATCGGGAACACGCCTTCGTGGGCGTCCACCCGGAAGTCGACGACGACCGCCTGGTCGCTGGTGGCCAGCGCCTTCTCGAGGGTGGCGTCGACGTCCTCGGCGCGCTCGCAGCGCAGGCCGAGCGCGCCGTAGGCCTCGGCCAGCTTCACGTAGTCGGGCACCTCGAAGCCGAGGTGCACCTCGGAGTAGCGCTCGTCGTAGAACAGCTCCTGCCACTGGCGGACCATGCCGAGGTGGCCGTTGTTCAGGACGAAGACCTTGATCGGGATGCGCTCGGTGGTGCAGGTGGCCAGCTCCTGGGCGGTCATCTGGAAGCAGCCGTCGCCGTCGATGGCGACCACCAGCTCGTCTGGCCTGCCGACCTTGGCGCCCATGGCCGCCGGGACCGCGAAGCCCATCGTGCCCAGCCCGCCGGAGTTGATCCAGGAGCGGGGGCGGTCGAAGCGGAAGTGCTGGGAGGCGTACATCTGGTGCTGGCCGACCCCGGCGACCACGATCGCCTCGCCGCCGGTCAGCGCCGACACCCGCTCGACCACGTGCTGCGGCTTGAGCGGTCCGCCGTCGAGCTGCTCGTAGCGGTAGGGGAAGCGCTGCTTCCACTGGGTGGTGGCGCGGCGCCAGGCGGCGGTGTCGCCGGGGCCGTCGGCGGCGACCGCGGCGCGGTGGGCGGCGACCAGCTCCTCCAGGACCAGCCGGATGTCGCCGACGATCGGCACGTCGGCGACGCGGTTCTTGCCGATCTCGGCCGGGTCGATGTCGGCGTGGATGATCTTGGCCTTGGGCGCGAAGGTCGCCAGCTTGCCGGTCACCCGGTCGTCGAAGCGGGCGCCGAGGGCGACCACCAGGTCGGCCTCCTGCAGCGCGGCCACGGCCGCGTAGTTGCCGTGCATGCCGGGCATGCCGAGCGCCAGCGGGTGGCTGTCGGGGAAGCAGCCGCGGGCCATCAGCGTGGTGGTGACCGGCGCCCCGGCCGCCTCGGCCAGCTCGCGGAGCGCCTGGTGCGCCCCGGACTTGGCCACGCCGCCGCCGACGTAGAGGACGGGCCGCTGCGCCGCCCGCAGCAGCGCCGCCGCCTCCCTGACCCGCTTGCCGTTGGGCCGCGTCACCGGCCGGTACCCCGGCAGGTCCAGCGACTGTGGCCAGGACCACTCGGTGGTGGCCTGGAGGACGTCCTTGGGCACGTCGACCAGGACCGGGCCCGGCCGTCCGGTCGCGGCGATGTGGAACGCCTCGGCGACCGCGCCGGGGATCCGGTCGGGGTCCAGGACCAGCTCGTTGTGCTTGGTGACCGGCATGGTGATGCCGGTGGTGTCGCACTCCTGGAAGGCGTCGGAGCCGATCGCCCAGCTCGGCACCTGGCCGGTGATGGCGACCAGCGGCACCGAGTCCATGTAGGCGTCGCACAGCGCGGTGACCAGGTTGGTTGCGCCGGGCCCGCTGGTCGCCATGCAGACCCCGACCCGGCCGGTCGCCCAGGCGTAGCCCTCGGCCGCGTGGCCGGCTCCCTGCTCGTGGCGGACCAGGATGTGCCGGACCGACGACTCCCGCAGCGGGTCGTACGCGGGGAGGATCGCGCCGCCCGGAAGGCCGAAGACGACCTCGACCTCGCACTGTTCGAGGCTGCGGATGAGGGCTTGTGCGCCGGTGATCTTCACGAGAGCTCCCAGGGGGTGGTTGCCGGGCAAACAAAAAACCTCCTGCCCAGGGCGTAGGAGGTTCAGCGCGGACCCGCCTTTCGCGACGGTGTCCGCGCTAGCAAATAAGTACCAGGGTGCTGTGGGTTGCCATCGGCGTCCTTCAGTCACGGCGACGAGCTACGCTGCAACGCATGGTATCGACCTTGTCAAGCGCCCGGGGGGGTCCGGGGGAACCCCCCGGGGTCCCCCGGTGGGTCGGGGCGCCAGCCGCGGCGAGCGGCAGCTCCGGCGCCGCTTCCAGGCCGCCGTCGGCTACGGGCCCAAGACCCTGGCCCGCGTCCTGCGGTTCCAGCGGCTGCTGGAGCTGCTCGACCGGTCCGGGCCGCGGCGGCGACCTCCGGCGTCTCGGCCCGGTCCAGCAGGATCGCGAACTCGTCGCCGCCGAGCCTGGCCACCGTGTCCTCGGGGCGCACGCACGCCTGGAGCCGGTGGGCCACCGCGACCAGCAGCTCGTCGCCGGCATCGTGGCCGAGCCCGTCGTTGACCCGCTTGAAGTCGTCGAGGTCGACGAAGAGCAGCCCGATGGGGTGGCCCGGCGAGATCACGCCGGCTCAGCGCGTGCTGCACCCGGTCGTGGAACAGGACCCGGTTGGCGAGGCCGGTGAGCCCGTCGTGGAACGCCTGGTGCTCGAGCTGCGCGACCAGCGCCTGCAGGCGGCGGCGATCAGCGCGTAGCCCGCGAACCAGATGGCCTGGCCGACACCCCAGGAGGCGGCCGAGCCGGCCAGCAGCGCCCAGGCCCGCCGCGACCTGCCCGTGGCCCGCGCGGCCGTCCGCGCGCAGCTCGCCGCGGCCACCATCGGCGCCACGCCGGTGGAGAGGTTCGCCACGAACCTGATCGTCGCGTCGCTGGCGGGTCGGACCAGCAGGAACGCCAGGAACGCCAGGATCGCCCCGACCGCCGTCGCCAGGGCGACCCGATACCGGCCCGCGCGCCGCAACCGGTCACCTCCCATCATCTCTTGATCGGCGGAACGGCCGGAAGGTGAAGCTGTGTAGGCTTGGCGCCGCCAACCGTGCTGCGGCCCGAAGGAGCGAGCATGCGCGCACTTGTCGCCGACCCGTCGGCCTCCCCCGCCCTGGCCCTCGCCGACGTGCCCGAGCCCGCCCCCGGCCCAGGGCAGCTCCTGATCGACATGGAGGCCGCGTCGGTCAACCGTGGGGAGGTCCGGCTGGCGCCCAAGCTGCCGGCGGGCACCGTCGCCGGCTGGGACGTCGCCGGGACCGTCGCCGCGCTCGGCGAGGGGGTCACCCAGTTCGACGTCGGCGAACGGGTGGTGGCCCTCAACGAGGCGGGCGGCAGCTTCGCCGAGCGGGTGGTGGTGCCCGCCGCGTGGACGGCGCCGCTGCCGGGCGCCTGCGACTTCGTGGCCGCCTCGACCCTGCCGGTGGCGGGGATCACCGCGGTCGGGATCAACCGCCTGGCCCGAGTCCACGCCGGCGACCGGGTGCTGGTCACGGGGGCGGCCGGCGGCGTCGGCGGGTTCGCCGTGCAGCTCGCCCGCGACGCCAAGGCGACCGTGACCGGCCAGGCGGGCAGCGAGGAGCGGGCCGCCGCGGTGCGGGCGACCGGGGCGGACGCGCTGGTCCACCCCGGCGACGGCTCGCCGGTGGACGGCGAGTTCGACGTGGTGCTCGACGGCATCGGCGGGCCGATGATCGCCGCGCTGGTGGAGGCGACCGCCCGCCACGGCCGCATGGTCGTGTACGGCAACTCGGCCGACGCCGAGTCGGCCTTCCGCATCGAGCGGCTCTACAACAAGGGCGTCACCATGTACGGCTTCCGCGTCTTCACCACCGTCCCGCCGGAGCAGGCCGTCAAGGACATGGCCAACCTGGCCGAGCAGGTGGTGGCCGGCCGCCTCGCCGTGCGGGTCCAGGCCACCGCGCCGCTGGCCGACGCCCTGCCGCTGATCCAGGACCTCTACGCCCGGAAGGTGACCGGCAAGGTGGTCATCACCCGCGCGTGACGCGGGCGCTTCCCAGCGCGTCCGCGCGACCGTTACGATCCGTCCGGACCTGACCGAGGGGGAAGGCGATGGCGCGGCGAGAGGACGGACCAGGAGCGGCGCGACCGATCGAGGCCGTGCCTCCGCCGGCCGCGGAGGACCCGACCTGGGACCGGCTCGAGGACGGGATCGGCTGGTACGACCGCAAGAGCAGCGAGAACCAGCGTCTGTACAAGTGGCTGAAGCTGCTCGAGCTCGCGGTCGCCGCGGCGCTGCCGGTGGTGGCGGGCGTCGGCAGCCCCGTGTGGGTGACCGGCGGCCTGGCCGCGGTCGTCGTCGTGCTGGAGGGCGCCCAGCACCTGTTCCAGTTCCATGAGCACTGGATCACCTACCGCTCCACGGCCGAGGCGCTGAAGCACGAGCGCTTCCTGTACCTGGCCGAGGCGGGACCCTACGGCGGCGAGAAC
>Ga0209845_1000079_pt1 | contig 12526 bp, 12 predicted proteins | sample GWRWS2_50_60_FD_187239 | JGI IMG/M metagenome (GOLD analysis project Ga0209845, IMG submission 187239) | Riverbed sediment microbial communities from areas with vegetation nearby in Columbia River, Washington, USA - GW-RW S2_50_60 (SPAdes)... | ecosystem: Environmental > Aquatic > Freshwater >... | reverse complement strand
CTGATTTTCGACTCGAAAATTCTTTTCTTTTGCATTTTTTGTTACTGCCTCTATATCCAAATCAAATGTCCTAGTAGGAGTCAAAGAGAAGGTTCGCTTTCCTCTGTTTCTTCCACACAGCTCTTCAATTATCATATCTTCTTTTGGAGATTCTACTAGTATGCCATTTCCACAGACAGGGCACTCCTCTGCTTTTAAGGTACGTGTATGAACAAAATCCAAGTTTTCCAAATCAACATGTAAGATTCTATCAGCAAGACTTGGTTTTTTACCAATAATTATTTTTACAGCTTCTGCAACTTGTATTCCACCAATGATAGACAGTATGGAGGGGTGCACCCCCTCTATGCTACATGTTGGCATAGAGTCTTCATCAAGTGCAGGAAACATACAATGATAACATGCACTTTGTTTTGGTAGAATGGTAAAGACTTGGCCAGTTACTCCAACAGCTGCACCAGTAACAAATGGAATTTTTTTTCTAACACATGCTTTGTTAAGTGAGTATCTTGCATTGACACTATCTAGTGCATCAATTACAACATCACATCCGTCTACAACTTCTAATGCAGTATAATCATTTACTGAAATAGGAAATGCTTCTATTTGCACATTAGGATTAAGTTTTTGTAATTTTTTTGCAGCAACTTCAACTTTAACTTCACCAATGTCAGAATCATCAAACATTGTTTGTCTGTGTAAATTAGAAAGCTCTATTACATCTCTGTCAACTATTCGCAGCTTACCAATTCCCATTGCAACAAGTCGTGTAGTAATTGGATTACCTAGTCCTCCAACACCAACAACACAAACTTTAGCGTTGCAAAGTTTTTGTTGTCCTTGATAACCAATTTCTTCTAACATAACTTGTCGTGAATATCTGTCAAGATCTTCAGCTGACAGCTCTGAGCCACCAGCTACTGCAGGTAAGATGTAAACTTCATCACCGTCTTTCAATAAAGTTTCCATTCCGCTAGAAAATTTTGAATTTTTTCCGTTGATGTAAATGTTGATAAGAGAACGTGGTGTCCCATCTTCGTTTAACACTCTACGTTTAAAATCATCTCCCATTTTTTCTGATATATTAGAAAATGCATCTGTAAGTGTTATAGCAGAGATTTCGATCTTTTTTTCTCCTCCCCCTTTGTTTAGGACAGATGGAATTGTGAATGTTATACTAGTCAATTTATCTTACCACCGCAGAGATTTTGGAGATGTCTGCCTGCATTACCTCTGGCATCGGGAGAATCTCCATAATTGATTCAGTTGCTTTTAGTCCATTACCTGTAACATAGCATATGATATTTTCATTTTTATCTATTTTACCATCATCAGCTAGTTTTTTCAAAACAGCAACTGAAACACCACCAGCTGGTTCTGTAAATATTCCCTCAGTTCTTGCAAGTAATAGTATGGCATCAAGTATTTCTTTATTGTTTGATTCTTCTGCAAGTCCATTGTATTGCTGTAATCTTTTTAGCACATAACGACCATCACCAGGATCACCAATGGCTAAACTTTTTGCAACAGTGTCAGGATATTCAACAGGTATGATGTCGTTACTTTTTTTCTTGTATGCATCAACAATTGGTGCACATCCATGAGGTTGTGCAGCTACTACATGCATTGACGATACATCATTTAACAATGAAACACTTTGCAATTCTTCAAATCCCTTACAGATTGCATTTAGCATTGCACCACTACCTACAGGAACTATAAGTTGATCAGGAACATTCCAGTCAAGCTGTTCAGCTACTTCAAATGCTAATGTTTTTGATCCTTCCACATAGTATGAACGCATGTTTATGTTAACTATACCAATTCCTTTGCTATCACCAATTTGTGCTGCAATTCTATTGGCATCATCATATGTTCCATCAACTGCAATGTATTTTGCTCCATATGATAGTGCTTGAGCTATTTTTGCGTGTTCAATATCACTTGGTGCAAACACATAACATGGAAATCCACCTTTTGCAGCATGAGCTGCAGTAGCTGATGCAAGATTTCCAGTTGATGCACAACCAACTGCTGATAGACCAAACTCTTTTGCCTTTGATACTGCAATACCAGCAGGTCTGTCTTTGAATGAAAATGTTGGGTTGACAGAATCGTTTTTGATGTATAACTTGTTAAGACCAAGTTTTTCTCCTAGTCTTTTTGCATGTATTAGAGGAGTCATTCCTGCATCTAGGCTTACTATGTTTGATTTGTCCTGTATTGGCAGCATCTCAAAATAACGCCAGTAGGTGTGTTCACGATTTACAAAGGAATTTTTTGTAATAGATGGAAAATCATATTTTACATCTAGGGGCCCAAAGCACTCGTCACAGATATACTTGAAAGTAGAATCATATTCATTTTTACATTCCCTACACTGGAGTGATACTTTGGTCATGGAGATTCTACTCTCTTACAGTATTGATAAAAAACGCTAATATCAAGTTAAGTAATACTTAACTTTATTTTAATAAAAATTAAGTCCTTATTAATTACACTTTTAAGAAACTGCTAAGGATTAAGAAAAAACATTAAAAATTCTCTGTATTTTGAAGTCCTACAATTAGTAGTAATTTTAAAAAATATAGAACCCATTTCTTTCAAAGACTGTAATGATAAAAATGGCCATTCTGATAATTATAGGCATTACAGCGGTAATAGCGATATCTATATCCTTAGTAGGTATGACAATAAACAAACCAGTTGGCGAAAATACTCTAAATGAAACTACACCTGAATTTGAAATTACGCCAGAAGGGCTTGGTCATCCTGATGCCATTACATCAGGTCCACTAACTATAACCCAATATGAACATAAGATATATGAAAATATTTTCATGATCGTTTCCGGATTAGGAGAAGATGAGAAGGGCAACATTAGAGTTTTTATGCCAGATGGTAGACTGTACAAAACTATTCAATACGATGGTTCAGTTAAGGATGGCTTTAATTTGTACTTTAAACCTGACACTTCAGTTTTAAGAAAAATATGTGAACAGGAAGAACTTGTAGGCAGATGGCGTGTGTTGTTTGATAATGACGTCTATCCCCCATTAGTATTTGAAATAATTAATGAACATCTTAGTGGTCCTGATGTTCGTCTAACAAAGTCATGTTAGAATAATTATTTTTTCAAAGAGTTGTGAAAACAAACTTTTTCGCCAGTATGACATGCAGGGCCAGATGGTTCTACCATGTAAATAATTGCGTCTGAATCACAATCAACTAAGATCTCTTTTACTTTTTGTATATTGCCTGATTCTTCTCCCTTCATCCAGAGTTTATTTCTTGATCTACTCCAGAACCAAGAGTTTCCTGTTTTTCTTGTAAGATCTAATGATTCTTTATTTGTATAAGCAAGTGTCAGAATTTCTTTGGTATTAATGTCTTGTACAATTACTGGAACTAATCCATTTCCTTTTTCAAAATCAATTTCATCAGTTGTTTTTTCCATTTTTCTATCATCTCCAATTGTTTATTTATAATCTTACAGGGATTCCTCTTTCTTTTAAAAATTCTTTTACTCTGTCTACTGAATGAGTTTCATAATGAAATATTGATGCTGCAAGGGCTGCATCAACATTAGAGTTTTTGAAAATTTCTAACATATGTTCAGGCTTGCCACATCCACCTGAGGCAATTACAGGTATATGGACAGAATTTACAATCTCCCTAGTGAGGAGTACATCGTAGCCATTTTTAGTTCCATCCATATCTATACTAGTAAGTAAAATTTCTCCTGCTCCAAGTTTTTCAACTTTTTTTGCCCAGTCTATTGCATCCAATCCAGTTCCTTTTTTCCCACCATAGATAAAAACTTCAAACCAAAATTTTTGATTATCCTCAGAGAAAATGTTTTTGCCATCTTCAACATTGTAATTTCTTTTGGCATCAATAGCAATAACTACACATTGTTTACCAAATAGTTCCATTAATTCTGTAATAACTTCAGGATTTTTTACAGCGCCAGTATTAATTGCTACCTTGTCTGCACCATTAAGTAAAATATCTCTTGCATGTTGGAGCGTTTTGATACCACCGCCTACCGTAAATGGAATATTGATCACATTTGCAACTTTTGAGACTAGTGTTTTGATAGTTTCTCGCTGTTCTTGTGATGCTGTAATGTCAAGAAAGATAAGTTCATCGGCGCCTTCATTACTGTATTTTTCTGCTAATTGCACTGGATCACCTGCATCCTTTATCGAAGAAAAATGTAATCCCTTTACCACTCTGCCGTTTGCAACATCAAGACAGGGAATTACTCTTTTAGTTAGTGTCAAGAAATTTTTTTTGCCTCCTCAATAGATACTAAATTTTCATAAAGTGCTTTTCCTAGTATTACACCATATGCATTATTTTGTTTTACTTTAATGACGTCATCAATATTTGAAATCCCTCCACTGGAAATTACATTTATGTTATTAATTTTACATGCCTCATGTAGGAATTTCAAGTCTGGCCCCTGTAGTGTTCCATCCTTATTTACATTGGTTAGTAGGAATTCTGAAAATCCCATTTCGATAAAATCCTTTATTCCTTCAATCAAATTTTTCCCAGTAGATTTTTGCCACCCCTCTATCATTATATTGCCATCAATGTGATCAACAGAAATTACGATTCTTTTTTTCCCAAAATTGCCAAGTATGTTTTTTAGAAGTTCTCTTTCTTTGAATGCTATTGTGCCTAAAACGATTCTGGATGCAAAGGAAAGCACTTTAGAGATAGTTGATTCATCGCGTAATCCTCCAGCAACTTGAACTGGAACAGATACTTGATTTACTAAATTTTTTATAATGTCCATATTTGACCCTCTTCCAAGTGTAGCATCAAGATCTACCAAGTGAATCATATCTGCGCCTGCTTTTTCCCATTTTTTTGCAATATCAATGGGGTTTTCACTATAGATTGTTTTTTTTTCAGGATCTCCTTTGTATAGTCTCACTACCTTTCCTTCCATTAGGTCTATTGCAGGAATGATTTTCATTTTTTACACTCTCTTAGAAAGTTTCCAATCATTACAGAACCAATATTGCCAGATTTTTCAGGATGAAACTGAGTACCAAAAAAATTCTTGTATTCTACAACCGCAGGTACTTTTACTCCATAATCAGAATCTGCAACTATTACATCATCATTTTTTGGTTTGACACGATATGAATGGACAAAATAAACCCATGAGCCATTTGGAACTCCTTCAAGGATTTTGCTGGGTCTCTCTATCTTAATATCATTCCATCCCATATGGGGGATTTTCATTTCAGTTGGAAGTAAAATCACTTCACCATCAATTACTCCTAAACCTTTTTCCTTACCTTCCTCACTTTTTTCAAAAAACATTTCCATGCCAAGACATATTCCTAAAACTGGTGTGTCATTTCCTACGAAATCAACAAAGTCTGTTTTAGAATAATCTCGAATGCTTTTGATAGCTGGATCAAAGTTTCCAACACCTGGAAGAAGCAAACCAGAATAAGAGTTGACATTATCAAAGCTTGTAATTATTTCTACTTGAGCATCATTTTTTTCAAGAGAGTTTTTTAGACTGAATATATTACCTGCGCCATAATCAAAAATTGCTACCTTTACCATTACATTACGCCTTTTGTACTTGGAATTCCCTTTTGTCTTGTGTCCTTTGAAGATGCAATTCGAAGTGCTACAGCTAGTGATTTTATTGCAGCTTCAATTTTGTGGTGATCATTTTCACCATACTTTACTGTGAGGTGAATGCAGCTATTAAGATTCTGCAAGAGCGATTGTACAAAGTGCTCAATGTCCTCTTTTGACATTCCTTCTATTTTGGTTCGTGTAAAAGAGAGTGATATCTTAGAGTAAGGACGTTTTACCAAGTCGATTGAAGCCTCTGCTAGTGATTCATCCATAGGAACTGAGGCATAACTAAATCGAATAATTCCAGAACGGTTTCCTAGAGCCTTATCTATTGCAGAACCAATTGTTATTGCAGTATCTTCAATAAGGTGGTGCTCTATGTTGTCTTTTGATTTTGATTTTACCTGTAGATCCATCATTGCATGTTTACCAAAGGCAGTAATCAAGTGATCAAGAAAGCTTATCCCAGTATTTACTGAGGTTTTACCATGTCCATCAAGGTTAACGCTAACTATAACCTCAGTTTCCTTTGTTGTACGATTAAGTTTGCTTGTTCTTGGCTTCATCGAAATCCCTAGCTTCTCAGATACCTCTAAACCAGATTTAATGCCTTCGGAAGTAGATCAATGGAATTTAGAATCAGTGGTACATTTTTTTCTTCAAATAATTTCTTTTTTTCTTCAGGATATTTGCTTGTTCCAATTATTCCACAAAAAGTTATTTTGTTTCCCATCTCAGTTGCCTTTTGTGCCATGATAAAATCTTCCATTGAATCACCAACATATAGACAGTGTAAAGATCCAATTCCCTTGAAAGTTCTTATCAAAGAATTAGGATTTGGTTTTGCAAGTTCTCGAGATTCGTCTTCTAAGAAAAAAGAGTTTTCGATATCAAACTCGTCTAATAGTTCTTCAAGGGAATAGCGGATTGATTCAATACCTCTACCAGATACAATAGCAATTTTATTACCAAATTTCTTTTTTAAGATTTCAATTAGTTCCTTTTTTACAAGTACAATATCGTTTTCAATTAATCCTTGTTCTGCAAAGTTAGAGTTTTTCTTAAATAATTTGGAATAGAGTTCAGATCCATAAAATATTTGATCAAATATAGAATAAAGGAGATTGTCAAGATGACGACCTGGATAATTTAATTTTTTTTTAAGTACAGTAATATCAGCATTAGAATTATCTAGAAATTTTTCTACGGATTTTATCCCTGTCTGATCTGCATTTTTAATTACTTCAAATACAAAGCGGCTACCAGATTTTTTAAGATTATTTGCAGCTGCTAACGAGAGTATTACAGCATAAGTAAGATCAACTTCATCGTTAAAACCTCCAGTTGCTTTAAACGCATCAATAATTTTAGAAGTAACAGGATCAAATTTCGAAATGTTACCTATTTCCTTAAGGATATAGGTAGTAGTTCTTTGAATAGCAAGATCATAAGAATTTGAAACATCAACTAAGACTCCATCACAATCAAAGATTATTCCATCAATATTTCGAAGTTCATTAGCTGTGGATTCTTGAGCATAGATGCCCTCTTCCACTTTTTTTAGTGTCATTGTAAAAGATCACGTATAGCAAGCAAGAATTTTGAGTTCATTTCTTTAGTTCCTACAGTAACTCGTAAGCAACCTTGGTATTTTCCAATCCTGCCTAGTTTTCTAATTGATATGCCTTGTTCAACTAATGCGGTATAGATTCGTCGATCAGCACCTTTGGCATCAAACAATACAAAATTTGCTTTTGAATCAAAAACCTCGAAGGTATTTGTTTTACGTAGGTTTTCAATAATTCTTTTTCTTTCCTTTTTGATCAGAGTAGAAGCGTCCTCCATGATTGTTGATTTTTGTAGTGCCAAAATCCCTGCCTCAATAGCAATAGTGTTTAATGGATAAGGATACTGAATTATGCGTGTAAAAACATCAGCTATTGCTTTGTTTGCAACAAAATAACCAAGACGTAATCCTGCTAGACCAAATTCTTTTGAAAATGTCCTAACAACGATTAGATTACTTTGAGATTTCACCATATTTAGAACAGAATAATCTCCAAATTCCACATAAGCCTCATCTATGATCACAGGTCCATCAAAATTTTTGATTAATTTTTCCAAGTCTTTTTTAGGAAACTGAAAACCTGTAGGATTATTTGGTGAATCCAAATATAATAAATCTGCATTTTTTGATTTTGACAGAAAGTTTTCTAGATCAAGTGTCATGTCCTTTGAAAAAGGGATTTTTATTGTTGGAATAGAGTATAACTTACACCGTTCTTCAAAAAATCCAAAAGTTGGATCCGATGTAAGTATACGAGTTTTCTTACTGCAAAAGTTTACTAGTAATAAATCAAGAATTTGGTCTGAGCCATTACCTACTCCAATCATAGAAGGAGAAACTTTAAGATTTTTTGATAACGCCTCAATTAGTTTTTCTATTCTCCCTAGTGGGTATTCTCTAACATCTGAAATTTTTTTTGCACCATCAATGAGGTCTCTTTGAAATTGTTTGTTAATCACAAAATTCTCATTTGAATCAAGTTTTAGTGCTTCTGATTGCTTTTCTGGTTTCTGATATCCCTGCAGACTAGATAGTTCTTTTATCTTTTTTTGAAACCATTCATTTTTCATTTCAAACGACTCCTCACTGCCTCATAGTGATTTGGGAGGCCTTCTGAGATACATAGAGCATTCATGTATTTTGAGATTTTACGTAAAGCAAGTTTAGAGGATTCAACTTCCGTTCCCAATTTCATAAAATCTAATACTGAAAGCGAACCTCTTACTTTTCCAAATCCATTTGTAGGAAGTATATGATTAGATCCCAACAAATAATCACTTGCAGCTGATGGAGTGTTTTCTCCAAGTAGAACTAGTCCTGCAGTTCTAATTTTCGATGCAAGTGATTTTGGTTTTTTAGTAATTATTTCAAGGTGTTCTGGTGCCAGTTTATTTGCTAATTGAATTATTTCGTTTTCAGATTTACATACAGCTACAAAACCATTTTTTTCCAAACTTTTTTGAACTATTTCCTTTCTTTTTATATTTCTAATTTTTTGGTTTAGAGATTTTATAATATTTTTTGCAACCATATCTGAAGTTGTCAATACAAAACAAAAAGTATCGACACTGTGCTCAGCTTGAGAGATTAGATCAGATGATATCAATTCAGGATTTGCAGTTGAATCTGCAATAATACCAAGCTCAGTTGGTCCTGCAATCATATCTATTGATACATCCTCACTTACCAATGATTTTGCAGTACTTACAAAAACATTACCTGGTCCTACGATTTTATCAACTAGCATGATAGAATTTGTACCATATGAAAGTGCAGCAATGGCTTGTGCACCACCTATTTTGTAAATTTCATCTACTCCACAAATATCTGCCGTAACAAGAGTAAGAGGATCAATTGTTCCTTGGTTGTTTGGAGGAGAAACAACAACAATTCTTTTTACTCCTGCAATTTTTGCAGGAACAACTGACATTACCAATGAACTTGGGTATCTAGCAGAACCACCTGGTACATAACAACCAACACTAGAAAGTGGAAAGAAAAGTTTCTTTATTATTACTCCATCTGTTTTAATTACAAAATCTTTCAGTTTATTTTTAACTGCTAATTCAGTTTTTGTTAATCGTTTTTTAGCAATTTTAATTGCATTTATCTGCTCTTTGGTTACTTGGGAATAGGAATTCTTTATTTCTTGTTTTGATACTTTTAGTGAACCCTTAATGAATCCGCCAAACTTTTTTTCATACTTTATGACTGCAGAATCGCCATTTTTTTTCACGTCTGAGATTATGGATTCAATGATTTTCTTGTTTTTTTTGGAGGGTTTAGGTGGGATTAATTCTGTTAATTTATCTATATCCCCAACAGTTATGATTTTCATCAATTTTCCTCATCACGCTTTATCTCCTCTAGTTCTAATATCTGCCTAGTTTCGTGTACTACCAATCCTTGGGCAATTTTTCTGAGTTTTGGAACAATCTTGTAAAAGTCAGATTTTGGAATTACAGTGTTCACTCCATACCATCCTTTCTCGCTAAGAGGACTAACAGTTGGTTTTTTGAGGGATGGAACTTCTTGTAACAATTTTTTAAGATTTTTTTCCTCAACGTTAAGATAAATGTGCAGATATTTCCTTCCAATAACTGCTCCTCTCATCAAAGTTACTATATCAAAAATTTTTCCACGTTTGGATTGGTCTCTCAATGAATTTTTATTTGCAACCAAGAATGCATTTGATTCTAGAACTTTATCTACAATCTTTAATTGGTTTTGTTTTAGAGTGGTTCCTGTTTCCGTAACATCCATTATGGCATCTACATCATCTGGGGGTTTTGCTTCTGTTGCACCAAATGATAAGTGAATTTGAACATTCTTGTTTGTGCCAAGTCTTACCCAAGGCGTCACAATAAGAGGATCTTTAGAACCATAAGATTTCTTATAGGATTTTAATTGTTTAATAAATTTAGAAGCAGTTGTAAGATATTCCGAAGATATTCTCAGGATTTTTTTCTGCTTAGCATATGCAGCTATCATGGCATCAAGATTTTTGTATTTATATTTGTCAGGAATTGCAATTACAAGTTTTATTTTTCCATACTCTAAATCCAAAATCGGTTCAACATTTGCATTGGTTTCATCTATCCAGTCTTTTCCCGTAATCCCGACATCATACAACCCTTCTGATACCAAGTTTGGAATCTCTTGTGGTCTTAACATTTTCACAATTATTTGTGGATCATCTAGAAAAACTCGATAAGTTCTACTTGTACGGTTTACCTTTGTCCAGGATTTTTCAAGTATTTTGAAGGTAGCTTCTTCAAGACTTCCTTTTGGTATGGCAAATTTTACTTTAGACATTTCTAATCCTGTAGCATTTTAGGTATATAATTTGGTGTTTAAATTTGGTCAAGCAATTCCTTTGCTCTATTAAGTGAGATATTATTTTCTTGAACCATTTTTTGTACTATTTTATCTACCTGTTCAGGCTTGGCACCTGCTGCAGATGCAATATTTTTAGCATGAAGTTTCATGTGGCCTTTCTGTATTCCTTCTGTGGCTAGAGCCCTTATTGCACTAAAGTTTTGAGCTAGTCCAACTGATGCCATAATACATGCAAGCTCTTGAGCTGAAGTAACTCCTAAGATTTTTGTACAAATTTTAGCCATTGGATGAACATTAATTATTCCACCAACAATTCCTACAGATAGAGGTAACTCAATATTTCCAATTAGATTTCCATTTTTATCTTTTGACCATTTGGTTAAAGAACCATATCTACCACTATGTGCAGCAAAGGCATTTGCTGCAGCTTCAATTGCTCGACTATCCTGACCTGTTGCATTTGCAACAGCAATGATACCATTCATAGTTCCTTTGTTATGAGTTACAGCACGATATTCGTCATTAACTGCAAATTGATATGCCAAAATTATATTATCGATAACTTGTTCTCCACCTACTCCTTGCTTATCAAAGATTGCTGTAGCTCTTACCATTCTTCTTGTAGAATAATTTGATAAAATTCTAAGAACTACTCGTCCTCCAGTTAATTTTTCAATTAATGGTGCGATAGCCTCACACATTGTGTTTGTTACATTTGCACCCATCGCATCTCCTACATCAATTAAAAGCTCAACAATCAACATGGGACCAACTTCTGTTTTAATCTCTTTACATGTGATCTCCTTTGCCCCCTTTCTCATCTTTGAAAGAGTCTGACTCTTAGAATTTGCAATGTCAAGAATTTCTTGCGAAGATTGCATAATTTTTGGTATAGAAGACTTTGTATCTGAATTTACTACTTGAATCTGACCAATGCAAAATGATTCATCAGCTTTAGCTGAAAAACCTCCCTGAATTTTTGCAATTTTTGCAGCATTTGATGCTGCAGCAATTACTGATGATTCTTCAATTACCATAGGAATAAGATAGTCTTTTTGATTTACTTGGAAATTAGTTGCAATTCCAAGTGGTAATGAAAAAACTCCGATTGCGTTTTCTACCATTGTATCTGCTTGTTCAAAGGAAATTCCTCCACCAGGATTTGTGATTATCTCTATTTCTGTTTCAGTTAAGTTAGAAAAATTTTTTAGTATCTCAAGTTTTTCTTTCCTATTTTTTTCAAAAAATTTTGGAATAGAAGAATCGACCAATTTACCTCAGAATCCTCACCAATTTATCATCAGAACTATCTGGAAATGCTTTGCCATCTGTATTTGATGTTATGAGGTATAGATAGCCATCAGGTCCCTCATTAACATCCCTTATTCGTCCCAAACCACTCAAAATGCTTTTTTGATATTCAACCTCCCCAGCAGTTATTTTCAGCCTATCTAGTTTCTCAGGTTTCATTGAAGCCATTATCATATCATTCTTGAATTCTAATTTATCTCCTGAATAAAATACAATTCCCCCAGGTTCTATTTCTGGATCATAACACATAAGGGCATTAACAAAATCGCCATCACCTGAACATTGTTGTTCAGGCCAACCATAATTTTTCCCTTTAATTACCAAATTAATTTCATCATTTTTTGATGGTCCCATTTCTGTGACATATAGGCTTCCTGATTTGTCCCAGGCCATTCCTCGAGGATTGCTATGTCCGTATGAATAAACTTGTGAATTTGAAAATGGATTGTCAGATGGAATTGAACCATCATCATTTAATCTTAAAATTTTTCCAGCTAATGAATTCAAATCTTGAGCGTCATGTGAAGAATCAGAACCTGCGCCTGTCGCAACATATAGCTTATTGTCAGGTCCAAATTTCATCACTCCTCCGTTGCTAAACCTATTTCCTGGAATCTTGTCTAGAATAGTAATTGCGTCTTTTAACTTATTTTCAGATTCCGTTATTTTGAGAATTTTATTCCATAGATTTCC
>Ga0209845_1000073_pt1 | contig 12897 bp, 14 predicted proteins | sample GWRWS2_50_60_FD_187239 | JGI IMG/M metagenome (GOLD analysis project Ga0209845, IMG submission 187239) | Riverbed sediment microbial communities from areas with vegetation nearby in Columbia River, Washington, USA - GW-RW S2_50_60 (SPAdes)... | ecosystem: Environmental > Aquatic > Freshwater >... | reverse complement strand
ACGAACCCGTCCGGCTGCACCTCGGTAACCGTCCGCGAGATCAGCACGACGTCGGTGCCGTTGATCTCGTAGGTATCCGTCACCGTGACGGTATTGCCGGAAGAATTGACGAATGATTGCACGTCGACGAGAGTTTCCGCCCGCGCCGGTATGGCGGCGAGCGTCACCCAGGTCAGCACCATCGCCGCGATCAGGATTGCCCCGAGCTTTCGCATCGTCATGTGCTCCCTTCTGCTATCAAGGAGCAGCAAATGCTGTGCCAGAGGCTCCCACGAACTTCCATCAAGGTTCCACGGAATTTGGCTGCACGAAACTCCCATGATCTTGCATTGGAGTGCCCAGGACCGCTGTTGGGCGCCGAGAATACGACACAGCGTGGCCGCAGAGCTGATCGAGACGCGGGTCCGGGGCAACGTCTTCGTGTGGACGCTCGGCGGGGAGACCATGCAGACCGCCTATGGCACGAATGCCGTGGGGGTGCTCGGCGAGGGGGCGGTCCTCATCGTTGACCCGCTCATCACGCCGGCCTACGGACGGCTGCTCGCAACAGCCGTGCGCCGGCATACAGCCGCTCCGGTACGGTTCGTCCTCTTCACACACCATCACACCGACCACACACTGGGCGCAGCGGCCTTCGAAGACGCGGGCGCAGCGCTCATCGCTCACCGGGCCTGCCGGGAACGGATGGAAGAGGAACATCCGGGGATCATTGCTTCGCGCAAAGCCCAACCAGAACTGGCTGAGTTGTTTGCGGACGCGCGACCGGTGCCCCCGGCGGTGACGTTCGACGAAGCGCTGGTCCTGCATATCGGAGACGTCGAGGTGGAGGTCTGGCACCCGGGATGGTGCCACACGCCCGGGGACGCATTCCTTTACCTGCCGGCCGAGCGGGTCGCGATCTGCGGAGACCTGGTCTTTGCCGGCTACCACTACAATTACGAGGACGCCTCACTCCCGGGCGTGCGCGAAGGATTGCGCGCACTGCACTCTCTCGACGCGGACGTCTTCGTCCCCGGCCACGGCGCCCCGGCAGGATCGGAGATCCTGCAGGCACAGGCGATCTACCATGAGACGGTTGAAGCGATCGTGAAGAGTGGGGTCGCAGCCGGACAGGATGACGGCGCAATTGCCGCGAGTATCCGCGAGCGTTTTCCCGGCTACCGCCTCGGGATGGTAACACAATACGCGGCAGCGCGCGTGCGCGAGCACGTGGCGAAACACGCAGCGGCACCTTCAGGAGCCCGCGATGAAGGTTGAGGTGGAGTGGACGCCTCCGATGCGATTCGAGGGATTGTCCCAGAGCCGGGCCCGGGCCGTGATGGAGTCTCGGGCCGAGGGGACCGCTCCCGCGGGCCCCTCCCCAGTGGAATCGGTGCTGATGGCCCTGTGTGCGTGCTCGGGGATCGACGTAGTGGAGATCTTGCAGAAGATGCGCGCGAACCTCGCCGGCCTCCACATCGAAGCCGATGCAGAGCGGGCTCCGGAGCCACCGCGGGTGTTCACGAAGATCCACTTGCGCTTCCGCTGCGGGGGCCGGGGTCTCACGCGAGAGCAGGCCGAACGCGCGGTGAATCTCTCACTGGAGAAATACTGTTCAGTCGCCGCGATGTTGCGCAACACCGCGGCACTGTCCCACGAGGTCGTCCTCGAAGAGTTCTAGCGCCTCCAGAGGCGCGGCCACGCCCACGTGGCGATCAAACCGACAGCCACACCCGCGGCGTTGGCCGCCAGATCCCCCACCTCCGCATTGCGCGTCGGCAGCACCCACTGCACCGCCTCGACCGCAGCCCCGTACCCCCAGGCCAGCAGACCGGCGGGCCAGGGCGCAAGCCATCGCGCGAGGAGCGCGCTCAGGATGGCGTATCCCACGACATGCCACCCGGCCCCGTTTGGACCGCCGCCCCCTGCAGGGATGAAGGACCCGATCAGGATGAGCCCCATCCAGATGCCGGTGACACCACGCCACAGGCGGGTCCCCCTGGAGATCACGTTGCGCGTCGACTGCATCCCCCCGCCTTCCTCTCCACCAAAAGTATTCCCCTCACGGCTGGAGGAGGCGTGGCAGGAACAGGGGGATGGCCGGCACGTAGGTCACGATCACGAGGGTTATGAGCAGGCAGATAATGAACGGAATTGCTTCGCGGAAGACCTTCCCCACGGGCTGTTTGGCGACCGCGCAGGCGGTGAGCAGCACGGAGGCCACCGGCGGGGTCTGCTGCCCGATAGCCAGGTTCAGGGTGACGATGATCCCAAAGTGGGTGGGATCGATGCCCACCTGGCGCACGAGCGGCATCACGATCGGGACGATGAGCAGAATGGCCGCAGCGCTGTGCAAGAACATGCCGGCGACCAGGAGGAAGAAGTTCAGAAACAGCAGCACCAGGTAGCGGTTCGTCGTCAGCCCAAGCACCCAGGCGGCGAAGTGCTGGGGCACCTGTTCGTTGGTCAGGTACCATCCGAGCACGCCCGACGCCGCGACAATCAGCATGACGCTCGCGGTGGAGATCACGCCCTCGAGCGTGACCTTCCACAGTTGGGGGAAGTTCATCTCGCGGTAGATAAACGTCCCGATGATGAACGCACCCAGCACCGCCAGCCCGGCCGCTTCCGTCGCCGTGACGATCCCGCCGAACATCCCGCCCAGGATGATCACCGGCAGCACGAGCGTCCAGCCGGCCTCGCGAAATGCCCGCCCAAACCGGCGCAGCGAGAACGCCTCCTCCACCGGGAAGCCGTACTTGCGGGCCTTGTAGTAGACGACCGCCATCAACAGCCCGCCGCCGATCACGCCTGGAGCAAACCCTGCCAGGAAGAGGCGCGTGACCGTCGTTTCGGCCATCACCGCGTAGAGGATCATGGGGATGCTCGGCGGGATGATGATCGCGATCGAGGCCGTCACCGAGGTGAGGGCCGCCGTGAACTGGGGCGTGTACCCCTTCTTCACCATGGCCGGGATGATGATGCTGCCGAGCGCCGCGACGTCGGCGACCGCGGAGCCGGAGATCTCGGCGAAGAACATCGAGTCCACGACGTTGACCATCGCCAGACCGCCGCGCACATGCCCAACAAATGCCGAGGCCAGGTTGATGATACGCAGGGAGATGCCGGAGGAATTCATCAGACCGCCGGCAAGCACAAACAGCGGGATGGCCAGGAGCGGGAACTTTGCCGCGCCGCTGAAGAGCTGCAACGGGATGACGGCCGGGGTGGTCCCGCCTCCCGCGAGCAGCGCAAAGAGGACCGCACCGATCAGCGCGTAGCCGATGGGAACTCCGATCACCGAGAGCGCGACAATGAGCCCGATGACGGCGAGGCTCACGGCGGTGCATCCCGACCCGCGATCCGCAGGACCACGCGTGGCAGGTTCACGAGGAAGATCAGCGCCCCGCTGATGGGGATCGCCGAGTACACCCACGACAGCCGGACGGCCCGCACACTGATGGCGGTGTCGAACGACGCCGCCTGCACCAGCTTCCAGCCATAGACGACAAGCGCGGCCTGAATCACGAGGACGATGACGTCTGACAACATCAGCAATGCCCGGCGCAGCGCGGGCGGCAGGTAATCGAGCAGGGTCTCAAATCCGATGTGCGCCCCACGGTGCGCGGCGAGCACGGAGCCGTAGAAGGTGAGCCAGACCAGGAGGAACTCCGCAAACTCGTCGTACCATGGCAAGGCGCGCTGGACGACGTAACGGTACCACACGCCAAGCAGCACGATGACGGCCATGGCCACCATCTGCAGCGTGCACCAGACCTCGAGCAATGCGACGAACTGTCCGTAGGCGCGCAGAAATGGAGAGGGCCGGGGCGGCGCGACCGACTCGCCCCGGCCCTGGATGATCACTAACGCGGCACAAGCGACTGAATGAGCTTCACGAGCGCGGCGCCTGTGGGGACCTCTTTGGCAAAGTCCTCGTAGATCTTCTCGGAGGCCGCGATGAAGGCTCTCTTGTCCACCTCATTGACCTGCAGGCGCGGATTGGCCTTCTTCATGTCCCCGACAAGCGAGTTGTCCAGACGCTCCCCCTGCGCCCGCGCGTAGTCACCCACTTCCTCGGCGATCCTTTTGATCGTCAGACGGACGTCCGGTGGGACCCGCTGCCACCACTGCTCTCCCGCCGTCGGATACGCCGGCGTGTAGACGTGGCCGGTCATGGATAGGTAGCGCTGGACTTCGTGCAGCTTCGCACTCCAGATCTGTGCCAGGGGGTTCTCCTGACCGTCCATCACGCCGGTCTGCAGTGCGGAGAACACCTCTGCGAACGCCATGGGGGTCGGGTTGGCGCCGTAGGCCTGGAACATCTTCTGCCGCCACACGCCCCGCGGGATGCGCAGCTTGATGCCGCGCAGATCGTCGGGTTTGTTGATCGGCCGGACGTTGTTCGTGACGTGCCGGTAGCCGTTCTCCCATGTGGCGAGCAGCCGGAGCCCCTTCACCGCTTGCGCCTCGAGCAGATTCTTCTTCACGTCCGCATGCTCGGCTACCGCTTTCATGTGCCGGCGGTTGACGATGATGTAGGGCATCTCGAAGACGCCGAAGGCGTCGTCCACGGAGCTCATGATCGTGGACGGCAGGAACATCTCCAGCGCGCCGATGCGGACGCCGCGGATCATGTCCTCGTCCGTACCGAGCTGGCTGCTGTGGAAGACCCGCACTTCGACGCGGCCGGCCAGTTCCCGGTTCACGCGGCGGGCGAACTCCTGGGCGGTCAGCTCAAAGAGCGAATCGGGAAACCCGACGTGCCCGAAGCGAATGAGGATCCTCTGCTGGGCGCCCACCCGCGGCACATTGACGAGGCTGAGCGTAAACACGAGCAGCAAGATCACCACGCCCCAGCGAACCAGGCGGTGTGTCTTCATAGCTTTCCCCTCCCTCTCGTTATCCTTTGGTGATACGCGCGAGGAACGATTCCATCAGAAACTTCTGGCATGCCGCGACGCCGGCGCCCATAGGCACCCGTACTCCTGCCAACGCCAGCGCCATCTCGACGCCCGCGACGGTGGCGAGCACCTCGAGCTCGTTGAGCGCGCCGAGATGCCCGATACGAAATACTCGGCCGCGTAAGCGGCCGAGGCCTGTCCCAAGGGAGAGTTGGAAATGGGTCTCTGCGGCTTCGAGAACCGCCTCCGAATCCGTGCCCTCAGGCATCCTGACCGCAGTGAGTGTGTTGGAGTACTCAGTGGGATTCTTGCATAGCACCTGGAGCCCCCACGCCTTCACCGCGCGGCGCACTCCCTCGGCCAGACGGAGGTGGCGGGCGAGGACCTGGGGTAGGCCTTCTTCCTGGAGCATGCGCACGGCTTCCCGCAGACCGTACAGCATCAACGTCGGCGGCGTGTAGGGGAAATAGCCGCGCTGCATTTCCGCGATGACGGGCCGCCAGTCGAAGAAGTAGCGTGGTGTCGTTACCTGCTCGGCGCGGGCCAGCGCGCGGGGTCCGACGCAGAGGACCGCCATTCCCGGGGGCAGCATGAGCCCTTTTTGCGTCCCGGTGAGCGCAACGTCGATCCCCCAATCGTCGAAGCGGAAGTCGATGCTGCCGAACGAGCTCACGGTGTCCACCAGCAGCAGGGCCGGATGCCCCGTGGCGTCGATCGCCTCGCGGATCGCCCGGGCATCGGACGTGACTCCCGTCGAGGTCTCGTTGTGCACGAGGAGGACGGCCTTGTACGTGTGGCTCTTGTCCGCGGCCAGCCGGTCCCCGACGAGCGAAGCGGGGACGCCCTGGTCCCAGGGCAGGTCGAGCTCGTCTACTTGTGCGCCGTAGCGCCTTGCGACGTCGGCGAACATGTGGCTGAAATGGCCGATGTTGAACGCCAGGACGTGGTCGCCGGGGTTCAGCGTGTTGACAATCGTGGCTTCCCATGCGCCCGTGCCCGACGCCGGAAACAGCACGATCTCCCCTCGTGCGGTCTGGAACACCTGGCGCAATCCGGCAACAACCTCGGCGACGAGGGCGGGCAGTTCGGGACCGCGATGATCCGGCACCGGGCGGTCCATCGCCCTGAGAATGCGATCGGGGACGTTGGTGGGACCCGGGATCTGCAGGAAGTGGCGGCCCGGCATTTATCGGGTACAGTTCGTCGCCCGCGCCGTGCGCGCCTTCCCAAGCTGTTCCGAGTGAAGGAGGTCCGGAAGCCGGAAGCCAATGGGGCGCGAGAGGTGAACGCGGTGGATGCACTCGAAGGCGTGCGCGTCGTAGACCTGAGCCAGGTCATGGCGGGTCCCTACTGCACGATGCTGCTCGGAGACTTCGGCGCGGACGTCATCAAGGTCGAGCCGCCGGGGGGAGACTCGACGCGGCAGATGGCCGGAGCCATGGACGGCGAGAGCCCCAGCTTCTGGGCGGTCAATCGGAACAAGCGAGGGATCGTGGTCGACTTGAAGGCGAAGGAGGGAGCGGAGATTATCCGGGCGCTCGCCGTGCGCGCCGATGTATTCGTGGAGAATTTTCGGCCCGGCACACTGCGCCAGTACGGCCTTGACTATGCGGCGCTCCGCGACGAGCACCCGGGACTTATCTACGCGTCGATTTCCGGCTTCGGACAGACCGGACCGTATGCCCCGCGGGGCGGATTCGACCTCATTGCGCAGGGCATGTCGGGCATCATGTCCGTGACGGGCGATCGCGGGCTCCCGCCGATGAAGAGCAGCCTGCCCATTACCGATCTGGGCGCGGCGCTGTTCACGGTGCAGGCAATCCTTGCCGCCTACGTGCACCGGCTCCGGACCGACCGGGGACAATACATCGACGCGTCGCTTTTGGAGGCCGGCATCGCACTCTCGGTATGGGAGTCGGCGCAATACTTCTCCGGACGAGGCATCCCGGAACCGGCGGGATCGGCGCACCGGATGTCCGCGCCCTACCAAGCCATCCGCTGCGCAGACCGATACATCAACGTCGGCGCTGCGAACCAGCGCACATGGGAGCGCCTGGCCGGGGCGATCGGCCGCCGGGACCTGCTGGGGCGTCCGGAATACGCGACGGATGCCCGGCGCGCGGAGCGACGCCGCGAGCTGGCCGCGGAGATCGAGCGGACGATGTCCGCCAGGCCCGCCGCACACTGGCTCGACGCGCTCGAGCGCGCGGAAGTGCCCTGCGGCCCGATTCTGAACTATGGCGAGGTATTCGCGGATCCTCACGTGCAACATCGACAAATGGTCCAGGAGGTCGTGCATCCCGCGGCGGGACAGATCAGGCAGCTTGGGCCGGCGGCGAAGCTTTCGGAGACGCCCGCCCGAATCCGCCGGCCCGCCCCCACCCTCGGGCAGCACACCGCGGAAGTCCTGCGCGAGCTCGGGTATGATGCCCGGACGATCAACGATCTAGTTTCTCGCGGCGTCGTCGCCGCGAGCGAAGCAAGACAACCCCCTACAAGAGGAGGGTCCCGTGCCTAAACGGACCGAGGAGATCCTGCTGGAGCAGGACGGCGCCGTGGCGGTGATTACCTTCAACCGGCCGTACGCGCGAAATGCGCTGACCTGGAACATGTACGACCGCCTGGTCGAGTTCTGCGACGAGGTCGACCGCAATCCGGACATCCGCGTGGTCATCCTCCGGGGCGCGGGCGATCAGGCGTTCGTGGCCGGCACCGATATCGGCCAGTTCCAGGCGTTCGAGCGCCCGCAGGACGCCATCGCGTACGAGCAGCGGATCGAGCACGTGATCGATCGTCTGGAGCGAGTCCACCAGCCGACGATCGCACAGTTGCACGGGTACTGCGTCGGCGGAGGGATGTCGATCGCGCTGGCCTGCGATTTCCGCTACGCGGCGCCGAATCTCCGCATGGGCGTCCCGATTGCGCGCACGCTGGGCAACTGCCTCTCCATGAGCAACTACGCGCGGGTGATGGACCTCGTGGGGCCGGCCAGGGCAAAGGAATTGATCATGCAGGCCCGCATGCTCACCGCGGACGAGGCGTTGCGTCTGGGGGTCGTCAACGAGGTGGTGCCAGACAAACAGCTGGACACGCGCGTCCGCGAGATCGCGGAGATGTTGACACAACTCGCCCCGCTGACATTGCGTGCGACGAAAGAAGCCATCCGGCGGATTCAGGCGCGCCGCCGCATCGAATCGCGCGAGGGCGAAGACCTGATTGTCTCGTGCTATATGAGCGAGGACTTCCGCGCCGCCGTGCGTGCCTTCCTTGAGAAATCAACCTACGTCTGGCAAGGACGGTAGTACGCGACCGAACGTCTGATCGCCGCGAATCCAGAAAACCCTGCTACGCTCGCTCGCTATCCGGGGAAAACCTATTTTAGAGGAAGCGTGCCCTTTGACGAACCGGCGGCACCAAAGCCCAGTTGAGCACAGCCGTTGGTCGATGGACATCTGTTTCGACGTTCGCCCCAACGTGCTCCGCATCGCCCGCAAACTCGCGGGAGCCGCCGCACTGGCGCTTGGCGCGCCGGGGCAGACAGCATTCGACCTTGAAGTGGCGCTGGGAGAGGCCCTCAGCAACGCCTATATCCATGCCTATGGCGAGCGGCCGCGCGGGCAAATCCGGATGCACTTTGCGTTCGAGGGCACCCGCCTGACCGTCACCATCGTTGACAATGGAAGGGGGCTGCGCAGGCAGCCGCAGATCCCGTCCACCATCCCACTGAGCAATGCGCGCGGCCGAGGGCTTTACCTCATGAGCCATCTGATGGACGACGTCAAGGTGATTCATCCCTTCAGAGGCCGGCGTGGCACCGCCATTCGGATGAAAAAGCAGCTCGTGAAGGAGAAAATCGGCAATCAGGTCTAGAGAGCCTGTGATACAAGGCGGGCTGCTTCTCCCGGCTGGGGGAAGCGTCCCGTGTTCTTCTTATTGAAGACTTCTTTGTCCCCGACCAGCACCACGAAGCGGCCCCCGTGGCTGGGCACAATCGTGAGTCCGGTGATCTGGTCGCCGTGCTCGCTCAGGATTTCTTCCGCCACACGGGCGGCGTGACCCTGATACCCTCATTCATTGCAGTACTCGATCTGCACCTTTGTCGCCATGGCGCCTCCACCTGACGGATTCAGCTCAACCGCCACTGGTTATAGGCTCGCGTGGTTCGCGGCGCTCGTTCTGCACGAAGAAGATGTAATCGAGATCCTGCGCCTCGATCCCGAATTGCCGCAGCAACCCCATCGCCTGCGCGCGGTGGTGGACCTCGTGCATGAGCAACTGCAGCGCCAGATCACCGCGTCTGGCTGTGTAGATTGTGACTTGGTCACGATGGATTAGACGGGTCTCCACCACCCGATCGGGGTCGGTGATGCCGGCCAGTGTAGCCCGGGTCTGGGGAACTTGGACGCGCCAGGCGCGTTCCACATCGGCGAACGTCGGGCAGGTGCGCGCGGTGATCGGCCAGTCGTCCCAGCTGAAGGGGATGGGGAAAGGCTCTTCACGCGCGCGCATTGCCAGCCACCACTCGGTGCCGGCCAGCTCCACCATCGTCGTCTGCAGCGTATGCAGGCCGAAGGGAAGCTCCTTCGTGTATCGTTCCTGGGTGAGAGGTCGAATCCAATCAAACAGCTTCTCGCGGGCCTGCGTCAACACATCATACACTCGACCGAAATCGAACATGCCACCATCATGACCGATCAGAGCGCGGCAGACAAGACGGGCCGATGTGTGGTAGTGGGTCAATGAAAGCGGCGCCTGGGCTCAGGCCTATGGCATTAGGGTGGCTGAGCTGCCAGACCGTTACTGGGTCCGGACCCAGTTGAGGATGTCATCGACGATGCGTTCTGGTACGGGTCACGAGGCCGGTCGTTGCGACGGCCAAAGAACTTCTCGGACTCAAATCCATTGTGCGCATGGCACCGAAGCTGAATGTTTTCAGCGCTCGCCTCTCCGCCCGCGCTGTAGGGCACAACGTGATGAAACTCGAGGAAGGCCCGCTCTGTGCAGCGGCGCCCGTCATGAGCCACGAAGCCGCACTGCCCGCCATCGCGCGTCCACACCGTTCGCTTGACCTCAGCCGGAATGTGACGTGACCTGGGGATTGTGCCGCGGCTGCTGCGCTGGCGATCGGCGTCACTCTCGCGGGGGCGGTCCGTGGCGGCGAACTTACGCTTTGTCAGGTCGTTGAGGAGTGCTGTCAGCGCTCGATCGATGATCTCCCCGACGTCTCCGTCCGGGATCTGGGAACGCAGCAACTCTTGAGCCCGCAGGAGTTTCGCATGCGTTTCGGCGTTCGCCGTGAATTGCACTTTGTACTGCTGGGGCGCCAGCGGGGCGATGACAGGCCTACGGGCCGGGACTGCTGCTTCCACCGCTGGAGAGAGCTCGAGAGTCGGCGCCGACAGGTCGCTGTGGCCAGGGTTCTCAGCCGCGAGCCTTGGTGACGGGAGCCTGCGGATGGACGACGCCACAGACGGCTGGGGTCGCATTTGCGCCACAAGTTCTTGGACCTGCCGCTTGCTCTTGTGCTTTGCCGACTCAAGAAGATCGGCATGGTTCTCGGGAGTGAGGTCCGGGACCAGCAATCCTACTGTCGTGAGGTTCACGGACCCATCACCGATCAGGTCGAGAATGATGGGGTATCTGCGCGCGGCCCGGGCTGCCTCGATACGGCTGTAGGCGGCATACTCAGAAAGATGGAGCACCTGCACACAGTAGGTGAACATCGAAGCGCAGCCTTCAGCGAGGTACAGCTGTCGCTCGTCCAGGACGGCGAGGTGGGCGATAAGGGTCGCTGTCGCCTCGCGTTCCCGCTGAGCGAGGAGTTTCACGCGCGCGACGACTTCCTCATTGGAGAGCTGACCAGCAAGAGAAAGAACGGTTGTGCTCATGATCGAAATATAGCATGGAGATTTTGTGCCTCCTGGGAATGGCCCAGAGGGCGGCGAGTTAGCGCGACTCTCGTTGTGGGAGGCTCTTCAGCTTAACGCAGTCCTGGGGCGACCTTGTACCCATGGGATGCATTTAGGAAGGACGCTTGGCAGATTACTTGAGTCCCTCTGGAAACTTGTCAATAGCCAATTTGGTCATTGTCGGCTTCCCGACATCAACTGGGTCCGGACCCAGTTGAGGAGAGCCGGCGGAACGCGGTCTGGAACGTGAACGCCGTCGCATCCAGCAGGAAGCGCCCTCTCGCAGGCCGCACAATTGAACCCACTACCCACGTAAGCACCTGCGGACGCGGGCGGGCAGCGTCGCGGCGGCGCGACTTAGCCGGCGATCTCAACCGCCCGGATCGCCCCAATGCCGTCGACCTCGGCGATCTCACGGACCACCGGCGCCGGCACAGAGCAGTCAACGGTCAGGACCATCACCGCGGTCCCGCCCGGCGCGGCGCGGCCGACCTGCATGCCGGCGATATTCACGCGATGGTCGCCCAGAATCGAGCCGACACGCCCGATCATCCCGGGCCGGTCCACGTTCCAGATGAAGAGCATGTGCGGCGCGGGGGTGAGGTCAATACGATACCCGTCCAGATGCGTGATGCGCGGCTCGCGACGCCCAAAGAGCGTGCCGCCGATGACAACCGGGCCGGCGCCGGTCTCGAGCCGCACCGTGATCAGGCTGCTGAAGTCCTCGCCCTGCTCGCGGGTGCGCTCGCTGAGCGCCAGACCGCGCTCTCTGGCCAGGACCGCGGCATTCACGACATTGATCGGCTGATCCAACACCGCCTGGAGCATTCCAGTGAGAAAGCTCGCGCTCAGCAGCGGAGTCTCCTCCGCCGCCACTTCGCCCTCGTACGCGAACTCCGCGCCCTCGATCGGTCCCTCCGCCAGTTGCTGCGCGAGGGTCCCAAGCGTGCGCGCGAGGTCCACGAACGGCCGGAGCCGATCCCACACCTCTTCGTGGAGGACCGGCGCATTGACGGCGCCTTTGACCGGACGGCCTTCCAGCGCCAGGAGGACCTGTTCGGCGATCTCTACGGCGATGCTGCGCTGAGCCTCCGCAGTGGAGGCGCCCAGATGCGGCGTCGCCACGACGCGGGGATGCCGCAACAAGGGAGTGTCTCCTGGCGGCTCCTCCTCGAACACGTCGAGTGCCGCGCCGCCGACCCAGCCCTCTTCCAGCGCGGCCAGCAGCGCTCCCTCATCGATCAGCCCCCCGCGAGCGCAGTTGACGATCAGCGCGCCGGGCCGCATCCGGTTGAGTTCCGGCTCACCGACAAGGTGATGCGTGCGCGGGGTGAGCGGCACGTGCAGGGTGAGCACCTCGCTCCGTTCCAGCAGGGCTTCCCATGCGGTGAGCTCGGCCCCGGAGCGCGCCGCATGGTCGGCGGCCAGGAACGGGTCAAACGCGATCACACGCATCCCAAACGCCGCGGCGCGGCGGGCGACCTGACTGCCGATCTTCCCCAGCCCGACAACGCCGAGCGTTTTCCCATAGAGCTCGACGCCGGTAAACGGCTCCCGCTGCCACTCACCCCGCGACAGGGCAGCATGCGCGGCCGGCAGACGCCGCGCCAGCGCGAGGATCATCGCCATGGTGTGCTCGGCGGTGCTGACGGCGCTGCTCTCAGGCGTGTTCAGCACGATGATGCCGCGGCGGGTCGCAGCATCCACGTCGATGTTGTCTACGCCCACCCCCGCTCGCGCAATCACGCGCAGGCGCGCGGCATGGGCGAGAGCCGGCCGGTCGATCCGTGTCCGACTGCGCACGATCACCGCGTCGGCGTCGGCAATTGCGGCGTGCAGATCCTGGGGCGTACCCGGCTGATGGGTCACCACTTCGGCATGCCCCGCCAACCGCTGGAGGCCTTCGGGCGCCAGTCCGTCGGTAATGAGGATCTTCATCTCGAGGACACGGGGCTTCGCCGGTGGCCCAGTTCCGCCAGGACGCGCTCCAGTGCGGCGAGCGCCTCCACAATCTGCGCTTCCTGCACGTATCCCATATGGCCAATGCGGAAAATCCTGCCGTCGAGCGCTCCCTGGCCGCCGGCTACCGCCACGCCGAACTGCCC
>Ga0209845_1000072_pt1 | contig 12942 bp, 9 predicted proteins | sample GWRWS2_50_60_FD_187239 | JGI IMG/M metagenome (GOLD analysis project Ga0209845, IMG submission 187239) | Riverbed sediment microbial communities from areas with vegetation nearby in Columbia River, Washington, USA - GW-RW S2_50_60 (SPAdes)... | ecosystem: Environmental > Aquatic > Freshwater >... | reverse complement strand
AGCTCACCCGCTCGTTGCTGTCGTCGATCTCGACGCGCAGCCCCCGTGACGCAAGTTGTTCGCGTACCTGCCGCGCATACTCCGCATGCCGGTCGGCGATCGGCAACACGCGCGCCTGCTCGGGGGCCAGCCAGAGCGGGAAGTCTCCCTCGTAGTACTCGATGAGGAAGGCAATCATCCGCTCCATCGTGCTGATGATGGCGCGGTGGATCATCACCGGCGTGTGCGCCTTCCCGTCCTCGCCGATGTACTCGAGCTCGAACCGCTGCGGGAGGACGAAGTCCAGCTGGATCGTGGAGAGGCTCTCCTCCTTCCCCGTGGCCGTCCGGATCTGCACGTCCAGCTTGGGCCCGTAGAACGCCGCGTCGCCGACGACCGGCGTGTAGTCCAGCCCGAGATCATCGAGCACCTCGCGCAGCATCCCCTCCGCCGTGGCCCAGTGCCGTTCATCCGGATAGTAGTTTGCCTTGTCGGCCGGGTCGTGTAGCGAGAGGATGTTCTTGAAGTCCGTGATCTTTAGGTCCCGGTAGACCTCGTGGATGAGGTGCACGACCCCGGCGAACTCCTCCTTAATCTGGTCTGGCCGGCAGAAGATATGTGCGTCGTTCAGCGTCATCGAGCGCACGCGGTGCAGCCCCGTGAGCGCCCCGGACCGCTCGTAGCGGTACATTCGACCGAGCTCCGCGATCCGCACCGGGAGGTCGCGGTACGAGTGCTGGTCCTGCTTGTAGATCATGATGTGGTGCGGGCAGTTCATCGGCTTGAGCACGAGCTGCTCGTGATCGACCTCTATCGGCGGATACATGTTCTCGCGGAAATGCTCCCAGTGCCCTGAGATCTTGTACAGCGTAGAGGACGCCAGATCGGGGGCGTAGACGTGCTCGTAGCCGTGGCGCAGCTCCACGTCGATAATGTAATTCTCGAGGATGCGCCGGATCGTCGCCCCACGGGGTAGCCACAGCGGGAGTCCCTGCCCCACCTCCTCGGCGAATGCAAAGAGCTTCAACTCGCGGCCGAGGCGGCGGTGGTCGCGCCGCTTCGCCTCCTCCTGCATGCGCACGAACTCGTCCAATTGCTCTTGGCGGGGGAACGTAATCCCGTAAATACGCGACAGCATCTCACGATGCTCGTCCCCCCGCCAGTACGCTCCACCGGTGCTGAGCAGCTTGATCGCCTTGATCAGTCCTGTGCGGGGCAGATGTGGACCGCGGCACATGTCGCTGAACCCGTCTTGCCGATAAAAGGAGACCCGCGCATCGGGGATGTCCTGGCGCAGCAGCTCGACCTTGTACTTCTCCCCCATCTGTTCATACGTGCGGATGGCTTCATCGCGAGGGATTTCCACACGTTCGATGGGCAGATCTTTCTTGGCAAGCTCGCGCATCCGCGCCTCGATCCGTTCCAGGTCCTCGGGCGTAAACGGGCGGCCGATGTCGATGTCGTAGTAAAAGCCTTGATCGATCGGCGGGCCAATAGCGAGCTTGGCCTCCGGGAACAATTCCTTGACGGCCTGGGCCATGAGATGGGCGGACGAATGCCAGTAGACCTCCCGTCCTTCAGGTTGGTCGAAGCCGAGGAATTCTACCCGCGCGTCCTCGTCGAGGCGAGCGGCCAGATCCCGGACGGCGTCGTTCACCTTCGCCGCGAAGGCATCGGCCCGCCCGGCGTCCCGGGCCACCTGCGCCAGTGGCACCCCGCGATCATATTCGCGGCGGCTCCCGTCGGGGAACGTCACTGTGATCCGGCTCACCTTGACGCTGCTCATCTCGACTCCCTCCAAAAAACACAACGCCCCGTCCACTTCTGGGACGGGGCGTACCCGCGGTTCCACCCTGGTTCCGCCGCGCATTACGCGGCAGCGCTTTACCTCCGTTACGGGGAGGTCCGGCCTGCCCTACTCGTGACTTCGGGCGGCAGCTCTGAGGAGGTCTTCAGCCGGTCGCTCGAGGGAGGTTCACACCCAGGACCTCCCCTCGCTCTGCGACGCGATGGCCGGCTTACTCGTCCTCGTCCTCGCTTCAGCCGCAGTATAACACCCGCAAGAAGGCTGTCAACCTCAGTGAACCCGAGACCCGATGGCCGCGTTTATCCAAAGGTCCGAAGACATGCGAGGCAGGAGGTTTCGCACATGCGGTACGTCATGGTCGCACTGGGGCTGGCGCTGCTTCTGGCGTTTGTTCCCGCGGTTAGCGCCCAGCCGGGGCTCCCCCTGCAGGTAACTGTCAAGTATGTCGGCGGTGGCACGAACGCGGTCACTGTGTCCGGCACGACCGTTCCCGGCACCGTGGTATCGGTGAAGGGGACGAGCAAAGTCGTCGATCGGACCGGAAAATTCTCACTCAGGTCGTCCCTGCCCGTATCCCTCGTAGCGGTCAAGGACAAGCACATCCGGCGGCTGAACCTGAACCTCCCGAGCGGGGCGACGAAGTGGCTGTCCTGGCTGACTGTGAACGCGAACCTCACCCAGATGAAGACGACGGTGGCGGGCGCGCTCACGATCAAGGATCACCCGTCGGCATCGGTTATCGTGGAGCACGTGGAAGCCGACAAAATCGTCCAGGCCGGCGTGACCCAGGGGAAGTTCAGCCTGGGCTTCCCGCTGGTGCCGCGCGTCAACACGCTGAACTGGAAGCTGCGCTACGGCCTCCTCAGCTGGAACGCGCCGAGCCTGACCTTTACGGTTCAGTAGGGGCCAGATCGAGAATCAAGGTCACCGGACCGTCGTTGTGAATCTCGACGGTCATCATGGCCCGGAAGCGGCCGGTTGATACCGGCACGCCGAGCGCACGCAGGCGATCGTTGAACACCTGATACAAGGCTTCTGCACGTTCCGGAGGGGCGGCGTCGATGAAACTAGGCCGCCGTCCCTTCTCTGTGTTTCCGTAGAGGGTGAACTGGGACACGGAGAGGACGGCTCCGCCGGCGTCCAGGAGCGACCGGTTGAGCTTGCCTTCGTCGTCCCCGAAGATTCGCAGATGGGCAACCTTCTCCGCCAGCGCGGCGGCCTGCGCCTCAGTGTCACGCACGTGCACGCCGAGCAAGACGACGTAGCCGCGGCCGATCTCACCCACAACCTCATTTCCGACCCGCACTTTCCCCTGGGTGACCCGCTGGACAACAGCCCGCATCCCGACGCTCCTATCCCCCCAGCTCGTAGCCTGTTCGGAGGATTCGTCCAGCCACCAGGTCGGCCACCAACTTTCCGGTCGCCGGACCCAGCGCAATGCCTGTCCCTTCATGGCCCGTGGCGAGGAGAAACCCTTGCGGCCCGGCCCAACCGATGAGCGGTCGGCCGAGATCGCAATAGGGCCGGAATCCGACGAGCACCGACTCTGGCCGGAGATCGCGGAGTGCAGGCACAAATCGTGCCGCACGGGTCCAGACGGAGGCGACAACTCCCGGATCAACATTGTGCTCGAATCCTTTGAACTCGCGGCTGCTCCCGATGAGACATCCACCAGAGGGGGCTGGTTGCATCACGAACTCAAGTCCGCGGCCGTCGGTAGACGGCCGCGTCGCTTCTTCGTAGCCGAACTCAAGCATGGGACGTGTCACGAGCCGCCGGGAGATCCGTACGATATGCCCCCGGCGTGGGCGGACGGGGACCGTGACGCCGGCCAGCCGGCCCACTTCCGCGGACCAGACGCCCGCCGCGCATACCACTGTCGCCGCGGGAATCCGTTCTGTCATCGTGCGGACAGCCATCACGCGATTCGTCTCGACTTCAATGTCCACGACGGGCTGATGAGTAAGAACTTGCGCGCCGAGCGTCTCGGCGCGCTTCATAAGCGCGCGGCAGACCTGCGGGGGATCAACGACGGCGTCGCCCGGACAGTACAGCGCGCCGGCCAGATCAGGCGCCAGCATAGGCTCGAGGTCGTGCAGATTGCTGCGATCGAGCAACTCTACCGGAATGAACTCTCGCGCCCGCTCACACTGCGCACGAAGCATCTCAAGTTCGGACGGACTAGACGCGATGCTAAGTCCCCCGGTCGGCAGGATCCTCACACCGGCATCCTCCGCCAGCAAGTCGTATAAACGGCGGCTCTCAGACACCAGTCGATACGCTTCCCGTTCATCTCTCGCGTGGAGGATCACCCAGCCGCCGCTGGCGGATGCCGTGCCGGAGGCCACGTCCCCGCGGTCCAGCAAGACCACGCGATGGCCGTCGCGTGCGAGGAAGTAGGCGCATGAGGAGCCGATGACTCCAGCGCCGATCACCACGACGTCGGCAGACGCGCTCAAGTCAGTTGTCGCTCCGCCAGGAGATCGATGAGGAGCGCCGCCGTCCAGGAGAAATCCGCGCCGCCGAGTGCCTCGCCGGTAAAGGCATGATAATACTCGCTGCACCCCGTACGTGAGACCAGGCCCATCGTCGCTGCCCGTATCTCCGAGGCTTCAGCCTGCAGCCCCAGCGAGCGGAGGCCCTGGATGAGCATCCAGTTGATGTTCACCCATGCGGGACCGCGCCAGTACTTTACAGGATCGAATCCGGCCTGATCGGGCGGCGTCGAAGGCAGCAACACAGTGCCGGCGCTCCGTGCACGGTAGCGGGATAGCATCGCTTTCGCGCCGGCCGGATCCACCAGTCCTCCGTAGATGGCCATCAACCCTGCCACGGTGTCCACGGCGATTGGTCGCTGACCGCGGACATCGTAATCGCGGAACATCGCCGCCGAGGAATCCCACAGGGTCCGATGGTACGAATCCCTGAAGCGGCGAAGCGAAGCCTCATCGAATGCCCGCGGCCTGGCCAGCGCACCGGCCATCCGGTTGAGGTCGGCCGCCGAGCGGTACCACGCGGCGTTGAACAGCGCATCGTACACGGCAAACGGCGTACTGTTGAGGTAGGACCGCAGATCGTAGCGGTGCGCCGCGATGAGCTCGACCAGGTGCATGTAGAGATCGTAGTCCCGCGTCGTGGGCCGGGCTGAGGCATCGACCAATGTCGTGTCTACCCGCCGGTAGGGCCGCGACGGCTTGTAACCCTGCCCGACGACGAAGTCCCATCGCGGGCTGTTATCGAGACCGCTCTCCCACGGGTGCACGATCACAATGAGCGGGCTCTCGCCGACGGTGCGATGCCGCGAGAAATACAGCAGCGCTTCGCGCAGCGGCTCAAACACCTGGGCCCACCACGCAAGACGCCGGCGGAGATCCGGCTGCAACAGCCCCACGGCATAGACCGCACTGGCAAGGACCGGCGGCTGCGAGATACCGCTCGTGATCTGGGCGGCATCGCGCACCGGCACTGCGCCCCACCACTCAGGCCCCGGCGCGTAGTCGGTGACCTGGGGATTGTAGCGGATGTGCGGAAGCATCCCGTTGATCCACTGGCCCGAGAGCAACGTCTCGATCTCGCGCACTGCGCGAACCCAATCGAGGTGCGCCCACCCAATGGCGATAAAGGCGCTGTCCCAGTTCCATTGATGAGGATACAGCCGGGGGCTCGGTTTGGTGTACCCGCCGACGTCGTTGCCTCGGAGGACCGCGGCGGCCTGCTGCTCCAAGGCCGCGTCTTCGCTCATCGCGCCGCCAGCGCCGCTCCCGTGGATGGATCCATCAGGCGGATACGGGCGGGGTTGAGCCGCAGCCAGACCTGCGAGCCCGGCTGGACAGGTAGATCAGACGGGACAGTCACCTTGAGGATTTGCGGCCCCGCCTGTACGGTCAGCAACTGCGTCGGGCCGGCCGGCTCGGCGACCACGATCTCTGCGGGCAAGGAGCCGGTCTGGGGTTGGGCAAGCACCTCGATGTGTTCCGGGCGGATGCCGACAATCACCGAGCCGTCTACGGCCGCCCCTCCGACGCCAGCCAGAGGAATCGCGCCTCCTGAGGTCTCCACCGCCACAGATCCATTGCTCCGGCGAAGGACCCCCTCCAGGAAGTTCATCGGAGGTGTGCCGATGAAGCCGCCGACGAAGCGGCTGGCCGGCCGGTCGTAGATTTCGGTCGGCGAGGCGCACTGCACGATCTCGCCGTCCTTCATCACCGCGATGCGGTCGCCCAGGCTGAGGGCCTCGGTCTGATCGTGGGTCACATAGACGGTCGTCGATCTCAGCTCGCGGTGCAGTCGCTTGAGCTCGGCGCGCATGTGCAGCCGCAGCAGCGCGTCGAGGTTGCTGAGCGGCTCGTCCATCAGCAGCACGTCAGGCTCCATGACGATCGCGCGGGCCACCGCCACCCGCTGGCGCTGCCCGCCGGAAAGCTGCGCCGGATAGCGGCCGAGCAGCGGCGAGATCTGGAGCAATTCCGCCACCTCCTCCGCGCGCCGGCGTTGCTCGGCATCGCCCACGTGCCGCATCCGGAGGCCGAAGACGATGTTGTCGTACACGCGCATGTGGGGGAAGACCGCGTACGATTGGAACACCATCGCGATCCCGCGCCGGCCGGGAGGCAGTGACGTCACGTCGCGGCCGCCGATGAGGATGCGGCCCCGGTCCAGCGTTTCCAGTCCGGCCAGCGCCCGCAGCGTCGTCGTCTTCCCGCAGCCCGAAGGCCCCAGCAGCACGAGAAACTCGCCGTCGCGGATATTCAGGGTAAGGTCTTTGATCGCCGCGACCTTCCCGTACTTTTTCCACAGATTCTGGAACTGGATCTCGGCCATGGCCTCCGACCTCCGTCAGCGTACCGTCACGCCCCACAAGGTGAGGAGATACCGGCGGATCAGAAAGATGATGATCAGCGCCGGCACGATCATGAAGAACCCTCCCGCGAAGCGGAAGTGCAGCGGCGCCCCCTGCCCCAGTACTGAGTCGATAATCAGGGCCGGAAGAGTGCGATTGTTCAACGTCAGGATGGTGGACGCAAACACTTCGTTCCACGAAAGCACGAACGTGAAGATTGCCGAGGCTGCCAGCCCCGGCAATGCCATGGGCAGCGTCACGCGGAAGAACGCCTGGAGGCGGCTGCTGCCCAGGGTCATGGCCGCCTCCTCGAGCTCGTACGAAATCCCGATGAACACGCTGGTGACGATGACGGTGACGAACGGGATGGACAGCGCGGTATGGACGATGGCGACACCGAGCAGCGTATCGTATAGCCGCCAGCGGATGAATGCCACGGCCAGGGGGATGGAGAGCACGGTGGCGGGGAACATCTTCGTGGTCAGGATCGCCAGCTGCAGCGCGTCGCGCCCGCGAAACCGGAAGCGCGCGACAGCGTACCCCGCCGGGGCTGCGATCGCGAAGGCCAGCACGATCGTGAGGCCGGCCACGAAGACGCTGTTCAGTGTGGACTGCCACACACCGGTGGAGCGCAGGAAGAACCGGATGGTGTCCAGCGTGAACTTCTCAGGCCAGAACGGCCGCGGCCACTGGTAGAGGATATCGCGCGGCGTGAACGCGGCGATGGCGATGAGCACGAGCGGCAGGGCCACCCAGGCGCTGATGGCGAGGGCGGCGCTGTAGATGGCGAGACTCCGCAGCCTCACGCCTTGATCTCCTCCTCCTTGATCCGGAGCAGGCGCAGGTACAGCCAGGTGATGGTCCCGGAGAACAGGAGGATGAGCACGGCATACGCGCTCGCCACGTTGGGGCTGCGGTAGATGGAATACCAGAAGTATGCCTCGCCCGCCAGCACCGGGATCTGCCGGCCGGCGAGGGTGACCACCGTCCCGAATAACTGGAATGCCAGGATCGTCCGGATGATCAATGCGGTCTGCAGGCTGGGCCGCAGCAGGGGCAAGATAACGTGCCGGAGGGTTTGCCACCTCCCCGCTCCGAACACGCCGGCGGTCTCCACGTAGTCGCGCGGGATCAGCTGCAGGCCGGCCAGCAGGATCACCATGACGATGGCCGTGGCCCGCCAAACTTCCGTGAGGACGATGGCGGTGAGCAGCCAGTCCCGGTTCTCGTATGTCAGAAAGATGAGCGGGTTCTGAATAAAGCCAAGACCTTGGAGCGCGGCGTTCAGGTAGCCGCGCTCGGTGAAGATCGACAGCCAGATCAATCCGGCGGCGAGATCCGAGATACCGATCGGGAGTGCGGTCAGATAGAGAAAGGCGCTGTGGCCGCGGAACCGCGAGTTCACCAGGAGGGCAACAGCCAGCCCGAGCAGGACCTGCAGCGGCACGGCGAGCGCGGTGATGATCAGCGTAAACCGGATGGCATCGCGGAAGTAGAGATCCGCGCTCATCCGCTGGAAGTGGGCCCAGGTGAATGCCCCCGACTGCGGGTCGGTGATCCCCAGCCAGATGGCCTGGGTCATGGGATAGATGAAGAACAGTCCCAGGAAGAACAACGTGGGAAGAACGAGCAGGTACGGAGTCCAGTTCACCCGCACCGGCGGGCGGATGGCCTCGAGTTCAGCTTCGGCGACGGCCATGGGCGTGAGCCTGCAGCGAGGCCGGCCCGGGGTGGGCCGGCCTCACCTCATCAACGATGCGTTAGTCGGGCACGCAGGGCCGTGCCGCGGGATCAGGCGGCGAGCACGGCGCGTTCGTCGCCCGGTAGAGCTCCTCGAGCTTGCGAGATTGCTCATTGAGGACCCGCTGAATGTCCTCGCCCCTCACAGCAATCCGCGTGAACGTATCGACATAGAGCGGCACAAACTCCCCGGTCCGCGCGCCCAACCCGACGGGCAGCAGCGCCGTCCTGGCATCGCGGGCGCCGGATTGAGCGGACACTCCCTCGGCCATGACCCTCAACCCGCCTGACGGCACAGTCCCTCCTGCCTCAGGCGACACTGGGAAGAACCCGACACCTTGAAGCGTCATAACCTGGGTAGCGGGCCGGGTGAGATACTCGATCAGCCGGGCACCCAGCTCCGCATTTGGGGCCGCCCTGGGAATGCTCAGGCCAACCACGACGGAGATAAACGACCGGCCCCTGGGGCCGGCCGGCGAGGGCAGGACGATGAAGTCGTCCGGCCGCTGCCGAAGCGCCGGAATGATCCGCGCCACATGATCCCAGGCCACCCACACTTCACCAAGCAGCAGCGGTTCACTCATGAACTCGTAGACGAACGAAGAGGGGTGAGACACTCCCCACAGACGACGCAGGTAGCGCCACATCTCCACGGCCTCGGGCGACTTGAACCGCTTGACCTGCGAACCGGTGAACGACGGGTAGATGTATCCGTGCAGGAAGCGTCCATAGAGCCCACGCGGACCCACCGGGAATCCGACGCGGCGCTGGCCTGTAGCCTCCCTGATATTCGCACCCCACTGGAGGAGATCGTCATACGTCATCGCCATCGGGTTCCGGCCGGCCGGGAAATACCGGAGCGCTTCCTTCCGCGCCGCGATCAAGTATGTGGCCTGCATCCACGGGACAAAGGCCGTGGTCCCCTCCATCTTCGCGGCGGAGAGGAAGTCCTTGAAGAAAGTCCGATCTCTCCGCGCCTCCAGCGACCGCTGGACCTCGGCCATGTCGCGCAGCGTGTTGTTCGCGAGGAACACCGGAAAGATGCCGTGCAGGGTTCCCGTGACGTCGATCGACCCGCGACCGGCGCGAGATTCGGCCAGGAGGCGGTCGACGTAGGGTCCTTCCGCTTCGGTGATGAACCGCACACCGATGCCGGTTTCCTGGGTGAACCGCGCGAGCAGCGTGTTGCGCGCCCACTCCTGTTCCTCCACCGGCGTGAACTGGTTGGACGTGAACACGATCTCCTGCGCGGGGGCAGAAATCGCAGCCCCCGATCCCGCGAGCACGACCAGGGCGCACAACGTGGCGATGATGCGGACTGCAGGCATGCCACACACCTCCGCAATGTGATCGATACGTGGGTATGTCGTGGTTCGAGGGGAAGAGAAGCCTCACCTTCGCAGAATAGTCACCGGCGAGAGTATGGGCACGCAGCTTGTCATCGACGCCCCAGGGCGCCTTCGCTACGAGGAGTATCCGGAACCCGTCCTTGGGCCCGGTCATGTCCGCCTGCGGACGTTGTTCTCGGGGGTGAGCGCCGGCACCGAGCTTGCCCAGTACCAGGGGACCACGCCGCATATGAAGCGCGCGTGGGATCCCCAGCGCCGCCTCTTTTCTCCGGCCGAAGGCGGACTCACATATCCCGTGCGGGACTGGGGTTACGAGCAGGTGGGCGAGATCACCGAGGTGGGCGGAACGATCACGGCGCCGCGCCGCGGCGACATCCTGTGGGGATCGTGGGGACACCGCAGCACGCACGTGCTCACCGCGGATGAGGCCGCGCGCCAGCGCCTGCCCGATGGGCTCGAGCCCGTATGCGGGATCTTCGCACGCATCGGAGCCATCGCGCTGAACGGGATGCTCGACGCGCAGATGAACGTGGGAGAGACTGCGGTCATCTTCGGGGCGGGCGTGGTTGGGCTCATCCTCATACAACTCGCGAAGCTGGCCGGCGCCAGCGTCATAGCGGTCGACCGGCTTCCGACACGTCTGGACGCGGCGAAACGGGTCGGAGCAGATGTCGCGTTGCGGGCGGATGCCGTCGACGTGGCCGCAGAGGTGCGCCGCATGACCGGAGATCGGGGCGCCGACGTGTGTATCGAGGCAACGGGCGCGCCGGCCGCGCTGCACGAAGCGATCCGCGCAGCCGGCTACTCGGCGACGGTCGTCGCGCTGGGCTTCTTCCAGGGTGATGGCCGGGACCTGCGACTGGGTGAGGAATTTCACCACAACCGCATCACAGTCGTGAGCTCACAGATCTCCGGGGTGACCCCGCGCCTGGCCCACCGCTGGAATCGCCAGCGGCTCGAGGAGACTGTGATGACGCTCCAGCAGGACGGCCGGCTGCGCCTGCGCGATCTGATTACCGACGTTGTGCCGTTCTCACGTGCGTCTCAAGCGTTCGAGAAACTCGAACGCCGGCCCGATGAGGCCCTGCAAGTGGTCCTGCAGTTTTGACCATCCCTCTTTTCGCGCAGGTTGGGCAGGGGCGGCTCACGGTTGCCGACTCGAGCGGCCGGCCGATCCTGGCCGGGGCCCGCGCCGGCGCGGTGCTCAACGACGGGTCCGTCTTCAGCTCCGACGGCAACGATCCGCGCCTGACCTGGCATGTGTCGCCGGGACCGGGCGATCGCACGTTGCGCATCGTGGCGGAGTTCAGCAACCCGCATTCTCAGCCGGTGCTCCTCACCAGGATGGACGTGCTACAGTCTGCGACGATCCCGGGTCGCTCGAGTGAGATGGCGGTGACGCAGTTTGGGTGGCAGTCGTGGAGCCCGGCGGGGATCGGGCAACCCCTGCACGCCGTCACGATCGGCGACTCGCCGATGCACGCCCCCGCCCTGCCCTCATCTCATCCGCCCGGCACGACGCTGGCCTGGGCAGCGTCCATTGCATCAAACGGACCGGCGCTGCTGACGGGCTTTGGCTCTGCCAGACACCGGCCGGGGTTTGTCAGCCTGTACGCGGCCAATGATGTGCTCTCGCTCACGGTCTGGGAACCAGGCCGGGTTCTGGTTCCCGCTCGCGGCATAGCCCGTTCGGACTCGGTCATCATCGCTGCGGCAGCCACCACAGCCGAGACCTGGTCGGCGTACGCACGCGCCGTGCGGGGGACCGTGGGCGCAAGGCCTCTGGCTCAGGTTCCCACGGGATGGTGTTCATGGTATGGCCTGGGCGAGGAGATCAGCGAGTCAGTTATCCTCGAAACGTTGCAGATCGTGAAACTCTCGAGGATCCCCATCGAGTATCTGCAGATCGACGATGGATACCAGGCGGCGAACGGGGACTGGTTGATCCAGAACAACCGGTTCCCAAACGGCCTCGCGCCGGTTGCGCGGCGCATCATCGAAGCGGGATATCGCCCCGGACTATGGCTGGCTCCGTTCCTCATCTCGGAACATTCAACCCTTTACGCAGAACATCCGGACTGGCTCGTGCTTGACCACACCGGCGAGCCGCTGGAGGTCATCAATCACTGGAACGCATCGCAGTTCGCGCTGGATACCACACACCCCGCAGCGCTCGCATGGCTGCGCCAGACCATCCGCACGATCACGAGTGATTGGCGGTTCACATACCTCAAGCTCGACTTCCTCTATGCCGCAGCTCTTGCGGGGCGCCGCCACGCCGACATCGATCCCATCGAAGCCTACCGGACCGGCCTGGAGGCGATTCGCGAAGCCGCGGGGGATGCATACATCCTGGGCTGCGGCGCGCCGCTGCTTCCATCGACAGGCGTGGTGGACGGCATGCGCGTGAGTCCCGACGTGAGACCCTATTGGCCGGGGCTCACGCCGGGCGAACCAGATCGCGGGACATTGCGCGCCACCATCCGCTCCGTCCTCACGCACACCTGGACGCATCGGCAATTGTGGAACCTCGACCCCGACTGCGCCATTGCGCGCGGCCGGGAGGGCACTTTGACGGCTGAAGAAGTCCGGACATGGCTCACGGTCGTCGCCCTGACCGGAGGTGCGGTGATGCTGGGCGATGATCTCCTCTCCCTCGGCGAGGTGGAAGTCGAGCTGCTCCGCAGACTGCTTCCACCTTCCGGCCGTGCGGCGGTTCCGGTGGGACCCTTCACAGATGGATTGCCCACCGCCCTCGTCCTGGGTGGCGAGCCGCTCCGTTCCGGATGGAACGTCGTCGCGCTGTTCAACTGGAACGACACCCCGCTCGTTGCTGAGCTCGATCTCGAACACCTGGGGCTGTCCCGGAAAGCCTTTCATCTCTACGATGCGTGGGACGGAGCACACATTGGACCAACCTCGGGAGCAGCCCGGCTGCCGGCGATACCGCCCCACGGTGTCCACCTGGTCATCGTCAGCCCTGTTCTGGACCGCCCCCAGGTCATCGGCTCGACCATCCATCTGCTCGGCGGCGCGCTCGACGTCGCAGAGGAGCATTGGGCGGGCAACACGTTGAGGATTGCGGTGCACAGCACAGGTGAGCGCGCAGGAACCATCGCCATTTTCGCCCCGCCTCGATTCTCTTTGTCCCGGGCGGACGGGTCCGAGGTGACGGATGCAGGTGGCGGGCTCTGGCGAGCGAGTGTAAAGTTCAAAGATCTCACAGA
>Ga0209845_1000070_pt1 | contig 13044 bp, 15 predicted proteins | sample GWRWS2_50_60_FD_187239 | JGI IMG/M metagenome (GOLD analysis project Ga0209845, IMG submission 187239) | Riverbed sediment microbial communities from areas with vegetation nearby in Columbia River, Washington, USA - GW-RW S2_50_60 (SPAdes)... | ecosystem: Environmental > Aquatic > Freshwater >... | reverse complement strand
GACAGTGGGCTGGAGGTGAGCGGGGTCAGGCTCTCGGACGCCCCGGCGACCGCGCTCAGGCGGGTGCAGCTCGGGCCGCAAGGACTCTGGCCGCTGACGCTGAACACCAGCAGCACGCCGATCGTGGCGGCCACCGTCCACGCCCAGGCCCGCAGCCGGCGCCGGGCCGACCGTCCCCAGCTCACCCGGTAGGACAGGCCCGCTGGTCCCTTGGCGGCGTCGGGCCCCGCGTGGCGCGACCAGGCGTCGATGACGGCGGTCTCGAGTGTCCCCAGCTTGGGCGGCGGGGTGCCGAGCGCGGCCGCGACGTCGGCCGCGCTGAACGGCCGGTGCAGGTAGCGCCTGGCCCCGTCCGGCGGCAGGCTGGGGTTGCGCTCGCCCCGGTCGAGCAGCATCACCAGCGGGCCACGGTAGCGGTCGCGGACCTGCTTGTAGCCCTGCCGGTGCAGTTGCGGGCGGCTGTCCAGCACGACCACGGCGACCGTCTCCTCCGACCAGTCGGTCAGCTCGGAGGTGGAGCGGATGTGCGCGACGCGGTCGCCGTTGGCCAGCGCCAGCCCGACGATCGAGGCCAACCCGTTGTCCCTGGAGAGCAGGACCACCCGTCGCTCCAAGGACACCGCCCCCGCGTGCATCCAGCCGCTTGCCTGGCTCGCGACGGTCGGCCCGATTAGGACCGACATCGTCAACGCTGAAGCATACTCACACAAACGTCCCTGTGGACTCACGTATTCGCCGTACTTTGCCGCTAGTCAGCCTTTGGCGGCGGGCTGCCCGGGAAGCGGGCGAATCCCTTCCACGCCAGGCCCGCCAGCTCCTCCGCCAGGCCGGCGGCGGGCAGCGGCCGGCCCTCGTCCAGCCACCAGCCGGTGGCGCCCTCCGCCATCCCGACGATGGCGGCCGCCAGCGCCCTTGCCCGTGGCTCGGCCAGGCCGGCCTCGGCGGCGATGATCGCGCTGATGCGGCCGGCGACCCACTCCCGGAAGTCGGCCACCTGGCCCTGGAAGTCGGAGTCGAGGGCGAGCGCCTCGGTGAACAGCAGCCGGAAGGCGTCCTCGTGACCGTCGACGAAGTCCAGGTAGGCGCGGAAGCCCCGGTGCAGGCGCTCGGCGTTGCCCTCCGCCTGGCTGAAGGCCGTCTCCAGCTCCTCGGTGAGGCGGCGCAGGTCGGCGGCGAGCAGCGCGGAGTACAGCGCCCGCTTGGACGAGAAGTGCTGGTAGAGGACCGGCTTGGTGACGCCGGCGGCCTCGGCGATCGCCTCCATGGAGGCGCCGCGGTAGCCGTCGCGGGCGAACAGCCGGCGCGCAACCCCCAGGAGCTGGGCGCGACGCTCCGCCGCCCGCAGGCGCATCCCGACGCGGACGCTCACTTGTGCACTCCACCCCCCTTGCGCGCGGACTCCGTGCCGGGCATCCTACCGTTCAGTAGGTTACTGAGCAGTAACCAGGGTGCGAAAGGACCTGCCATGATCGGCTTCGCCCTCACCGAGGACCAGGTGGCCGCCCAGAAATGGGCCCGCGAGTTCGCCGAGAAGGAGATCCGGCCGGTCGCGCCCCACTACGACGAGACCGAGGAGTTCCCCTGGCCGGTGGTGTCCAAGGCGGCCGACATCGGCCTGTACGGCATGGACTTCTACCGGATGATCGGCGAGGACGAGTCCGGCGTCCTGCAGCCGCTGCTGGTCGAGGAGCTCTGCTGGGGCTGCGCCGGGATCTCCCTCGCCATCTTCGGCAGCGGCCTGCCGCTGGTGGCGCTGATGGCCTCCGGCACCCCCGAGCAGGTCGCTCGCTGGACACCCGAGGTGTTCGGCACCCCGGCCGAGCCCAAGGTGGGCGCGTTCGCGGTCACCGAGCCGGGCGCCGGCTCCGACGTCTCCAGCCTGCGCACCAGGGCCGTCCGCGACGGCGACGAGTGGGTGCTGAACGGGCAGAAGGTGTTCATCACCAACGGCGGCATCGCCAACCTCCACGTGGTGGTCGCCACCGTCGACCCCGACCTCGGCCACCGCGGCCAGGCCAGCTTCGTGATCCCGCCCGGCACCCCCGGCCTGCGCCAGGGCAAGAAGGAGAAGAAGCTCGGCATCCGCGCCTCCCACACCGCCGAGGTGCTGCTGGAGGATTGCCGGGTGCCGGCGGACTGCCTGCTCGGCGGCGAGGAGCGGCTCCAGGCCAAGCTGGAGGCGGCCCGCAACAAGGACAAGCGGCGGACCTCCTCGGGCGCGCTGGCGACCTTCGAGGCGACCCGGCCGGTGGTCGGCGCGCAGGCGGTGGGCATCGCCAGGGCCGCCTTCGAGTTCGCCCGCGACTACGCCCGCGAGCGCGTGCAGTTCGGCAAGCCGATCGCCGCCCAGCAGGCGATCGCCTTCAAGCTGGCCGACATGGCCACCGAGATCGACGCCGCCCGGCTGCTGGTCTGGCGGGCGTCCTGGATGACCCGCAACGGCACCGGCTTCACCCACGCCGAGGGCTCGATGTCCAAGCTCAAGGCCGGCGAGGTCGCGGTCCGGGTCACCGACGAGGCCATCCAGGTCCTGGGCGGCTACGGCTACATCCGCGATTTTCCCGTGGAGAAGTGGCACCGCGATGCGAAAATTTATTCCCTCTTCGAAGGCACGAGTGAAATTCAGCGCCTGGTGATCTCCCGCGCCAACGGCGGCATGGCCTGAGGGGCGCCCCCTGCTGCCCACCTATGCGAGGCTTGCCCTGACGTGCTCGCCGAGCATCGAGGAGGAGGCGGATGGGAGAGGTCGCCAGCTACCCGGTAGGGACGTTCTCGTGGGTCGACCTTGGCACGACCGACGTCGCCGCGGCCACGGCCTTCTACGCCAGGCTGTTCGGCTGGGGCGCCCAGGACATCCCCGGCGCGTTCCCTCGTACCAGCTTCAGCCTCGGCGACCTGCTGGTGGGCGGCGGCCATGCCCCGACTCCGCAGGAGGGGCCGGTCCCGCGCTGGACGATCTCGTTCAGCGTGGCCGACGCCGACCAGGGCGCGGAGCGCGTGCAGCAGCTCGGCGGGACGGTGCTGCTGCCGCCCATGGACATCCCGGTCGGTCGCTTCGCCATCGTCGCCGATCCCGCCGGGGCGTCGTTCAGCATCATGGCCGTCCCCGCCGGACCGCTCCGGGGCGTGGACGGGTCCTGACCGGAGGCCACCGATGACCTTCTCGATCGTTGCCAGGGACCCCGAGACCGGCGACCTCGGCGGCGCGGTCCAGTCGAAGTTCCTGAGCGTCGGCAGCCTCGTCCTCCATGGGCGGGCCGGGGCCGGCATGGTCGCCACCCAGGCGTGGGCCAACGTCTCCTACGGCCCGCGCGGGCTCGCCCTGCTGGAGGCCGGCGCCACGGCGCACCAGGCGCTCGAGGTCCTCCTCGGCGCCGACGACCAGCCCGGCAAGCGTCAGGCCGCGATCCTGGACGCCGCCGGCCGCGTGGCCGCCCACACCGGCGGCGAGTGCCCCGACTGGGCCGGCCACCAGACCGGCGACGGCTTCTCCTGCCAGGGCAACATCCTGGTATCCCGCGCGACCGTGGAGGCGATGGCGGCGGCCATGCGCGAGCGGGCCGGGCTGGAGCTCCCCGAGCGGCTGGTCGCCGCCCTGCAGGCCGGCCAGGCGGCCGGCGGCGACGCCCGCGGCCAGCAGTCGGCCGCGCTGCTGGTGATCAGGGAGGGCGGCGGCTACGGCGGGCGCTCCGACCGCCACGTCGACCTGCGGGTCGACGATCACCCCACCCCCATCGCGGAGCTGGGCCGGCTGCTCGCCCTGCACCGGCGGTACTTCCGGCGGCCCGGCGACGACGAGCTGGTCGAGCTGTCCGGGCCGCTGGCCGCCGAGGTCGCCGGCCATCTCTCCCGGCGCGGCGTCGAGCCGGTCGACCCGGGCGACGCGGCGGCGTTGTGGGCCGCGCTGGAGGGCTGGGCCGGCCTGGAGAACCTGGAGGAGCGGCTGGTCAGGCCGGGCTGGATCGACCCGACGACCCTTAACGCGCTTCGCGCATTACCTGACAGCTGACCTGATCGCCTTCGGGATCCGGTGGTCTTGGTAATGCACGAAGCGCGTTACCGTGCTGCGCGAGGGCTAGGCGCCGGTCCTGGCCGGTTGGCGCTCGCCGTCGGCGTGGCCGCCGACGGCGGCGCCGAGCGGGCGGCGCCGCTCGACCAGGCCGAGCGCCAGCATGTGGACCACGAACAGCACCAGCGAGCCGATCAGGAACAGGATGCTCGGCAGGAACGGTGCGCCCGGGTCGCGGTAGGCGAAGGTGGTCTTGGGGGCGAAGCTCGGCCGCTCCAGCCCCGACCCCGCTGGCGGGTCCTTGGGCGAGATCACGATCGCGGCCACCTCGGTGCCGTCCTGGATCGTGTAGAAGGCCTTGGCGTCGAGGTTGGCCGCGTCCAGGTCCTTACTGGAGTCCTTGTTGTCCTTGTTGGTCTCGTTGATCAGCGTGCTGACCGCGGTCTGCCTCGCCACGTCGAGGTCGGCCTTGAGGGCCTCCTGCGCGCCGCCGCTCTGCTCGCCCGCAGCCGCGGCGGCGGGCGCCTCCTGCCAGCCGTTGCCGGCGCCGCCCTGGAAGCTCCGCACGCTGTCGAACCTGCTGGCCGCCGGGTCGTCGATGGTGAAGTGCTTGAACGTCGGCTGGGTGCCCTTGGGCCCGGTCAGCGGCGTCGTGCCGGGCAGCCCGAACAGCCAGGTCGCCGAGAGCAGGATCAGGAAGCCGAAGAAGGCGGTCGCCGCGATCAGGTAGCCCTTGAGGGCGCCGAAGTTGGTGGCCAGGAGCATGTACACCGACCCGGGCAGCAGCACGAAGGCGGTGACGACGACGAGGATCCCCTTCACGGACGCAGTGCCTCCTTCGCCGCCCTGTAGACGCGCTGGCGCAGCGCCTCGAACTCGAGCTGCGGCCGCTGCTTGTCGTCGCTCTGGATGGACAGGAGATAGTTGACGAGGTCGGTGATCTGCTGGTCGTTCATGGGCCCGCCATAGCGCACGCCCCAGGTCGGCATCGGCGTCGGCGGGCGGCCCTTCTGGATGGTGTTCCAGGCCACCGTGGCGACGTCCTGGTCGGGGTTGCGGGAGTGGATCTCGCGCAGGTCAGGCGCCGGATAGTCCTTGGGCTTGGCGCCCTCGACCCCGGGGGTGACGTAGCGCTTGACCGTGCCGCCCTGGGCCTCGTTGCCGTGGCAGCGGGAGCAGAACTCCTCGAAGGTCGCCTTGCCGAGCCGGACCGACTCGGTCTGCTCCTTGGCGGCCGCGGACCGCATCCTGGCCGGCTCGCGCAGGTACAGGAACGGGAGCAGCACCGCCAGGAAGACCGTGAGCGCCACCCCGGCGATCTGGTAGCTCTCCAGCAGCCGGCCCTCGAGGGCCTCGTCGGTGGGGCCGGGCCGGCGCGACGGCGGCGCGCCCGGGCCGGCCTGCGCGGCCTTCTGGCGGGCGGCGGAGATCGCGATGATCAGCGCCGTCAGCAGCAGGATCCCGGAGGCGACCAGCAGGACGAGGACGGTGGCCCTGCTCATGGTCAGGCCGCCCCCCCGCCGACGCAGTGGGGGCCCTGGGGCTCCTGGCCGGTGGTGTTGGTGCCCCGGGGCGGGCCGGTGACGATCTTGGAGGTGTCCACCACGATCTGGCCGCCCTGCACGGTGATGGCGAAGCGGTCCAGCCCGCGCGGCGCCGGTCCCTCCTTGTACTCGCCGACCTGGTTGTACTTGGAGCCGTGGCAGGGGCACTCCCACCACTGCGCGGTGGCGCACCAGGGCACCCGGCAGCCGAGGTGGACGCAGCGCTGGTACAACGCCATGTAGCCGCCGCCGGCGACGTCCTTGTAGACGCCCTCGGTGTCGTCGGCCTCGTTGAAGGGGACCAGGTAGAAGCGGCCGTCGGGCACGTAGGCGTAGCCGTCGTTGGCCTGGATGTCGGCGTCGATCTTGACCTTGTCGCCGGCGCGGATCTTGCTGCCGAACCCCTCGGAGAGGTTGGGCCAGAGGAAGTAGACGGTGCCGGCGCCGAAGCCGGCCACCGAGGCCCCAAGGGCGCCGAGCCACGCGGTGCGCAGGAACGACCGCCGGCTCACCTGCGGCTTCTTGGCCGGCGGCCGGGGAGCGGCCGGCCGAACCCCTGAGGAGATCGCCATCGTTTCCTTCCCTAGAACTCGAAGAACAGGCAGGTGCTATCCGGATGGACCGGGGTCGAGCAGTTCTGGGTCCACGGCCACACCCACTCGAAGCTCGGCCCCCGGAAGAACGAGCCGGCCATCACCAGCACGGCCCAGAACATCAGGAACATCGTGAACAGCAGGATGGCCAGCTTGCGGTTCTCGGGCCGCGCCGACGGGTTGTGGTCGAAGTAGGGCGCGGCCGCGAGCGCCAGCAGGGCGATCCCCGGGATCGTCACCCCGGCCACCATCGGGTGGAAGTAGCGCAGCAGCTCCTGCAGGCCGAGGAAGTACCACGGCGCCTTGGACGGGTTCGGGGTGAGGTTGGAGTTGGCCAGCTCGCGCAGGGGCGCGTTGACCACCACCGAGAACACGGCCACGAAGGCGAACATGGCGAACGCGGCCACCGCCTCGCGCAGCAGCAGGTGCGGCCAGACGTTGACCTTGTCCTCCTGGCGGGCCTCGGTCCGCTGGATCCCCTCCGGCGGCACCATCGCCAGCAGCCGGTGGGTCTCGCCCTGCTTGGCGGCCGCGCCGGCCTGGCCGGGCAGCCCTTTGGTGGCGATCGCGGCCGCCACCCTGGCGGCCCGCTCCTCGGGCGTGAGCCTGCCGCCGTTCCCAACCGGCGCCGGCCGTGCCGCCGGCCTGGCCGGGGCCGCGGTGGCGGGCGCGGCCGCCGGCGCCTGCGCCGCCGGTGCCTCGGTGGCGGCGGGGGCGGCCGGCTCGGCGGGTGCCTCGGCCGTGGCCGTCGCCTGGCCGCCGCCCTGGAGCGAGGCGCGGTTGGCGCCGCGCGCCTTGCGGATGGCGACCGACTTGGCCTTGGCGCGCGCGGTCCGCTCGGACTCGCCGGCCGCGATCAGGCGGTCGTAGGTCTCCTGGTCTGGCTGGATGTCTTCTGCCATCGGTGCCCCGTTCCCCTAGAGCGGCCCCGAGATGCCGCCGTCCTTGCGGATCCTCCAGAAGTGCACGGCCAGGAAGATGGTCGCCACGAACGGCAGCGCGAGCACGTGCAGCACGTACCAGCGGATGAGGGTCGCCGGCCCGATCTCCACCGAGCCGAGCAGCACGAACCGGACCTGGTCCCCGAACACCGGGGTGTAGCCCATCATCGAGGTGCCGACCGCCACCGCCCAGATCGCGAGCTGGTCCCAGGGCAGCAGGTAGCCGGTGAACGACAGCAGCAGGGTGAGCAGCAGCAGGATCACGCCGACCACCCAGTTGAACTCCCGCGGCGGCTTGTAGGCGCCGTGGTAGAAGACCCGCGCCATGTGCAGGAACACCGTGAACACCATCAGGTGGGCGCCCCAGCGGTGCATGTTGCGCATGAGCTGGCCGAAGTTCACCGAGGTGGACAGCGCCTGCATGTCGTTGTAGGCCAGCTCCTGCCCCAGCCCGGCCGACGGCCGGTAGAAGAACATCAGGAAGATGCCGGTGATGGTGAGCAGGATGAACAGGAAGAACGAGAGCCCGCCGAGGCAGAACGTGTAGGTCAGCTTCAGGCCGTGCCGTTTCACCTTCACGGGGTGCAGGTGGTACAGCACGTTGTTCATCATCGCCAGCGCCCGGTCCCTGGACGTGTCGCGGTAGCCGGACCGGTAGATCGAGCCGGGCCGGAAGATCGACCTCCAGACCTGCGAGTCCCTGGTCTGCTTCCAGATCTCGCCGGGCTTTGGCGGCCTGGGCGGCCGAAGCTTCAACGCCACGCGCTACTCCTCGTCGAGATGCCCACCTACGCCTTGGACGCCGCCTTGCCCTCGCCCACCCGGGCGTACCAGAGGGCCCCGGTCGGGCAGCGGTCGATGCAGATACCACAGCGCGTGCACTCGTTGTCGTCGATCACGAACAGCGCGTGCGACGTCTGCGCCAGGGTGGTGACCTCCTGGCTCTGTTGTCCCTCCTGGACGATGTCCGGGGCCAGCATGTAGATGCAGTCCCACGGGCAGACGTCCTCGCAGGCGCGGCAGAGGATGCAGAGCTCGGGGGACAGGGCGATGTGCCGGCGCGGCTTCACCCGCTCCTGGAGCCAGTTGGGGTCGACCGTGACCAGCGTGTAGTCGTCGTGGATGCTGGGCTTGTTCGGGTTCACGGATCGATCCTCTCGTGCCGCCTACTTGTAGCCACCGGTGACCTCGCGCTTCTCCTCACCGGACGGCAGCACCTTGGGGTTGCGCTTGTTGTACATCCGGATCCCCAGCCCGCCCGCCCCGAGCACCAGGCCGTACCAGACGACCACGACCGTGTCGCGAATGGCCTGCATCGGCAGGGTGAGGGTGCGCACGCCGAGCGGGAGCTCGAACTTGCCGGTCCATTTCAGCGTGCCGTCGGCGAAGTACAGCCAGAACGACGGGATCACCGCCATGGTGATGAACAGGCCGATCCAGATGCCCATGGTGGCCAGGGTCAGCGCGACCCAGCGCTCGCCCTCGTCCTTCGGTCGAACAAGCGACACCCTCGCCAGCCTCCATGGTCCGGTCGGCCGATCCTCCCCGTCGTCGCATCCTAACACCGGTCCGGCGGCCCGCACACGTGACGTCGCGCAGGTCACGGGCGGTATCTGCGGCCGCAGGGCGGTGCACAAGCGCACATTGCCAGCAAGGCGGCGAGTCCTTCTTCTGACCGGCCGATACACTCGGACCCGGGTCGTCCAGTCGTCGAGCAGGCCGGGGTCGCCATGACACGCCGCAGCGCCGCCATCGTCGCCGGCGTCGCCGCCGTGGCGGCGCTGGTGGCGGGGGTCGCGCTGGCCGGCGGGGGCGGCGACCAGGCGCCGCGGGCCAGTCCCGGGCAGGTCCAGGCGGTGGCGCCCAACGTCGTGCTGGTGCCCGAGGACGAGCGGGTCCCACTGCCCGCCTTCACCGGCGAGACCTTCGACGGGACCAGCCTCGACCTGGCCGCGCTCCCCAAGCCCCTGGTGCTGAACTTCTGGGCCTCCTGGTGCGGGCCGTGCCGGGCCGAGCAGGAGGGCCTCGAGCTGGCGAGCAGGCGGCTGGCCGGTCGCGGCGTCCGCCTGGTCGGGGTCAACGTCCGCGACGACCGTGGCGCGGCCACCAGCTACCTGGAGGAGTTCGGCGTCAGCTACCCGTCGGTGTTCGACCGCCCGGCCGTGCTGGCGGCGCGCCTGGGCCGCTTCGCGCCGGACTTCCCGCCCTACACCCTGGTGGTGGACGGCAGGGGCCGGGTCGCGGCGCGGGTCTTCGGGGTGCTGCCGGGCGGCCGCCCCGAGGCGCAGGCCGAGCTGCTGACCGGCGTGGTGGAGCGGGCGACCGGCTCATGAGTTGGGCGGAGCGGGCGCAGGCGATCGTCACCGACGGCAACCCGGTGCTCGCCCTGCTGGTCGCCGCCGCCGCCGGCTTCGTGTCGTTCGCCTCGCCCTGCGTGCTGCCGCTGGTCCCTGGCTACCTGTCCTACATGTCGGGGGTGAGCGGCCAGGACGTCGAGCGGCGCGGGGACCGCGCCGCCGGCAGGGTGGTGGCGGGCGCCGCGCTGTTCGTGCTCGGCTTCTCGCTGGTCTTCGTCGCCCTCGGCGCCGCCCTCGGCGCGGTCACCTCCTGGCTGGTGCTGAACCGGGGGCTGGTCACCAGGATCGCGGGGGTGCTGGTGATCGTCATGGGCCTGTTCCTGGCGGGGGTGATCAAGCCGGGCTTCCTGTACCGCGAGCGGCGGCTGCGGGCCGACAAGGTGCCTGGCGGGCTGGCCGGCGCCCTGCCGCTCGGCATGGTGTTCGGGCTCGGCTGGACGCCCTGCATCGGGCCGACGCTCGGCGCGGTGCTCGGCCTCGCCGCCATCGGGGGTGGCGGCGCCCGGCGGGGAGCGGTGCTCCTGTTCGCCTACTCGCTGGGGCTCGGCGTGCCGTTCCTGATCGCCGCGCTCGGGTTCCGGCGGGTGCTCGGTCGCTTCCCCGCCCTGCGCGCCCGCTTCCGGTGGTTCGAGCTGGCCGGCGGCGGGATGCTGGTGGTGATCGGCCTGCTGCTGGTCACCGGTCTGTGGGACAGCCTGCTGACCCAGCTCAGGGTCTGGTCGGGCTCGATCACCCTGCCGATCTAGCGAGGACGTCCGTGGCCGTCGAGCTTCGACCCTCCGAGACCCAGCCCGGGCCGACCGGTCGGCCCCGGCTCGGCGACACCCTCCGCCAGGCCTGGCGCGAGTTCCGCTCCATGCGCACCGCCCTGCTCCTGCTGGTGCTGCTGGCCGCCGCCTCGATCCTCGGCAGCCTCTTCCCCCAGCAGAGCATCAGCCCGCAGCGGGTCACCCGCTACTTCCAGGACCATCCGGCGCTGGCGCCGGTGCTCGACCGGCTGGGCCTGTTCGACGTCTTCGGCTCGGCCTGGTACATGGCGATCTACCTGGCGCTGCTCGCCGCCCTGGTCGCCTGCCTGGTCCCCAGGGCGCGGGCGTTCGCCAGGGTGCTCAGGTCGCGGCCGCCAAGGGGCGGGCAGCTCGACCGCTACCGCACCCGGGCGGCGTTCGACTCGGCGGCCTCCCCGCCGCAGGCGCTGGAGGCCGCCGCGGCGGTGCTCCGCCGCCGCCACTACCGGCTGGCGACGCATGAAGAGGAGCTGGCCGGGGAGAAGGGCTTCCTGCGCGAGGCCGGCAGCCTGCTGTTCCACGTCTCGCTGCTGCTGCTGCTGGTCGGGCTCGCCTACGGCAAGGGCTTCGGCTACCGCGGCCAGGCCGCCATCGTCGAGGGCGAGACCTGGGCCAACGCCCGCGTCGGCTACGACGCCTACAGCCCCGGCCGCTTCTTCGGCAGCGAGCGCCTGGCCCCGTTCCAGCTCCGCCTCGAGGACTTCAGCAACGCCTTCCACGACGACGGCACCCCGCGGGAGTTCGCCTCCCGGCTGACCGCCCTGGACCTGGACGGCCGCCAGACCCAGGCCCAGCGGGTCGCCCCCAACCGACCGATGACCGTCGACGGGGTGCGGGTGTTCCAGTCCGACTACGGCTACGTCCCGGTGGTGCGGGTCCGCGGCAAGGACGGCAAGGTGCTCAAGCAGGAGGAGGTGCTGACCCTGCGCGACCCCGCCTCCGAGCTGTCCACCGGCGCGGTCAAGGTCACCAGGGCGCAGCCGCAGATCGGCCTGGAGCTCACCATGTTCACCGGCCTGCGCACCGCCCCGGACTGCCCGGGCGGGCTGCCCTTCTGCAACGACCCCAGGCTGGTCCGGCCCGTGCTGGTGGTGCTGCCGTTCCAGGGCGACCTGCAGGCCTCGCGCGCCCAGAGCGTCTTCACCCTCGACCAGTCCCGCCTCCGGCCGCTCGGCGCCCGGCCGCTGGTCCTCGGCCTCGGCCAGTCCGGCAAGCTCCCCAACGGCCTGGAGGTCACCTTCGCCGACCTCAAGCAGTACAGCGTGGTCACCCTGGCCCGCGACCCCGGGGTGCCGATCGTCGGCCTGGGCGCGGCGCTCGTCCTGCTCGGCCTGGTCCCGTCGCTGTACGTCACCCGCCGGCGCGTCTGGGTGCGGGCGACCCCCACCCCCGGAGGCAGCCGCGTCGAGCTGGCCGGGCTCGCCCTGCAGGGCAAGGTCGCCTTCGCCGGCGAGCTGGCCCGGCTGGCCGGCGAGGTCGAACGCGGTACGCTGAACCCCGCCCCGCATCGCCCGAGGTAAGGAGACGCGCCCATGTCGTCGGCGTCGCTGGCCAACCTCTCCGAGTCGCTCGCCTGGCTGGCCGTGCTCAGCTACGTGGTCGCGGCCGTGCTGTTCGGCCTCGAGCTCGCCTACCGGGTCCGCTGGGTCGGCCGGGCCGGCCTGGCCGTCACCGTCGCCGGGCTGGCCGCCAACGTGGGCGCCGCGGTCGCGCGGGCCGTGGCCGCCGGCCGGGTGCCCTGGGGCAACATGTACGAGTTCTCGGTCATGGTCGGCATCGTCACCGTCGCCGCCTTCCTGGTCTGGGTGGCGCGCCGCCCGGCGGTCCGGCCCCTCGGGGTGTTCGTGCTGCTGCCGGCGGTGCTGGCGATCGGCCTGGCCGGGATCGCCCTGCGGGTGCCTGCCGGGCCGCTGGTGCCGGCCCTCAACTCCCGCTGGATCGCGGTCCACGTCGCCGCCGCGATCACCGGCTCATCGGTCCTCTGCCTCGCGGCGATCTTCAGCGTCCTGTTCCTGGTCAAGGAGCGCTTCGAGCGGCGGGCCGCGACGCCGGCCCCGCCGCTGGTGGCGGGCGGCGCCCGCACCGCCGACCGGGCCGAGGTCCGCGAGGCGGTCGCCGGCTACCGCGAGGAGGAGCCGGAGGCGGCGCCGTCCACCGGCGCCGAGCCGCCGGCGGCCTCCCGCCGCGTGTGGGACCGGCTGCCGTCCGCGGCCACGCTCGACGAGCTCGCCTACCGGACCACCGCGTTCGGCTTCCCGATCTGGACGTTCGCGATCATCGCCGGGGCGATCTGGGCGCAGGCGGCGTGGGGCCGCTACTGGGGCTGGGACCCCAAGGAGACCTGGTCCTTCATAAGCTGGACGATCTTCGCCGCCTACCTGCACGCGCGCGCCACGGCCGGCTGGCGCGGGCGCCGGGCGGCCTGGCTGAGCCTGCTCGGCCTCGCCGCGCTGCTGTTCAACTTCTACGCGGTCAACACCTGGATCGTCGGCCTGCACTCCTACGCCCGCTGACCGCCTCGCGCCCCGTCGGCGCAGCCGGCCGTCAGCCGTCCAGGCGGGCGATGAGCTGGCGGAGCGCGGCCACCTCGGCGGCGAGCGCGGCCCTGCCAGCCCTGGTCGCCGAGACCCAGGTGCGGGGGCGGCGGCCCTCGAAGCTCCGGCGCAGGCGCAGGTAGCCGGCGTCCTCGAGCACCTGGAGATGACGGGAGAGGTTGCCGTCGGTGAGGCCGAGCTGGTCGCGGAGGTAGGTGAAGTCCGCCTTGTCGGCCTCGGCGAGCACCGCCAGGATCCCGAGCCGCACCCGCTGGTGC
>Ga0209845_1000067_pt1 | contig 13204 bp, 9 predicted proteins | sample GWRWS2_50_60_FD_187239 | JGI IMG/M metagenome (GOLD analysis project Ga0209845, IMG submission 187239) | Riverbed sediment microbial communities from areas with vegetation nearby in Columbia River, Washington, USA - GW-RW S2_50_60 (SPAdes)... | ecosystem: Environmental > Aquatic > Freshwater >... | reverse complement strand
CTGCCGGCGCCGGGCGTTACCCGGGCGCCACCGGGCGGGTGCGGCGGTCGCTGCAGGTCACCCTGGCCGCGGTGGTCGCCGGGGCGCTGCTGGCGGCGGTCGGGGCCGGGCGGCCGTGGGCGCGGGTGAGCACGGCGGTGGACCTGCCCGGCCTCGGGCGGGCGCGGCTCGGCGGCGCCGAGCTGACCGGCAACGACCTGGCGCCGCTCGGCGGGCTCGCGTTGCTCGGGCTGGTGCTGCTGGTCGGCGTCGCCGTCACCCGCGGCCGTGGACGCTGGGCGGTCGGGCTCGCCCTGCTCGCCCTCGGCGCCGTCCTGACCGTACAGGCGCTCGCCGGCGCGGCCGGGGCCCGGGCCGAGGCCGCCGACCGTGCCAGGCGGGGGGAGCTGCAGGGCGTCCCGGCCGGGACCGGCACGCAGGTCGCGACCCCGCCGGCCGGGCCGGCCCTGGTCGTCGCCGGCGGCCTGCTGCTCGCCGCCGCCGGCGTCGAGGCCCTCCGGCGCGGCCCGCGCTGGCCGGCGCTCGGCGACGCCTTCCGGGCCCCGCCCGACCGGGCCCAGCCGCAGCCCACCGGCGACGGCGAGCCACCATGGCAGGGTGACTGAGCAGGATCTTCACCTCCCTCGAACATTCTTGGGGGTCGGCCCGAACCGGCGCCGTCGATGCTACGGTCGGCCCGGAGGGGTCCGGGGAACCCCGAAGGGGTGCCCCGGTGGATCGGGTCGGGGTCGGGCCGGAGCGCGAGGGGAGGGAGGAGTGGGGGCCGAGCATCCGTTCAGGGGGACCGTGCTGCTGGTCGAGGACGAGGAGTCGATCGCCGACCTGGTGCGGCTGTACCTGGAGCGCGACGGCTTCCGGGTGGTGTGGCGCACCGACGGGCGCTCGGGGCTGGCCGCGGTCGACGCCGAGCGACCCCGGCTGGTGCTGCTGGACCTGATGCTGCCCGGCATGGACGGGTTCGAGGTGACCAGGGCCCTGCGGGAGAAGGGCGGCCGGATGCCGATCATCGTCGTCACCGCCCGCGAGGAGGAGGCCGACCGGGTGCTCGGCCTGGAGCTGGGCGCCGACGACTACGTCACCAAGCCGTTCTCGCCGCGCGAGCTGGTCGCCCGCGTCAAGGCGGTGCTCCGCCGCGCCGAGCCGGAGCCCGAGACCGGCCCCGAGCCGCCCATGCACCTGGGCAGCCTCACGGTCGACCCGGCCCGCCACGAGGTCAGCTTCGAAGGGCGGGCGGTGCAGCTTACCGCCCGCGAGTTCGAGCTGCTCAGCTACCTGGTCCGCAACCGCGGCCTGGCGCTGACCCGCGACCAGATCCTCGAGCGGGTCTGGGGCTACGCCTTCCCGGCCGACACCCGCACCGTCGACGTCCACATCCGCCAGCTCCGCGCCAAGCTGGGGGAGCGCGCCCCGATCGTCACCATCCGCGGGGTCGGCTACAAGGCCGACGACCGGGGGGACCGGGACTCCCCGTGAGCCGCACCCGGAGGTCGCTGCGCGCGCGGCTGGTCGTCTCGCTGGTGGCCATCGCCGGCCTGGCCGTCCTGCTCGCCGGCGCCATCACCTTGTCGCTGGTCCGGCTCATCCCCGAGCGCAACCTCGAGCTGCAGCTCGCCGGCCAGGTCGAGCTGCTCAGGGCCGTCGAGCGGCGGCCGGTCCGGCAATGCACCGCCCTGATGGGCCTGCGGGCCAGCCAGACCGAGGTGTACCTGGTCGACGGCGACGGCACGCCGCGCCGCCCGCGGGCGCTTGGATGCCAGCGCCTCGCCGGGCTGCGCCCACTGGCGCCGGCGCCAGCGGTCGACCTGCGCGACACCCTCGCCGACGGCCGCACCGCCACCGGCACCAGCCAGGGCCTGGCGTGGGCGGTCGCGCCGCTGGAGACGCCGAGCCGCGGCTTCGTCGGCGTGCTGCTGGTCCACGAGGTCAACCGCCTCGGCCTCAGCCTGCTGCCGGCGATCGGGCCGCGCCTGCTGCTGGCGACCGCGGTCGCGGTCGCGGCCGCCGCGCTGGTCGCGTGGCTGCTGTCGGCGCGGCTCACCGCACCGCTCGGCCGGCTGGTCACCGCCGCCCGCCGCGTCGGCGCCGGCGACCTGTCCACCCGCGTCCAGGTCGACGGCGACGACGAGGTCGCCGAGGTCGCCGCCGCCTTCAACGACATGGCCGCCGGCCTGGAGCACGCCCAGGCCGAGCAGCGGGCGTTCCTGGCCAGCGTCGGCCACGAGCTGAAGACCCCGCTCACCACCGTGCAGGGCTACACCGAGGCGCTGCTGGACGGCACCGTGGAGGACCCCGCCGAGCGCCGCCGCTCGCTGCAGCGCATCCACGCCGAGACCATCCGGCTGAACCGGCTCGTCCAGGACCTGCTCGACCTGGCCCGGCTCGGCCGCGGCCAGTTCGCCGTCGACCCGGTCGACACCGACGTCGGCGCCGTGCTCCGCGAGGCCGCCGCGGCCGCCGCCGAGCGGGCCGCCAGGCGCTCGGTCGCCGTCACCACCCGCCTGACCGGCGCGCTGCACGCCCACGTCGACCCCGGGCGTCTCCGCCAGGTGCTCGACAACCTCCTCGACAACGCCACCCGTTCCAGCGCGCCCGGCCAGGCCGTGCTGGTCGCCGCCCGCCCCCTGCCCGGCGGCGGGGTCGAGGCGGCCGTCGTCGACCAGGGCCCGGGGATCGCCGCCGAGGACCTGCCGCACGCCTTCGACCGCGGCTACCTGTGGGCCCGCTACCGCGGCACCCGGGTGGTCGGCTCCGGGCTGGGGCTCGCGATCGTCAGGGCGCTCTGCGACGCGATGGGGGTCGCCATCCGGGCCGACTCCGGCGACGGCGGCGGCATCGCCTTCCGCCTCACCCTGCCGGCCGCCAACGGCGCCCCCGGCGAGCCACCCTCCGCGATCAATCCACCGCGCGACGCTGGAAGCCGAGCATCCCGATGACCATGAACGCCGCCCCGGAGACGATCAGCACCAGCACGCTGATCCACGGCGCGATGTGCGGCACCTGCGGGACCACCGCGGCACGGACGCCCTCGCTGCAGTAGGTCAGCGGGTTCAGCGCGGTGACCACCTGGAACCACGGCAGCCGGTCCAGGGACGGCCACGGGTACTGGGTCGCGCCGGTGAACAGCAGCGGCGTGAGGATCAGCGCGAACATGATGTTGAGGCGGCTGGGCGGCAGCAGGGTGCCGATGATGAGCCCCAGCGCGCCGCCCGACCAGCCGCCGAGCACCAGCACCAGCGCGAGCAGCGGCAGCCCAGCGGCCCGCCACGGCGCCGAGCCGAGGACCAGCGCCCCGATCGGGAACATCAGCGTGGCGGCGACCAGCCCCCGCAGCATCGCGATGACGACCTTCTCCACCGCCACCAGCGGGATCGGGATCGGCGCCAGCAGCCGGTCCTCGATCTCCTTGGTCCATCCGAACTCCAGCACCAGCGGGAACGACACGGTCTGCAGCGCCGTCAGGAACGCGGTCAGCGCCACGATGCCCGGCAGCAGCAGGTGGCCGTAGCTGTCGCTCACGTAGTTCAGCTCGCCGAGCACCTTGGCGAACACGAACAGCATGAACAGCGGCTGGATCGCGACCTGCGCCAGGAACACCCAGAACTCGCGGCCGGTCACGAACACGTCCCGCCACAGGATCGCCAGGAACACCCCTGCCGGGCCGGCGCCGGCCCGCCCCGGCGCCCGCACCGGCACGTCGGTGGCCGTCATCGCAGCCCCCTTCCGGTCAGGTCGATGAACACGTCCTCCAGCGTCGGCTCGCCGATGTGGACGTCGCTGAGGGCGGCGCCGCGGCTGGCGAGCGCCTCCACGACCGGGCCGAGCAGCACGGCCGGCTCGCCGCTGAGGTACAGGCGCAGCCGGACCTCGCCGCCGTCCCGGTGGGCGCCGGGCCGCGGCCCGCCGGGGCCGCCACCGGGGCGGCCGCCGTTGCCGCCGGGCCCGGCGCCCAGGCGGCCGGGCCAGCCACCGGGCCCGGCCGTCGCGAACGCCGGCTGCTGCCGCGCGACCGGTTCCCCACGCTCCACGCCGGCCAGCGCGGTGAGCGCCTCCAGCAGCCGCTCGGCGGTGTCGGCCGCCGCCGGCGTCACCGTGACGTCCAGGACGGCCTGCCCGGTCAGCCCCCTGGTGAGCGCCGCGGGCGTGTCCAGCGCCAGCAGCTTGCCGTGGTCCATGATGCCGACCCGGTCGGCAAGCTCGGCCGCCTCGTCCATGTCGTGGGTGGTCAGCAGGATCGTCACGCCGCGGCCGCGCAGCTCCCGGACCCGGTCCCAGACGAACAGCCGGGCCTGCGGGTCCAGGCCGGTCGTCGGCTCGTCGAGGAACAGCACCTCCGGCTCGTGCATCAGCGCCCTGGCGATCATCAGCCGCTGCGCCATGCCGCCGGAGTACACGTCGACCTTGTCGTTGCCGCGGCCGCCGAGCCCCAGCTCCTCCAGCATCCGGTCTGCCCTGGCGCGCCGCTCGGCGCTCGGCACCAGGTGGTAGGCCGCGTGGAAGACCAGGTTCTGGCGGGCGGTGAGCGACCGGTCCAGGTTGACCCGCTGCGGCACCACGGCCAGCCGCCGCCTGGCCTCGACCGAGTTGCGCAGCACGTCGACGCCGGCGACCCAGGCGCCGCCGGAGGTGGCCTTCACCCGGGTCGTCAGGACCCCCACCGTGGTCGTCTTGCCGGCGCCGTTCGGCCCCAGCAAGCCGAAGATCTCGCCTCGGCCGACCTCGAACGACAACCCGTCGACCGCGTTGCTGTCGCGTTTGGGGTAGCGCTTGACCAGCTCGCGCACCACCACCGCGCCGCCATCCGATGGGCCCACTGTCACCCGACCGCCTCCTTCCGAGATCGCCTTTCACCCAAGCAGATGGTGCCACCGCTTGTCATTGCAGCCAGCATGCATCGTCGGCCTGCCGGTGACCGGGAGCGGCGGCGGTTCCCGCCCCGGCCGGCCAGGAGCACTACAATCGCGGCCGTGACCTCGACCGACTCGTTCCTGGCCCGGGCGGTGGCCGACGCCCGGCTGGCCGCCGAGCGCCGCGCCGAGCGGCTGCCGCTGCCCGCGGTGCGGGCCGCCGCGGCCGCCGCCCCGCCGCCCCGGAGCCTGCGCCAGGCGGCGCGCCGCGGCCCGGAAGGGGCGCGGGTGATCGCCGAGATCAAGCGGCGCTCGCCGTCCAGGGGCGACCTCCGGGTCGACCTCGACCCGGCCGCCCTCGCCGGCGCCTACGCCAGCGGCGGCGCCGCCGCCGTCAGCGTGCTCACCGACCCGCGCCACTTCGCCGGCAGTCCGCAGGACCTGCTGGCGGTCCGCGGCGCGGTCGACCTGCCGGTGCTGCGCAAGGACTTCGTCACCATCCCCTACCAGGTCTGGGAGTCGCGCGCCTGGGGCGCCGACGCGGTGCTGCTGATCGTCGCCGCCCTCGACCCCGCGGCGCTGCGGGCGCTGCTGGACGAGGCCGCCAGCGCGGGCCTGGACGCCCTCGTCGAGGTCCACACCGTCGCGGAGGCGTCGGCCGCCGCCGCCGCCGGCGCCGCGGTCGTCGGGGTGAACGCCCGCGACCTGGCCACCCTGGAGGTCGACCCCGGCCGCTTCGCCGCCGTCCGCGACGCCCTGCCCGACGGGGCGGTCCTGGTCGCCGAGAGCGGCATCCGCGACCGGGCCGACGTCGAGGCCGCCGCCGCGGCCGGCGCCGACGCCGTCCTGGTCGGCGAGTCCCTGGTCACCGCCGAGGACCCCGCCAGGGCGGTCCGCGATCTTCTGGGCCGCCCTGGCGGAGTGAAACCAGATCGGCCGCGCGCCAGCGCGGCCACCACGCCCTTTCCCGCAAAGCAGTCCGGGAGGTCAGATGGCTGAGCCCCGCAAGATCCTGCTCGGTGAGGACGAGCTGCCGAGCGCCTGGTTCAACATCGTGCCGTCGATGCCGACCAGGCCAGGCCCCTACCTGCACCCGCAGACCCGCGAGCCGATCGGGCCGGAGGCGCTCGCCCCGTTGTTCCCGATGGCCCTGATCGGCCAGGAGGTCACCACCGACGAGTGGATCGACATCCCCGGCCCGGTGCTCGACACCTACAAGCTGTGGCGGCCGACCCCGCTGATCCGCGCCCTGGACCTGGAGCGCGCCCTCGGCACCCCGGCGCGCATCTGGTACAAGTACGAGGGCGGCTCGCCGGCCGGCTCCCACAAGCCCAACACCGCCGTCGCCCAGGCCTACTACAACAAGGCCGAGGGCATCGCCCGCCTCAGCACCGAGACCGGCGCCGGCCAGTGGGGCAGCGCACTGGCGTTCGCCTGCGCCCGGTTCGGCCTGGAGTGCATGGTCTACATGGTGCGTGCCTCCTACGACGGCAAGCCGTACCGCCGCTCGCTGATGGAGACCTGGGGCGCCAGGGTGATCCCGTCGCCGTCGCCGGAGACCAACGCCGGCCGGGCGGTGCTCGCCGCCGACCCCGACTCGCCAGGGTCGCTCGGCATTGCCATCTCCGAGGCGGTCGAGGACGCCGCCCAGCGCGACGACACCCACTACTCCCTCGGCAGCGTGCTCAACCACGTGCTGCTCCACCAGACGGTCATCGGCCTGGAGCTGAAGGCGCAGCTCGAGCACGCCGGGATCGAGCCCGACGTGCTGGTCGCCTGCGTCGGCGGCGGGTCGAACTTCGGTGGCTTCACCTTCCCGCTGCTGGCCGACAAGCTGGCCGGCCGCATCGGCACCCGCGTGGTCGCCGCCGAGCCGACCGCCGCCCCCACCCTGACCGAGGGCCGCTTCGACTACGACCTCGGCGACCAGGCCGGCATGACCCCGCTGATCCCGATGTACACCCTCGGGGCCGACTTCATCCCCGCGCCGATCCACGCCGGCGGCCTGCGCTACCACGGCGACTCGCCGATCGTGTCGCTGCTGGCCAAGGAGGAGCACATCGAGGCGGTCGCCTACCCGCAGTCCAAGGTCTTCGAGGCCGCGGTGCAGTTCGCCCGCACCGAGGGTCACCTGCCGGCACCCGAGCCCGCGCATGCGATCCGCGCCGTGATCGACGAGGCGCTGCGTTGCAAGGAGGAGGGACGCTCCGAGACGATCGTCTTCAACCTCTGCGGCCACGGCCACTTCGACATGAAGGCCTACGAGGACCATCTCTCCGGGAACCTCCTCGATGTCTAGCATTGGCCCAGCCGGCAGGGGGGGCGGTTCCTCGCCGGCCGACGGGCTGCGGGCGGTGGGTGGGGTCGGGGTGGCCCCGCGGGTGGCGCATCCGCCGGACCGGCTGGGGCACTTCGGGCCCTGGGGTGGCCGCTTCGTGCCCGAGGTGCTGATGGCCGCCCTCGACCAGCTCACCGCCGCGTTCGAGGAGGCCGTCGCCGACCCGGCGTTCCTGGCCGAGCTGGACGACCTGCGCCGCGGCTACGCCGGCCGGCCCACCCCGCTCACCCCGGCGCGCCGTCTCTCCGAGGAGCTCGGGCTGCGGTTGTGGCTCAAGCGGGAGGACCTGCTCCACACCGGCGCCCACAAGCTCAACAACTCCCTCGGCCAGCACCTGCTGACCAGGCGGATGGGCAAGCGCCGGGTGATCGCCGAGACCGGCGCCGGCCAGCACGGCGTCGCCACCGCCACGGTGGCGGCCCTGCTCGGCCAGGAATGCGTCGTCTACATGGGCGAGGAGGACACGCGCCGCCAGCATCTCAACGTCGTCCGCATGCGCCTGCTCGGCACCGAGGTGCGGCCGGTCGCCACCGGCACCGCCACCCTCAAGGACGCCATCAACGAGGCCCTGCGGGACTGGGTCGAGTCGGTCGAGACCACCCACTACGCGATCGGCTCGGTGGTCGGGCCTCACCCGTTCCCGCTGATGGTGCGGGAGTTCCAGCGGGTCATCGGCGACGAGGCCCGCGCCCAGATGCTCGACGCCGAAGGCCGCCTGCCCGACCTGGCCGTCGCCTGCGTCGGCGGCGGGAGCAACGCCGCCGGCCTGTTCGCCGCGTTCGTCGACGACCAGGCGGTGCGGCTGGTCGGCGTGGAGGCGGGCGGCCGTGGCCCGCGGCCGGGCGACCACGGCGCCTCGCTCGGGCTCGGCGACGCCGGGGTGCTCCACGGCGCCAGGTCCTACCTGCTGCAGGACGACGACGGCCAGGTGCTGCCCACCCACTCGATCTCGGCGGGGCTGGACTACCCGGGGGTCGGGCCGGAGCACGCCCTGTGGAAGGACAGCGGCCGGGTCGCCTACGAGCGCGCCTCGGACACGCTCGCCCTCGAAGGGTTCCGCCTGCTGGCCCGCACCGAGGGCCTGCTCCCGGCGCTGGAGCCGGCCCACGCGATCGGCTGGCTGGCGGAGGCGGCCCGTGACGGCCGGGTCGCGCCCGGGTCGCTGGTCGTCCTCAACCTCTCCGGCCGCGGCGACAAGGACGTGGAGACCGTCGCCGGCCTCCTCGACGCCGCGGAGGGGTCCGGGGAACCCCAACGGGGTGCCCCGGTGGACGATGGCTGAGCTCCCCGGACCCCCGGTCCACCGGGCGGCGACCCTGGAGCCCCCCGGTCCGCCGGCGCCGGTGGAGCGGCTGGAGGGGCGGCTGCGGGGGCTGCGAGCCGAGGGGCGGGCGGCGCTGGTCGCCTACGGGGTCGCCGGGTACCCGGACCTGCCCGGGTCGCTGGACGCCTTCCGGGTGATGGCCGACGCCGGCGCCGACGTGCTCGAGGTCGGCCCGCCGTTCTCGGACCCGCTGATCGACGGGCCGGTCATCCAGCGGGCGGTGACCGCCGCCCTGGACGCGGGCACCCGGCTGGACGACGTCCTCGGGCTGGTCGCCGACCTGACCGCCGGCGTCGACACCCCGGTGGTCCTGCTCGTCTACTACAACCTGGTCGCGCACCGCGGCCCGCAGCGGTTCGCCGCCGACCTGGCCGCGGCCGGCGCATGCGGCGCGGTCGTGCCCGACCTGCCGCCGGAGGAGGCGGGGGAGTGGCTGGCCGCCGCCGGCCGACAGCGGGTCGCCCCGGTGTTCCTGGCGGCGCCCACCTCGACCGACCGCCGGCTGGCGGCGGTCGGCGAGGCGACCCGCGGCTTCGTCTACGCGCAGGCCTCGCTCGGGGTGACCGGGCTGCGCCAGTCGCTGGCGGCCGGGATCGAGGGGCTGGTCGCCCGCGTCCGCGCCCACACCGACCTGCCCGTCTGCGCCGGCATCGGCGTCTCCAACGCCGAGCAGGCCGCCGCCGTGGCCCGCTTCGCCGACGGTGCCATCGTCGGCACCGCCCTGGTCCGCCGCCTGGGCGAGGGCGGCCTCGACGGCCTCCGCGCCCTCACCGCCGAGCTCGCCGCCGCCGTCCACGCCTCGCGGGAGCGCTAACCGGCGGCACCGTCCAGGTCGAGGCCGACCTCGGCGGCCAGGAAGGCGAGCACGTCGGCCTGGAGCTCGACCGTGCGCCGCACCGAGCGGGCGCCGTGGCCGGCCTGCCGCTCCCGCCGCAGCAGGACCGGCCGGTCGGAGGCGGTCGCCCACTGCAGCGCCGCGCACATCTTGCGGGCGTGCAGCGGGTCGACGCGGGTGTCGGAGTCGAACACCGTGAACAGCACCGCCGGGTACGCCGTCCCTTTGACGACATGGTGATACGGCGAGTAGGCGACAAGCCAACCAAGCTCCGTCGGGTCGTCGGCGCGGCCGTACTCGTCGTTCCAGGTCTCGCCGAGACCGAAGCGCTCGTAGCGGACCATGTCGAGCAGGGGCGCGCTGCAGGCCACCGCCGCGAACAGCTCCGGCCGCCGGGTGAGGGCGGCACCGACCAGCAGCCCGCCGTTGGAGCCGCCGGAGATGGCCAGCCGCCGTGGCGACGTCCAGCCGCCGGCGACCAGGTGCTCGGCGGCGGCGGCGAAGTCGTCGAACACGTTCTGCTTGCGGTCCCGCATGCCGGCCCGGTGCCAGGCCTCCCCCTCCTCGCTGCCGCCGCGGAGGTTGGCGATCGCGTACACCCCGCCGCGCTCGACCCAGGCGACGGCCGCCGCGCTCCATGCCGGAGTCAACGGGACATTGAAGCCGCCGTAGCCGTACAGGATCGTCGGCCGCGCCCCGTCGGGCTCCAGGCCCTCCCGGTGCAGCACGAACAGCCGCACCTCGGTGCCGTCCCTGGACCGATAGGTCTCCTGGCGGGCGGTCACCCCGACCTGGAGGTCGACCTGGCCGGGCGCGTCCATCCACAGCTCCAGGGCGGCCCCGGCCACCTGGTAGCGGTACACCCGCGGCGGGGTGGTGAAGTCGGTGTAGCCGACCCAGACCTCGTCGCCGCCGTCGGGACGGGCCGCGACCCCGAGCACCGAGCCAGGTCCCGGCAGGTCCACCTCGGCCCGCGGCGCCCCGGTCTCCCGGTCGTTGACCGTCACCCGGCCGACCGCGTGCCTGCTGGAGGCGACCACCAGCGCGTCGTCGGTGAGCGCGAAGCCCTCCAGCACCGCGTCCGACTCGGCGACCAGGTCGCGCCAGCCGGCCGGCGTAGGCGCCAGCGGGTCGGCGACCGCGATGCGGAACCGGGGGGCGTCCAGGTTGGTGTGCAGGTACAGGCGGCCGTCGGGCGCGACCCGGCCGTCGGTCTGGGCGTCGACGCCCTCCTGGACGGGACGGAGCGTCCCGTCGCCCTCCAGGTCGGCGACGTACAGGTCGTTGCGGGGCGCGGTCCCCGCCGCCGCCGCGACCAGCAGCCAGCGGCCGTCGAGGGACACCCGCAGCGAGTGGTACTCGGTCTTGTCGCGGCCCTCGCCGAAGACCAGCTCGTCGCCGTCCGGGTCGGTCCCCACCCGGTGCCGCCACACGCGCCGGTGGAAGGCGGCCTCGCCCTCCGGGACCGCGTCGGCGGGGAGCCGCCGGCCGTAGTAGTAGGCCTTGCCCCCGGGCAGCCAGGCCAGCGGGCAGTAGCGGGTGCGGTCGATCGGGCCCTCGACCAGCTCGCCGGTGGCGACGTCCAGCACCAGCAGCGACGCCTCCTCGTCGCCGCCGCGGGAGAGGAAGTAGGCGAGCCGCTCGCCCTCCGGCGAAGGCACCCAGCCGTCGAGGGTCACGGTGTCGTCGTCGGCCAGCGCGCTCGGGTCCACCAGCGGCCGCTCGCTCCCGTCCGGCTCCCGGACCAGCAGCACCGGGTGCTGCTGGTCGCCGCGGCGGCGCTCGAAGAACGCCAACCCGCCCCGCACCACCGGCACGGTGACCAGCCCCGCCCCGAGCAGCCCCTCCAGCCGCCGCCGGGCAGCCTCCCGGCCGGGCCGGCCGTCGAGCCAGCCGGCCAGCAGCTCGTCCTGGGCGCGGCTCCACACCTCGGTCTCCTCCGAGCCGGGATCCTCCAGCCACCGGTACGGGTCGGCGACCTCGAACCCATGCAGCCGCTCGACCAGGTCGAGCCGGCGGGCGGGCGGGTAGCGCATCCGGGCATGGTAGCGGCGGCCACCGGCACCATGCCCTATGCTCCCAGCGTGGCCGTACCGCTCGTCATCGCCCCGGAGCCGCTGACCAGCCCCGACGTGCAGGCCCTGATCACGCGGCTGGACGCCGAGCTGACCGAGCGCTATCCCAACCCCGAGGACAACTTCTTCGAGCTGGCCGAGGAGCAGGTCGACGGGCGCCAGGGCGTCCTGCTGGTCGCCAGGATGGACGGCGAGCCGGTCGGCTGCGGCGCGCTGCGGCGCCTGGACCCCGCCACCGGCGAGATCAAGCGCATGTACGTGGCGCCGCCGGCGCGCGGCAGCGGCGTCGGCGCCCGCATCCTCGCCGAGCTGGAACGGCACGCCCGCACGCTCGGCATCCGCCGCCTGCTGCTGGAGACCGGGGAGCGCCAGGTGGAGGCGGTCCGCCTCTACGAGCGCGCCGGCTTCGCCCGCGTCCCCTGCTTCGGCGAGTACGCGCACGCCCCGCTGAGCCTGTGCATGGGCAAGGACCTGGCCTGAGCCACCAGCGCCACGCGCCCTTGTCCACAGATTCGCGGTAAGGGTCGAACACGCGTTCGTGTGCGGCTAGGTTCCGCAAGAAGGGTGCCCGAGGCGGGACTCGAACCCGCAAGCCCTTTCGGGCGGCGTCTTTTGAGGACGCTGAGTTTGCCGATGATTTCTCCACTCGGGCTGGTCAGAGGGAGGGTACCGGAAGTGCGGTCGCGGGAGGAAGTCGCCACCGTCCTGGACCTTGTCCGAACAGGCCTGAACGACTGCGAGATCGCCCGGCGAACCGGCATTCCTAGAGGCACGATCCGAGGCTGGAGGATTGGCCGAGTGCCCAACTTCCAGCGTAGCCGAACGGTCTGTCCGGTCTGTGCCGAAAACCCGCTCGCACTGCCGCAGTCGCCGTACACCTACCTCCTCGGTCTCTACCTCGGCGACGGCTGCCTCGCCGCCCATCCGCGTGACGTCTACCGGCTTCGCATCAGTTGCGCCAGCGCCTACCCGGAATTGATCCGGCGCTGCGAGCAAGCGATCACCGAGGTGCTGCCGGTGAAGGTCAACAAGGTCAGGCGGCAAGGCTGCTTCGAGGTCTACTCCTTCTCGAGGCATTGGATCTGTCTCTTCCCACAGCACGGACCCGGCCGGAAGCACCAGCGCAGGATCGAGCTGACCGGCTGGCAACAGGAGTTGATCGACGTCGACCCGCGCCCGCTCCTTCGCGGGTTGCTGCACTCGGACGGGTGCCGGGTCCTCAACTGGGTGGAGGGGACGCCCTATCCTCGTTACCATTTATCAACGTGTCGCCGGACATCCGGGCGATCTTCGGGCGGGCGTGCGACGCGCTGGGGATCGAGTGGCGGCCGCACAACCGCTGGAGCCTGTCGGTGGCAAGGCGGGGGAGCGTCGCGCTGCTCGACGCTTTCGTGGGACCCAAGCGGTGACCCCACCAGGATTCGTGCATGGACACGGCGTCTGTTAGCCTCGCCCGGGTCTGACGGAGGGCGGGATGACGGCGAACGCGACACGGGTCGAGTGCGGGACGCTTGGGACCGACCCGTGCGCGTACCGGGTCGTCGTCGAGCATCTGCCGGACGTGGCGGTGCTCGTCTTCGGCCGTGACCTACGCCTCGAGCTGGTTACCGGCGCTGCGCTGCGCAACGGCGACTGGCGCTCGGACGAGCTGGTCGGGCGCACCGTGTTCGAGTTGTTCCCGCGTGAGCTTGCCGAGCGGCTCGCCACCCGCTACCGGGCAGCCCTCGCCGGCGAGCGGCAGAGCTTCGAGGTGCAGGGATGGCGGAATCCGTCCAGAGTGTGGGCGAT
>Ga0209845_1000066_pt1 | contig 13260 bp, 10 predicted proteins | sample GWRWS2_50_60_FD_187239 | JGI IMG/M metagenome (GOLD analysis project Ga0209845, IMG submission 187239) | Riverbed sediment microbial communities from areas with vegetation nearby in Columbia River, Washington, USA - GW-RW S2_50_60 (SPAdes)... | ecosystem: Environmental > Aquatic > Freshwater >... | reverse complement strand
CCATCCTGTTTTCGGCGGCGGCGTTCTTCGTCGCCTACCGGTTTCTCCCCAACGTGCATCTGCGCGCGCGGAGCCTGATGTGGGGCACACTCGTGGGTGTCACGTTGTTCGAGGTCTCGAAGACGGCCTTCTTCATTTACCTGCGCACGCTGGCGGCCTATCCAGTCGTGTACGGACCCCTCGCAGGGCTCGTTGTGTTCATGGTGTGGGTGTACCTTGTCGCCGTTGCGGTGCTGCTGGGCGCCGAGGTCATGGCGGTGATGGAGGGGCGTCCATGAGGGCAGCCATCGCGGAACTGCGCGATCTGCTCGCGGGGCGCCGCCTTGTTGTGGTGAGTAACCGCGAGCCGTATGTGCACCGGCGCACTTCGAAGGGTGTGGAGGTGACGCGGCCCTCCGGTGGTCTCGTCGCCGCGCTCGATCCCGTGATGCAGGCGACGGGCGGAACGTGGATTGCGTGGGGCAGCGGTGATGCCGACTTCGAGGTCTCCGACGCGCGCGGCCGCGTGCGGGTCCCTCCCGACACGGGCGCATACACGTTGAAGCGGGTCGCTCTGACCGAGGATGAAGTCGAGGGCTATTACTACGAGTACTCCAACCAGGCGCTGTGGCCGCTCTGTCACATGGCGATGGCCCACGCGCGATTCCGCCGGCGTCCGTGGGAACTCTATCAGGCGGCCAATCGCCGGTTTGCCGACGCGGTGCTCGAAGAGTCGGACGGCGATGCGCTGGTCTGGCTGCACGATTACCATCTCGCTCTTGCGCCGCGGTATATCCGGACCAGGCGGCCGGAGCAATTCATCATGCACTTTTGGCACATCCCGTGGCCCGCGTGGGACATCTTCCGCGCCTGCCCTCAGCGCGTCGAGATCCTCGAGGGCTTGCTGGCCGCGGACTTCACGGCTTTCCAGCATCCCCGCCACGTAGAACACTTCCTCGAATGCGCGGAGCGTGAACTGGGCGCCTCCGTGGATCGCGACGAGGGCGTGATCGAGCACGACGGCCGCATCACACACGTGGACGCCTTTCCCATCAGCGTCGACTTTGCCACCCTCGACGCCCAGGCGCGCTCCGGCGAAAGTGAACGGTGGATGGCGCAGTTGCGAAAACGCCATGGGCTCGACGGCAAAATCGTCGCGCTCGGCGTCGACCGTCTCGACTACACTAAGGGGATCCCCGAGCGGCTGCGTGCCCTCGACCGGCTCTTCGAGCGATTCCCGGAATTTCGTGGACGTCTGGTATTTGTTCAGAAATCGGCGCCCAGCCGCACCAAGATCAAGGCGTACCGCGATCTGCAGCGTCAGATCGAGCGCGAAGTAGCTCGTCTCAACGCCACGTGGGGCAGGGCCGAGTGGCGGCCCGTCCTCCACATCACGCGGCCACTGCCTCCGGCCGGTATGGCCGCGCTGTATCGACTGGCCGACCTATGCGTGGTGAGCTCGCTGCAAGATGGGATGAACCTGGTGGCCAAAGAGTATGTCGCCTGTCAGGTGGACCGGCGGGGCGTTCTGCTCCTGAGCGAACTGGCGGGCGCGCACGATGAGCTCTCGTGGGCGTTGCCGATTAACCCATACGACGCCGGAGGCACCGCCGCCACCATGGCACTCGCCGCGGAGATGCCGGCTTCCGAACGTGCGGAACGCATGGATCACCTCCGCGCGTACGTCGCCGAACACGACATTTATGAATGGATGCGGCTGCACATTCGGGCCGCCGCGCACTTACTCGCGGCACGGGCTGCCACACGGTGGATCCGCGGTCGTGGGGACGAGGTCCGGGCGCGCATTATCGGCCGGAGCCGGGTGGCGTTGCTGCTCGACTTCGACGGCACCCTGGCGCCGATCGTCCCCGTCCCTGAGGAGGCCTCACTGCCGGCTCCGATTCGCGACACGCTGAACCGTCTCGCCAAGGCGCCGGAGATGCTGGTGGCGGTGGTGAGCGGGAGGGCCCTCGACGACATCAGGGGGCGCGCCGCGATCGACGGAATTGTCTACGCGGGAAACCACGGCCTCGAGATCGCGGGGCCACGGTGGACATGGACCCACCCGCAGGCGGAGGAGGCCCGCCCGCTGGTCGCGGAGGCCTGTGCCAGGCTGGGTGAACGCCTGGGCGCGATTCCGGGCGTGACCATCGAAGACAAACAGTTCACCGCGAGCGTGCACTATCGGCTGACGCCCCACCCGTACGTGGAGACGGTACGCATGGCGGTCTACGAGGAAGCCGACCGCAGCGGCGGCACCCTCGTCGTCCGGCAGGGGAAGAAGGTCTTCGAGCTGCAGCCGTACGTGGCGTGGGACAAGGGGCGGGCGGTGCGGTGGATCCTGGAACGGGCGATCGGCGGCGGCTGGGCGGAGGAAGCCGGAATCATCTACATCGGGGATGACCGCACCGACGAAGACGCGTTTGCTGCGTTGCCGGACAGCGCGGTGACCGTGAAGGTTGGGGCGAATCCGGCTTCAACCGCCGCGAGGTATGCCGCCCGCGACGTCCATGAGGTAGCGGAGTTCCTGCAACAGCTCGCCGGCTGGCTGGGATTGGATCGCGATCCCCGCGAAGTCGCGGAGCGAATGCGAAGCTGATTCAGCGGATGCGCGAAACCATCAGGCCGAGGTGCTCGGCCAGGTCGCGCGTGATCAGGAAATTCTCGCGCACGTACTCGCGCGCGTTCTCGCCCATGCGCCGGGCCAGGGCGGGGTTGTTCAGCAGCTCCCGGATCCGGAAGGCGCAGCCCTCGACAGAGTTCACGGTATAGCCGGTCACGCCATAGATGACCTGCAGGGTGATCCCGCCGGCAAAGCCGCCGATGACCGGCTTGCCCTTCCACATCCCTTCCGCCACCGTCAACCCGAAGCCTTCCCTCGTGGATTTCTGGATGATGATCGTCGCGGCATGTTGAAGAGCGTTGATTTCGTAATGCGCGGTCGGCGGCAGGACCAATACGTGGATATCGGAGTCGCCCCGTGCCGCCTCCCGGACTTCGGCCAGCACCTGCTCACCCTCCGGATCGTCGGTGGCGCTACCCCCGGCGAGGATCAGCCGGCAGTCATCATACTTCTTGACGATGCGGTACGCGTTGATCACCCCGGTCGGATCCTTGAAGCGGTCGAACCGGCTGACCTGAAGCAGAATCGGTTTGTCCCGGGGGATCCCCAGGCGATGCAGCACGGCATCCACCTCTTCCGGCTCCAGCGAGCGGTTCTTGTCCGAGAGCGGGTCGATGCTCGGATACACCAGGTACTGCGGAATGGGCAGCCGCTGCGCGAATTTCGGCAACGAGAAGATGGCGCCGTCGTAGCCCACCACGAACTGACGGATGAATGACCAGGCCCACCGCTGGGGGTGGGAGACGTCGATATGGCAGCGCCAGATCCAGGGACTGCGCTTCGCCGCGTATTTGATCAGGGCGGCAGGCTGCGGATCGTGGATGATCACCAGGTCGCCGTCCAGGTTGAGACGCGACGCGTTCGTGCGGTTGGTCTCGAGGTAGGCGGCCAACATCTGGTCGCTGATCACCTGCTCGGCGCCCTGCAGCGCGTTGTGAAAGCTCTTCGTCACGCGGAAGAACTCGTCGTTGCCTTCGATGACCTCCCAGCGTGAGGGGACCCCGAGCTCTTCGAAGAGGGGGATGTAGCGGGCCAGCATCTCCGCGACCCCGCCGCCGATGCGCGTCGAGTTGACGTGGACCAGGGTCCGGCCCCGCACCCGGTCGGCGAGACGCTGCAGCAGCTCGATGGTGCCTTCCGGAACCACGGCACGGTAGTCATCCAACCGGATTGAGGTCTTCAGCATGAGGTGCGCTCCCGCAAGGTGGCGTCGCACAGCGCCAGCATCCGCGACCGCAGGCCGTCCAGGCTGCTGACGTAGGGGTTAATGCGGCGCATCTGCTCTGCCAGGTCCGATTCGCCGAGTTCCTCGGCCATCCACCGCACCGGCTCCCACCGCTCCCGCCGGACCCCCGATTGGAAGAAGTGATAGTAAATCGCGCTCGGATCGATCCGGGCCAGCGTATCGCGGAACTCCGCGAGCGTGCGGACCGCAATCCCCGTCGGGATGGGGATAATGCTCGAGCGCATGAAGTGGAACGGCTCGCCGTACACGATGCGCGGGACCGTCTGCATGTCGGACAGGTGGTCGTCGACGATGGTGATCAGCTCGCCGCGCAACTGTTCGACGTCCCCATAGTCGAACGGGTCGATCACGGCCAACCGTTCTCCGAGCACGCGGTCGCGCACCTGGATCGCCGCCCATGTCGCAAAGTCGTTGGGGTACGGAGCGGCCAGGTAGCGGCTGCGCAAGAACGAGGAGTGCGTATGGTAGAAGATGGAATCGCCCGGGACCTCTTCGATGCCGGTGAGGAGCTCCCGCTCGTCCCAGGCCACGCGGCCCAGCATCTCCCGCAGCTCCAGGCAGTCGACGAATTCAAAGGCGTGTGCCGCCGTCATCCGTGCCATGTCTACTCTATCTTATCCATCGCGAAGTGCAGGCGGTCTCCAAGGTTCTTGAGGTTCGCATCCCGGGCGCTCCCCGTCAGCCGGTAGAACGCGTTTTGCGCCTCCCACAGGTTCAAGGTGACTCCGGCCGCCTCGGCAAAGTCGAGCACGTCTGCCGCGCGCGTGAGCCGGTCCGCCACCGGCCCGGCGCTGGCCAGAGCGTGCTCCAATCGGCCGCGCAGCAGCGGCTCGAAGCGCTCAGGGTGCACTTCTCGTCCCCACGAGCGCAGTTCCGTCAGCAGCTCCTGCGCCCGCGGGCGCAGCGGGGACCCCGCATCGCCGGCGAGGATGTCTTCGAGATCGCGCGTCAGCGCCACGACGGCTGCGGTGACGAGCGGCACCGGGACTGACGCGCCGGCGTCCCGCAGATACTCCATGAGCGGCCGGTTGTCATGATACAGCCGGCGATAGACATCTTCCAGGTTTCCCAGCGTCCGTTCACTCAGGCGTGCCAGGACCGATCGCCGGTCCGCCAGGGGCAGATCGCGCAGGGTGAAGTAATTCGATCCAAACGCCTGATCAATCGCCCGGACCACTTCGCTGACGACCTCTTTTCGATACCGTTCCATGAGGGCTGAGCGAACCCCGGCATAGCGGGCATCGTCCCATCCCGCGGCAACCGCGCAGTGCACCTCGTGACCGCCGAAGTGTGCCACGGCGTAGACCACGTCTTCCTCCGCATCCACCGGCGTCGATCGGACGAGGACCCGGCCGACCCGCAGGGTGTGAGATCCCGACGACGCGTCGACGCGATCACGCTCGGTGACCGCAATCGTGCCGCCCAGCGCCTGTGAGCGTGCGCCGACCAGCCCGGTCATGACGTAATATGCCGCGGCCTCGCGCGCGCCCACCGCCCGGCGGCGGACCAGGCGCTCATACACCGCCCCGCCGTCAGCCCACTGTTCAAGATTCCCCGGGGCCCTCCGCAGGTGCCCGATGAACTCATCCTCCAGATCGGCGCCAAAACCACGGGCCAGGTCGAGCGCGCGCGCCGCATGGGACAGGATCTGGACCGTCTCCGTTCCGCTGACGTCGTCGAAGAACCAGCCGTCGCTGCTCTGCATCAGCATCGCCTGGCGCTGCATCTCCAACAACCGCAGGGCCGTGCGATTCCGCTCCCGCGAGTCGGTCCCCGCGCCGTGCCGCGCCAGGAAGGCCTCGATCACGCCCGGGGCAGGATCGAGCAAGTCGACCGCCTCGTCGCGGGCAGCCCAGGCATCTCGAAACACTTCAGCGCCGCGGGATTCATACAGCGACGCCAGACGCCCGGCGAGCCACGTCATCCCGTCGCGCAGCGGAGCCCGCCACTTCTGGTGCCACCCCTTTCCGGTGTTGCACCCGCAGTCCGAGCGCCAGCGCTCCACGCCGTGGACGCAGCTCCAGGACGTGCGTTCCGCGATCTCCACGTCGTGGGTCGGAGGATGCGCCGTCAGGAACGTCGCCAGATTCGTGATGCGCAGGGTGCCATCCCGTGCCAGGCGGTCCATCGCGGACGCCAGGGCCATGTCCCCGAACTGATGATGGTGGCCGTACGTCTCTCCGTCGCTGGCCACAAGCAGGAGGCGCGCCTGTTGATCCTCGGGGATCACCGATGTCAGCCGGTCGGCGAACGCCTTCCCGTCGTGAAGCAATCCCTCAAATGCCACCGCTCGTGAGGTGGGCCCGTGGTAGAAGAAGATGGCGATCGAGCGGCCGCTCGGCAGGCGGCAGCGATACGGGACGGTGACGTCGAGGGTGTCCTGGGTGACGTCCTTCCATGCCCCTTCGGCTCTGCGAACGCGTTTGGCCTGATGCGGGGCCAGCAGCGTGAACGCCATGCCGTGGCCCACCAGGATCTCCAGGGTCTCCACATCCACCGCCGTTTCGGGAAGCCAGATGCCCTCGGGCCTGCGCTTGAAGCGCCGTTCGAAGTCGCGGATTCCCCACCGCACCTGCGTGACGCGGTCCCGGGCCGTGGCCAGCGGCATGATCAGGTGGTTGAAGGCCTGCGCGATCGCCCCGCCGTGGCCGTACTGGTCCTTGCGGCTGACCCGGTCGCCTTCGAGGATCAGCTCGTACGTCCCGGGGGCGTGGCGGGCCAGCCAGCGCAGCAGCGTCGGCCCGACGTTGTAGCTCAGATGCGCGTAGTTGTTGACGACGCGGAGAATCCGGCCGCCCTCATCGAGCAGCCGGCTGCTGGCGTTGCGCGCGTAGCACTCCGCGGTGACGCGTTCGTTCCAATCGTGGTAGGGGGACGCCTCATCCTCCACCTCCACCACGTCGGTCCAGGGATTCTCGCGAGACGGTTGGTAGAAATGGCCGTGGATGCACAGATGCTTCATCGCTCTGCTATCGGGTTTGCCCTCGGGGCAGCACGACGAGTCCTGATGGATCGAGATGATACCGCAGACGGTCGGCGTCGGTATTCCCGCCGATCCGCGCTCCCGCGGGGACGAGATTGTACCGGTCGGCGATCACCCGCCGCAGGCGCGCGCCCTGCCCGACCACGGTGTGGTCCATGACGACAGATTCTTCCACGACGGCTCCCCGCTCCACGCGCACGCTGCGGCCGAGGATGGAGCGGCGGATCACGGCCTCGTCGATGACGCAGCCTTCTCCGATCAGGCTGTCTGTGACCTCTCCTTCGATGATCCGCGCCGACGGTCCCTGGTATGATGCGGCGACGATCGGCCACCGATCGTTGTCCAGGTTCAGCAGGGGCTGGCGGCCCAACAAGTCCATGTGCGCCTGCCAGTAGGCGCTAATCGTCCCGACGTCCCGCCAGTACCCGCGTTCCTCGTACGGCTGCACGCCCGGCACGGCGTTGTCCAGAAAATTGTAGGCGCAGATATTGAGATGGGCGACGTGCTCGGGGATGATCGTCCGGCCGAAGTCGTGGTCGGTACTGCGCCGCGCGTCCTCGACGAGCGTTTCCACCAGTACGTCGCTGCTGAAGACGTAGTTGCCCATGGACGCGTAGGCGTGAGTGGCGTCACCCGGCATGGCCGCGGCGCGCTTCGGCTTCTCCTCGAACCGCGTGATGCGCCCCGTCTCGTCCGCCTCGAGGATACCGAAGTTGCTGCCCTGGTCGATCGGGACCGGCAGGGCTGCCACCGTGATATCGGCCCGGCGGTCGAGGTGGACCGCGATCATCTGGGAGATGTCCATACGGTAGACGTGATCGGCGCCGAAGATCACCACCAGGTCGGGATGGAAGTCGCGGATCAAGTTGAGATTCTGGTAGACGGCATCCGCCGTCCCCTGATACCAGGACTCACCCCAGCGCATCTGGGGCGGCACCATGATGATAAAGTGGTCCGGCAGCCCGCCCAGCCGCCAGGCGTTGCGCAGGTGTTCGATCAGCGACTGCGCTTTGTACTGCACAAGGACGTAGAGCGCGTAGATCCCCGAGTTCACGAAGTTGCTGATGACGAAGTCGATGATGCGGTACTTGCCGCCGAAGGGGACCGCGGGTTTGCCGCGCTCCCGGGTGAGCGGATACAGCCGCTCACCCTTCCCGCCGGCGAGAATGATCGCGAGGATCCGCGGACGCACAGCGGTCAGGCCGGCGCCGCGACCGCCGCGTCGAGGTGCGTGGCGATGTCCGGGAACACGAAGTTCTGGGCCTCCCGGGCATGGAGGAACTCCTCATCGGCCCCCTGGGGGGCCGTCCCCGCGGCCGCGCGGCGCACTAACTGCAGGAACCGTTTCACGTTGGCGTAGTGCTCGGCGAACCTGGCCTCGGCGTAGTCACGCGCGGCCCAGGTCGTGATCAGAAACTGCCAATCTGATGCCTGGAGGAGCAGGAGCTCACGCGCCGTCTGTGCCAGGACGCGGCGGACCACGGCGCTGCTGCTGCGCACAGTCTCTCGCGCCAGGGCCCAAAACTCCTCCTCGACGGCGTAGAGACGCTCCCACGTCCACTCGGTGTCGTGGTTCAGCCACACCCGGTGGTCGCCCCCTTCGCCCCACGATCCTTCCTGCAGCGAGATGGCTTCTGACGGGGGGTTCCGGTCGAGATAGGTGGCACAGTCCACCGCCGCGATGCCGGTTCCCGGCAGCCGCTGGAAGATCTCCTGGATCCACCGCGGGCCTTCGAACCACCAGTGCCCGAACAGCTCCGTGTCGTAGGGGCTGCAGGCAATCCCCGGCCCGTTCGTCCGATCGCGATACCCGGCCAGCACGCTCCGCAGCAGGCCGGCGAAGTGATCGGCCTGCGAGGCGATCCGCTGCGTGGCGTGTTCCGGTTCGTACGGCTGCTTCGCCCCGAGGTCGCTGTGCGAGGACGTCACACGCCAGTACCGCAGGCCGCCGGGGAAGTGTTTCTTGTGGAACTCGAGGTACCACTCGTCGCCGGGGTATCCCGCCTCACGGCTCCACACCTGCATCGTGGTCTCAGGGTCACGCACGAAGGCGGCGGCCTCCCCGCGGCCTCCGCGGGAGGCGACGAGATAGGGCCGGTAGGGGCTGCGGTCGCCCTCGAACCTTGGCTGCTCCCGCTCACTGAGGGTTCGGAGCGCCGGATAGTAGTCGCGGTAAGCGGAGAGCGGTTCGCCGCCCCTCGCCAGATGCACGTCGGTGACGAAAAACTGCAGGCCGAATTCTCCCAGGAACTCCTCGATCCCGCGCCGGCGGATTCGCATTCGCCCGCGCTGGGGTCCCACCGGCGGCGTCCACTCGTACCGCGGCCGGTAGGCGCATTCCGGCAGCCAGATGCCGTCCGGCGCGTGACCGAAGTGCCGGCGATGCGAGGCGGCGGCCACACGCAGCTGCAGGTCGATGGATTCGTCGCGCAGGAGCAGCGGCAGGTAGCCGTGTGTGGCCGCGGAGGTAATGAGGTGGATGTGGCCGTCGTCGTGGAGCCGCCGGAATCCCGCGACCAGATCGCCGTTCAGGCGCTCGAACTGTTCCAGGCGCCTCCGGTAATAGTGCTCCCAGTTGCGCGCGCCTGCGAGGAGATCCGTGCGGCCCTGACGCTCAAACTCGGGCGCGTTCTCCCGGGACGAGGCGATTCGCGTGCGCAGGAACCCCTCGATCTCGCGCTTGAACGCCGGGGCGGCGAGTTGCTCGGTGAGGACCGGGGAGAGGTTGATCGTTGCGTGCGGGCTCGCTCCGGATTCGACCAGGTTCGTGAAGGTTTCGAGCAGCGGCAGGTACGCGCCGACCGTTACCTCGGAGAGCCAGTCACTGCCGTGCGGCCACCGCCCGTGGCCCAGCACGAACGGGAGATGCGAGTGCAGGACCAGCGCAAAGTAACCGACCGGAGCGTCTGCCATAGAAGTCGCCTAGGTCAAGGATACAATACTTCCCCTCGTGCCGTCTTGATGAGGATCATCAGCACCGGCCGGAGGCGGCCTCCGGTGACCGCTGAAGTGTCGTAGGAAGATCGGAACACGTGTTGAACGTTCTGAGGTCAAATCAGCTCGCCAGAGTGGGAGGTGGCAAGCCGTGACCCGTTGTCTTCTGGCCTATATCTTGCCCCTCGTACTTCTTCTCATGCCTCACCACGCGCAGGCTCAGGAAGCAAGCTTGCGGCAGTCGCTGGCAGTGGGTTACTGGCCGGCCTCCGTATCGTTCAACGGCCCCGGGGGGACGATCACCTGGACCGCGACATTCGTCACGTTGGACTATTGGGCCCAGTCCGAACAGTCCCCCTACGGAATTCGCCTGCAATATGGAATCGGCACGGAGAGTGCCTGGAGTTCCCCTATGGCGTCCGGGACAGACACCATGTGGGGTATCGATATCACGTTCGGGAAGTCGTTCGGGGCGGATGAGCCGGCCGCAACCGTGCTGGGGTCCATCGGTTACGGATCACTCAAATGGGACAATACCGACACCGGTGGATTGCAGCTTGTCCAAACTACGACCGCATATCGGGTGGGGGCACACCTGACCGTGACACCGCAATCGAACTGGTCATTCAACGCTGGTGCAACGTGGTACCCTTCGGCCAAAACTACGGTTGTCAGTCCCGCGCTTGCTTCCACAGATAGTGCTGTCGGATCCGCCCTTGAATATAGTGTCACCTTACGGTACGGTGGCCAAATGTGGTTCGTAGAGCTTGGCTACCGAGGGGCATCTGTGAGCTATGGGACGTTGTCCGGGGGGGTACTCGCCGGCGGCTGCCCCTGCTCAACGGGATGGACCGGATTCCTGATCAACCTCGGGAGTAGTTTCTAGCAAGAGGCTCGTACGGGCGAAGGCCATGGGGTTCCTATTGACGACCCGCTCTGCGAAACCAGGCGACCGTCTGCTCGAGGCCCTGCACAAGCGTCGTGCGCGGAGTCCAACCCAGCCACGTTTTCGCGTGTGTGATGTCGAGCGCGATGCGGTAGACTTCACCGGCTCGCGCGGGCGCGTAGTCAGGCTCGTCGCGGAACTCGGTAAACTCGGCGATGTGGCGGAAGGTGTCGTTCACGGTCGTCTCAACGCCCGTCGCGATGTTGGCTGTGTCGGAGACCTCCGAGCGCGTCGCCAGCAGGTTCGCGCGGGCGACGTCTTCCACGTAGACGAAGTCCCGGGTCTGTGTGCCGTCACCGTAGATCGCCGGCGGATTCCCTGCCAGCATCCCGTTGGAGAAGATCGCCACCACGCCGGCCTCGCCGTGGGGGTCCTGGCGCGGCCCGTAGACGTTTGCATACCGCAGGATCGCCCCCGCGATCCCCATGCTCCCGTAGAATCGCACGTAATACTCCCCGACCATCTTGCCGATCCCATAAGGGGAGAGAGGCCGGGTGGGATGCTCTTCATCGGCCGGAATGTATTCGGGATTTCCGTAGATGGCGCCGCCGGTGGAGGCGAAGATGAACTTTCGCGCGCCGAACTCTTTACCGAGCGCGAGGAGATTTAGCGTCCCCATGATGTTCACGTCCGCGTCGTGGCCCGGGTCGGCGACCGACGCCGTCACCGACGGCTGCGCGGCGTGGTGATTGACCACCTCGGGCCGTTCCTTCTCAAAGACCCCGCTCAGATCCGAATCGCGGATGTCCATCTCATAGAATCGCGCGCGCGGGTTCAAGTAGTCGCGGCGGCCGCTGCTGAGGTTGTCCACTACGGCCACGTCGAACCCAGCGTCGACGTAGGCATCCACCACGTGCGAGCCGATAAACCCCGCGCCACCGGTCACGAGTACTTTCATGGATGCCTATCTATTGCATGAGTATCGCCCGGCACCTTGTCCTTCATCCCGCCCAGTCGCTATCCTCGCAGGATCCGCTGCGTCTTCCTGCGCCGGGGCTGGACCAGCTGCGCCGCCGCGATCGCGGTGGCGAGCGAAATCGTCCCCAGCCGCCACCGAATGGCCCGCACCAGCTCGCCGCGGGACATCTCCGGCAGCGGCGGCGGGTCGTCTTTCCACGGTCGCGAGCGCTCGAGCAGTTCAAGAAGCCGGCGCTGGCGGGCACTAGACAAGCGAAACGACTCCACTTTGATCAGCTCGCGCAACTCCAGGAGCCGCCGGACCTCACTGCCGGAAAGGCGCCGCACGCCCTCCAACTTCTCGCCGGAGTGCAAGGTAGCCTCTCCTCCGCCGCCGAAGGGAGCACCCTGATCCTATGAACTTCAGTGATGCATCCCAGGTCCGCCGGCGGGATCCCTCCGGCATGCTCGATCTCATCCGACGCCTGCCCGACATGTGCGCCGAGGCGTGGAGGCTGCCTGTGGAGCCCCCGCTGCCGGCGGTTCGCCCCACCAACATTGTGGCGCTCGGCATGGGAGGGTCTGGGATCGGCGGCGACCTTCTCCGCGCCGTCCTCTACGATGACGCGTCCGTCCCGGTGGTCGCGGTCAAAGACTACCGGGCCCCCGGCTTTCTTGGACCGACCTCTCTGGTTTTTGCCTGCAGTTACTCAGGGAATACCGAGGAGACTCTGGCAGCGTACGATCAGGCCGCCGGCCGGGGCGCGACGTGCGTCGTCGTGACGTCTGGAGGAGATTTGCTCCGGGCGGCGCGGGACCGGGGCCATCCGGCGGTGGTTGTACCGCAGGGGGTTCCTCCTCGCGCTGCGCTGGCCTATCTGTTTATCCCGATGCTGGCTGTGCTGGGCCGGGCCGGGGTCATTCGATCTTTCGAAACGGATGTACGTGAGGCCGTGGCGATCTTGAAAGAGATCGCCAGGCGACTCAGTCCAGATACGGCCTCCAGCCCGGCGCGGCGGCTGGCCGAGCAGCTCCAGGGTCGGATCCCGGTGATCTACAGTTCGTCGCCGTTCCTCGAACCCGCGGCGCAGCGTTGGAAAGATCAGTTCAATGAGAACGCGAAGACGTTCGCCGTCTGGAACACCTTTCCCGAACTCAACCACAACGAGACGGTAGGGTGGGGAATGGACGCGACCCTCGCCCGCACCATCCACGCGATCATCCTGCGGGATCGGGCCGAACCCACCCGCCTTGCCCAGCGGGTTTCGATTACAAAAGATCTGGCATTCCAGCGGGCCGCAGGGGTCGACGAGATCAAAAGCGAAGGCGAAGGCAAACTGGCCCGGCTGTTGTCGCCCATCATGGTTGGGGACATGACGAGCTGGTACCTGGCGCTGCTGCGTGGAGTGGATCCGACGCCGGTGCCGGTGATCGAGGAGCTCAAGAAGCGGTTGGCCGAAATGGAGGCGGTGTAGTGGCGCGGGTGCAGCTGGAGAACATCACCAAGAAGTTCGGGGCCGTCACCGCGGTCAACAACGTGTCGCTGGAGATCCCGGACAAGCAGTTCACGGTGCTGGTGGGCCCTTCCGGGTGCGGCAAGACGACCGCGCTCCGGCTGATCGCCGGACTCGAGGAGGCCAGCGCGGGCGACA
>Ga0209845_1000065_pt1 | contig 13320 bp, 12 predicted proteins | sample GWRWS2_50_60_FD_187239 | JGI IMG/M metagenome (GOLD analysis project Ga0209845, IMG submission 187239) | Riverbed sediment microbial communities from areas with vegetation nearby in Columbia River, Washington, USA - GW-RW S2_50_60 (SPAdes)... | ecosystem: Environmental > Aquatic > Freshwater >... | reverse complement strand
ACCGCGCGAAGGCGCAATCTCCTGATCGTCCTGAATACTTCTCGGGGAGGGTCCGGACGCAGAATCTCGTCCGGCCGGAAGAGCCGGGCAAGGTGGAGCTGATCGGCGTCTTCTTCGAGGCCGGCGGGCGCACCGTGCCCCACGTCCACTCCACTGATCAGGCGCTATATATCGTCGAGGGTGAAGGCATCGTCGCTACTGAGCGCGAGCGCCGCACCGTGCGGCCGGGAGACATTGCGGTGATCCCCGCCGGCATCTGGCACTGGCACGGCGCGACCAAGACGACGGCGATGGTGCATCTCTCCATGCGGCCGTCTGGCCCCACGGACTGGACCGTCGAGAAGAAGAACTGGGACGAATACTAGTTGTCATCGCGTCGGTGCGCCGACGCGATCGCGGTTAGAGAGGCGTATATCCGTCCAGGGGCGTGGCGGCTTCGAAGGCATCGGGGTGCAGGATCTGCGCAAGAATCTCTAATCCCGTCACGATTCGCGGCCCGGGCCGATTGAAGTACGCGGTCGCATCGGTGAGATAGACGCGGCCGTCACGCACTGCGGGAAGCCGATTCCATTCTCGCCGATTCGTCAGCAGGGTGATTTCCTGCCGCGTGCGGGGGACGTCGAATCCGCAGGGCATCACGACGACGACATCGGGCGCCGCCTCCAGCACGTCGTTCCACTCCACCAGGAAGGACGGCTCGCCCGCTTTGCCCAGCACGTCGCGCCCGCCGGCGATCTCGACCATCTCCGGAATCCAGTGTCCAGCGACGTATATCGGGTCAAGCCATTCAATACACACTACCGTCGGGCGGAGGCGCCCGACAACATCGCGCACGTGCTCGATGCGCCTGCGCAACTCCTGAACCACCGCGCGCGCTCTCTCACCTGTGTCGGTGAGGTCGCCGACCAGCAGGATGTTGTCGAGGATGTCGTCGAGTCCCCGCGGCTCGAGCGAGGCGATCCTTGTCTCGGCGTCGAGCACTTTCGCCGCCTGTTTGACGAGGGTGTAGGAGGGCGCGCAGACCTGGCACAGCTCCTGCGTGAGGATCAGGTTGGGCCGCATGTGCGCGAGTTGCGCTTCGTCCAGATGGTAGACACTTTTGCCTCGATGCACCTGGCCGCGGATCTGTGTCTCGATGACCCCGCTCGGAAGATCGGTGGTCACAATGGCTTCACTCAGGATGGGCCTGGTTCGAATTTCGGGAGGAAAGTCGCAGTCGTGGGAGATCCCCACGAGCGATTCGGTCAGCCCGAGGGTGGAGACGATCTCCGTGGCGCTGGGCAACAGCGAGACGATGCGCATCCGGCCTCCGGCATGGAAGAGCGAAGCAATCCCCAGCTTCCCTTATTGTAGGGGATTGCTTCGCCGCTGCGCTGCCGCGATGACGTCCGGGCGGGTTACCGAGCGTAGATGTTCAGGCGGTGGCGCTTGAACGACGGACCGAGCTTGCGCCGCAGCTCGTCGAGCATCGCCGTGTCGTGCTGCCCGACCAGGGTGATCGCCGTTCCCGGGCGACCCATGCGGGCGGTGCGGCCGACGCGGTGGATATAGGTTTCCATGTCCTCGGGCACGTCGAAGTTGATGACGTGCGAGACCTCGGGCAGGTCAAGCCCTCGCGAAGCCACGTTGGTGGCCACCAGGATCGGCGTCCGCCTCTCGACGAACGCCCGCAGCGCCGACAGGCGCGCGCCCTGGCGCATCCCCCCGTGGATCACGCCCACACGGTGATGCCGTCCCAGCGTCGTCGCCAGGCGGTCCGCCCGATGCTTGGTGCGCCGGAACACCAGCGCGCTCTCGATCGCTTCTTCCTGGAGCAGCCGCCGCAGGGCCTTGACCTTGTCTTCCTCTGCGACTTCAACGTAGAACTGCTCCACCGTGTCGACCGTGGGCGCGGGTGCTGCGATACGCACCGAGACTGGGTTCTGCATCTGGCGGTTGGCGATGGTGCGGATCTCCGCCGGGATCGTGGCCGAGAACAGCGCCGTCTGGCGCTGGCCCGGCACCGCGTTCAGGATCAGCGTGACATCGGGCAGGAAGCCCATGTCCAGCATGCGGTCGGCCTCGTCGAGCACGACCGTGCGCACCTTCCCAAGCGAGACGGTGCTCCTCCGCATGTGGTCGAGCAGCCGACCCGGCGTGGCCACCGCGATGTGCGGATGGCGCCGCAGGTCGGCAAACTGCCGCTCAATCGCCTGGCCGCCGAAGAGGGTGACGACTTTGATCCCCCGCCCGCGGCCCAGGGCGCGGACTTCATCGGACACCTGGAGCGCCAATTCCCGCGTGGGAACCAGTACCAGGGCCTGTAGATCACGCGTCTGTGGGTCGATCCGCTCGATGAGGGGGATACCAAAGGCTCCGGTCTTTCCCGAGCCTGTCTGGGCCTGACCGACGAGGTCCCGGCCTTCCAGCATTACGGGGATGACCTGCGCTTGAATGGGGGTGGGTTGTTGCCACCCCATCGTATGGATGGCTCGGAGGGTCTCCGAGCGAAGGACCAGGCCGCCGAACGTGACGGCTTCTTGTGTTGCCTGCATATAACAAATGCCTCCTTTGTGGTCCGCGTGAGCGGACCCGGCTCCGCGTGGGAGCCAAACGGTTGTGCCGGCATCTGCGCGTGTCTCGCCAAGCACAATCCGCCCAAAGAAGGCTTGCGACACACACGCGGGGGATGCCTCAGTCCAGATGGCATCCCCCGCAGAACGCATCTATGACGACGTCGTCAGTATATCAAACCCTGGCGTGCGCGTCAAACGACTACGGATTAGAAGCGCTGAAAGCCCTCGCGGCGCCCACCGCGCCCGCCGCTACTGCCGCCGCCGTGACGGCCGCGCCCGCCCGGACGCCCTCCGCCCCGGCGCGCCGCGCCGCCACCACCGCCGGCACTATCGCGGCGGAACCCGCTGTTGCCACCACCGCCGCGGCGCTCGCCGCCGGATGATTCCTGACGCGGGCGGGCCTCGCTCACCACGACCCCCCGGCCCCATTGGGTCGTGCCGTTCAGAGTGTTGATCGCATCCGCGGCGCGTTCCTCGGGAACCTCGACGAATCCGAATCCGCGGCCGCCGATCAACTGGACGTCCGTAATGGGCCCGTACGGTTCGAACAGGGTGCGCAGATCCTGTTCGCTCACTTCATAGGCAAGATTGCCGACGTACAGCCGCTTGCTTGGCATGATCCGACTCCTTTCGTAAAGCCCTTTTACCCCCGTCTGGCCCGGTGCCCTGATGTCTGCAGGGCCCGCCGCAAACGATCGGCGCGTGGGATCGACCGTGCGGCGTCTCGATATGCGAATCGCATGACGCGTAGCGCTGCGCGTCCCTCGTAGACCAGAGTCGCCTCCCCGTTACGGGTTGGGCGGCGGAATGTTCCCGTGCCAAGCACTGTGGGCTCCATCGCCTCGCGTAGCGCGGCGATGAAGCTCTCTGGACCCGTGAAGACCACTTTGCCGACGGATGCCGGGGAAACCGGCGTCGTGCGCATCCCGAAGGGCGGAGTACGGCGGGCGCCTTCGAGGCACCCTCGCACGAAATGGGAGAGTAGCGATGTCGGGATGAGCGCAATGGGCACGCTGCCCGCCGACCGGTCGTCGCCGGGGAGCCCCCATCGTACAAGCAGCCGGCCGAGGTCACGATCGCGGATGTAGACTTGCAGGCCGCGCGTGGTGCTGCTGCAGTATTCATGGCCCAGCCGCCCGCCGCAGAGGTCCTCGAGAACGGTCTCGACGTGCCCGCGATCGCGCGGATCGACGTCGAGGACCACGGTCGGTATCGCTCCATCGTAGACCGATCCGCACGACGCAACATACCCCACCCAATAGAGCAGCGCGGCGTCACGGCCGTTCCGGGCGCGTTGCGCGAGACTGAAGGGATCGGGAAGCGCCTGAGGGTCGCGGTCACGCCTTAGGGCCTGCGCGACCGTATGCTCCGGAAGCGCATGCTTTTCGGCGATCTGTGAGAGAGCGAGACCCGCGGCAAAATCAGACTGGATGTGGTACTGGAGGACAGGATCCCGCCGCGGGGTTCGGCGGGCAGGAGTCACTACCGTTATTATAGCAGATTGCGCGCGCTTACGCCCGGGCTCCGAAGCGGTTCATCTGAAACAACTCGATCGGATGCCGGGTGTGCCCGTAGAGTGCCAGCTCCGCGAGAATCTCACCCACCACGGAGGCAAACTTGAAGCCGTGGCCGGAGAAGCCACAAGCGATCGTCACATTCGCATGGCTGGGGTGACGGTCGATAATGAAGTGTCCATCCGGTGTATTGGTGTACATGCAGGTGGCGGTGTGGAGCAGCTCCCCGTTGAGGCCGGGCAGGGTGTGCGTCAGGATATCGCGCATGCGGGTCACTTCCTCAGGCGAGACATCGCGGCGGATGGTCTCCGGCGCGCAGAGCTCGCCGCTGTGGTGGTGGGCGACCTTGGCGCCGTCTCGGCCGACCTGTGGAAAGCCGTAGATGAACGCCCCGCGACGGTACTCATAGATGTACACCGGCAGACGATCGGGCGCAAACAGAGCGGCATCCGCCGGCTGGAACCAGTACATGACGTTGCGTTCAACCTGGAGCGGCAGGCCGAGATGTGTAAGTACGCCGCCTGCCCAAGGACCTGCTGTGATGATCAAGTGATCTGCGGCGTACTGGTCCTTGTCTGTATGGACTTGGACGGATCCTCCTTCTGCTTCCCAGGACAGCACCCGCTCCTCCATCTTGAGCACTGCCCCGCTCCGCGTTGCCCCTCGGAGATGCGCCAGCACGCAGGACTCGGGGAACAGCACCCCCGCGCGCGGCTCCCAGACGGCGACCGTATCATCGTCGACCGAGAGCGCGCCAAAGCGGCGGCGAAGCTCCGCGCTGCGGAGGAGGTCATGTCGCAGATCGTGCATCCGCGCGCTTGTCAACGCACCCTGTACGAGGACACCGTCCTCCGGACCGATCATCAGGCCGCCGGTAGGGAGGAGAAGGCGCGATCCACCTTCCTTCTGCAGCGTCTCCCACAGCTCGTACGCGCGCTGGATCAGCGGGACATAATCTGGATGCTCGAAGTATGCCTCGCGGATGATCCGTGAGCGCCCATGCGAGGCGCCCCGGTCGTGCGCCGGCGTGAACTGCTCGATTCCCACAACACGGCGGCCGCGCCGGGCCAGATGGTACGCGGCGGCGCTCCCCATGGCGCCGAGGCCAAGGACAATGACCTCACTATGATTCGGTTTATTCATCAATAGTGAACTTCCCGCAGCGCATAGCTTTGCTAGCGCCGCGAACATCTCATACGCTATCATAGGACGCAATGGCTCGATCAAGACTCGCTGTCCGACAGACCATTCGACGTCCCACTTCCGGTAAGCTTCGCGCGATTCTTGAAGACGTCGGCACCCCGCCGGCTGCGCCATTCGTCCCCGCCGCGTTTCAAGAAACCGCCCTTGCCGCCGCGCGAACCGGCGACGTGCTGGTCTGTGCCCCCACCGGGAGCGGAAAGACGTGGATCGCCGAGCAGGCGATGGGCGAACTGCTCGCCGGCGGCGGGACAGCGTGGTACACCACTCCGCTCAAGGCGCTGTCCAACCAGAAGTTCCATCGTTTTGGAGGACTCTACGGCACCGAGGCCGTGGGTCTCCTGACCGGAGAGCGGAAGCTCAACGCGCAGGCCCCGATTGTCGTCGCCACCACGGAGATCCTGCGCAACGCGCTCTACGGAACATCGACCGCCCCCGACCTCATCGTCCTCGACGAAGCGCATTACATCTCCGATCCGGAGCGGGGGACCGCCTGGGAAGAGATCCTCATGCTCGCTCCGAAGCGCAGCCGCCTCCTGCTGCTGTCCGCCACTTTTCCCAACGCCGATGTCGTCGCCTCCTGGCTGACCGATGTGCGCGGGGTCAGGCCTGAAGTGATCGTCGAGCAATTGCGCCCCGTTCCGCTGCGCTACATCCTCGCCGACGGGCGGGGCCGCCTCATTCCGCCTGACGCCCTCGGCCATCTTCCCCCGGGCGGTCGCGCGCAGGGGTGGCTGGCGTCGCTGATGCGCGACCTCGAGCACTACAGCCTGCTGCCGGTGATCCTGTTCTACCCTGCACGCAGGCAGTGCGACGAGGCGGCGCGGGAGCTCGCATCGCTCCGCGCATTCGGCCCCGAACTCCGCGCCGCGGCGATGGCGCGCTGGGAGAGGGATTATCCGGTCCTGCGCCAGCATGCCTTTCGCAATGCCGTTGTCGACTCAGGCATCGCCCCCCACCACGCAGGCCACACGACGGCGTGGAGGCTCGCCGTGGAAGACCTCCTCGCCCGCGGTCTGGTCCGCGCCGTGTGCGCCACGACGACCCTTGCCAGCGGCCTCGACGTCCCGGCGCGAACGGTGGCGCTCTCGACGCTGGTGCGCAACAGCCCTGAGGGCCCCGTGATGCTGACTTCGACCGAGTTCCACCAGATGGCCGGCCGAGCAGGCCGCCGCGGCAAGGACACCATCGGGGTGGTGGTGCTGCCGGCGACGACGAGAGAGGAAGCGCGCGAAGGGCTGGCGTTGATCGACGCCGATCCGGAGCCGGTGACCTCGTCGTTCACCCCGGGGTACGTGCAGGTCCTGAACCTGCTCCGCCGTCTCACCCTGCAGGAAGCGCATCGCGAACTGAACCGCTCGCTTGCCGCGTACGAGCGGCGCGAAGAAGTCGCGCGCCTGCGCCAGGCGATTATGTCCATTCCGCCGGACGAGCTCACCGAGCGGCCATGCGACGACCGGCTGCTGACGCGCGGCCGGTACGAGCGTATGCGCGACCGGTTGACCCGGATGCAGAAGCGCAAAGTGCACGCCTCCCCGGAAGAGATCACGGCGCAGCAGGTCGAGGTGGCGACCTGGCCCTGCGCCACCTGCCCGGTCGAGCGGAAATGCCTCGAGACGATTGAAGCGCTGCGCGCCCGTGAGTACCGTCGATCGTCCCTGCGGCAGGCCCTGCATGCGGTAGAAGGTGCGCTCCTGGACGAGTTCGGCCGCCGGGCCGCCGTCCTCCGCCAACTGGGCTACCTCGATCCGGAGTTCCGTCTGACCATGGACGGGCAGTGGGCGGCGGAGCTGCGGCACCCGAGGATGCTGATGCTGGCCGAAGCTGTGCGGCGGAGTTTGATCGGCGCCTCGACGGCGGCGTGGGCGGCGGTTGGCGGAGCGCTGGCAACCGAACGCGCCCCACGGCGCGGTGGCGAGGCCGGTCTCCGCACGCTCGCCCGACTGGCGAAAGAACTCGCCGGCATCGAACGCCAGCAGGCGCTGAAACCCGAGGAGGTCGCCCTGCAGTTCGAGCCGGAGTGGGACCCCGTCTCCCGGCGCCGGATTCCGTCTCCCGCGGACCGCCGCGCGGACGCCGTGGTGGCATGGATGCGCGGCGCGGACTGGGCGCACCTCACGCGGGAGAGCCAGTCGGAAGAAGGCGATCTTCAGCGCATCATCCTCCAGGCGGCGGAAGTCCTCATGCAGCTGGAAGGGCTGCCGTTTCCCGATGTCCGCGCAGCCGCGCGCGATGCGCGGCTGCGGCTGCTGCGGGCCCCGGTCGTCTAGCGAGCTCAGCCCCACCTCAATCCCACAACCCGTTCGGCAGGATGGCTCCCTGCCAAAGAAGTAAAGAATGACTACCGCCCATGCGTGCATGCCCCGTCTGTCGGTCCGAGATGAGCCCTCGCTTCGCGAGTGAATGCGAGCCGCCGATCGCGTGGTCGTGTCCGGAATGCGGGCTCTTCCAGCTGGAGAGCGGCGGCCGCCCATTCTCGCCTGAGGAAGAGGCGGCCATCTCCTCACTCGGATTCGGCGCGGCGCGTGAGGGCCGGCTAGCGGTAGGCCGGCCGAGAGCGACAGCGCAGGCCCGGGAGCTGCTCGAGACGTTCAGATCGGACATCCCCATCGACGTGGAGGCGCTGGCCGAGCAACTCGGCTACCCCGTGCGCTGGCGCACGCTCCCCCGCGAGCAGCGCGGCGGCATGGAGGGCGATCAGGCCCACCGGGTCCTCGTGCTGAATCGTGACTACCCGTTTCGCAGCGACGTTGAACGGCGGTGGGCCGTGGCAGAAGAGCTCGCGCACGCCGTGCTGGGTCACAGCGCGCTGGTCGCAAGCGAGGACCCCGGCCGCCCGCGCACGATGACCGAGCCGGCGCGCATAGGGCAGGAGCGGGACGCGCGCGCGTTTGCGGCGGAGCTCTTGATGCCGGCGGCGGCGGTCCGGCGCGCGTTCGAGCGAGAGCAGGGAATCATTCTGCGCGCGCTGGGCGCCGACGAACGAGCCCAGGCGGTGCGCACGGTGATCGGCGATCTCGCCCGCGAGTTCCGCGTCTCCCATCAGGCGATGCGGATTCGATTGGCGGAGCTCGAACTGCTGAACTAGATTGACTTCAAGTCCGCATTGTGTTACTTTCTGTGAGGTTTTTGAAGTGCAGGTGACGTCCATGATGAGCATCCACCTCAGCATCGTCGAGCGCGGTTCCGGTCCAGTGCTGGACCGGCTCTGTGTTCTTGGGCGTCATCGTGATGAGGGAGGGTCTGCTTCCTAGGTCTCCTGGTCTCGTCGACGCACCCGAGGCGCAGGGTTCGCACCGAGCTCTGCGCCTCTTACTTTGCGACAGCACACGATGGAGGGAGACACGATGGAGACACAGCAGGTTCGCACCGGCATCTCAATCCGGCCGTTCGAGGATCGCGACTACGAAGCGATCGTAGCCATCCGTAACGCCGTCCTGCCCGACCGGCCGACAACAGTCGAAGAGTTCCGGTACGATGACGAGCACTTCGATAAGAAGTTTGTGAACGAGCGATATGTCGCGGTCGGGTCCCGCGAGGACACCATTCGTGGCTATGGCGAGCTCTGGCACGTCCCCTGGGCGTTCCACCCGCGAAAGTTCATTGTGGACGTCCGCGTCCATCCGGGCACCCGGCGTCAGGGGATTGGAACCGGGCTCTGGGCGCATCTGGAGGAGCGGTTGCGGGCTCACCAGGCGATCTCCGTCAAGACCCAGATCTGGGAGAAGATGCCCGATGGGCTCGCGTTCGCCCGTGCGCGCGGCTTTCGCGAGGTGATGCGGGCCTGGGAGTCGCGTCTCGATGTGAGTCGTTTCGACTTCGGCGCCTTTGAGCCGGCGGTGGACGGGGCGCTCCGCAGTGGGGTCACCATCACGACGCTGGGTGTGGAGCGGGCGAAGGATCCGGGGAGCCTCAGGCGCATCCACACGATGGACATGGAGATCTCTGCGGACGTCCCGCATCCGCCCGACGATGTCCACACGCCCGTGGATTTCAAGATGTGGAAGGAGTACGTGGCCGACGCCCCGTGGTCGATCAACGACGCGTTTTTCCTCGCCGTGGTCGATGGGGAGTACGCCGGGCTGAGCAGCCTGTTCAAGCCCAAGGTCGGCGACTGGCTGAACCAGGGGCTCACCGGCGTGCGGCGCCAGTTCCGCGGCCGCCACATCGCCACAGCGTTAAAGGTGAAGACGGCCGAGTACGCGCGCGATCACGGGATCCGGGAGATCCGGACCTGGAACGAGATCAACAACGCGCCGATGCTGGCGATCAACATCAAGTTCGGGTTCGTCCGCCAGCCGGCGTGGCTCACGTTCGCGAAGGAGTATCAGGGGGGATAAGCATGCCTCACATTGCCGAGCAGATTCGCATCCGGGCGTTGCGCGAGGATGACTTCGACGCGATCACGCAGATCGAGATCGCGAATTTCCCGGACACCCCGCGATCGGCGGAAGAATCCCGTGATAAATATCAACACTTCGATACGTCCCGTTGGGCCCGGGAGTGGGTTGCCGCTGAAGACGAGGCGGGACGCGTAGTCGCGTACGGGTCCTATCGCCACGTGCCGCGGTCATTCCATCCCGACAAGTATCACGTCTACGTGGCCGTACACTCGAGCCGGCACCGGCAGGGAATCGGCACCCGCCTGATGCGCCATCTGTTGGGACGGCTCGGGGAACGAGGGGCGACGCGGGTCATCTCGTGGGCTCGGGAAGACTACAGCCACTCGACCGCCTTTCTCCGTCGGTTCGGGTTCGAGGAATACGCGCGGGCGTTTGAGTCCCGCCTCCCGGTTGAGGCGGCTGATCCGCGGCAGTTCGCACAATACACACAACGGGCCGCAGACGCGGGGGTGGTCATCACGACGCTCCAGGACGAGTTGGAGCGGGTTCCACACTGCCTCCCCGCGATCTACCAGGCCCACACGGCGATGGACATCAGCGAGCCGCAGGACGATCCCGACCTCCCTACACCTCTGGCCTACGAGCTGTGGCTGCGAGACGACGTCCGTCATCCCCGGGTCCTGCTGGACGGGTACTTCCTGGCCCGCTGCGGCGACCTCTACGTCGGAGAGAGTGCATTGAAGCGTACAGATGCCGATCCACGCGCCCTACGGCAGCAGCTCACCGCCGTGCTGCCCGAGTTCCGCGGCCGCGGCATCGCGACGGCCCTGAAGCTGCACACCGTTGACTACGCGCGGGAGCACGGGTATCGCGAGATCCGCACGTTCAACAGCAGCCGCAATGCCCCGATGCTCGCGATCAACACCAAGCTCGGATTTGTGCGCCAGCCGGCCTGGATCGACTTCATCCGGGTGGAGCGGGCATGAGTTCAGAGGTGGAGGCCCGAAAGCAACCATCCATGTCCGCCCTCCCCATCGTTGACCTTCCCGGCGATCCGTACGCCGACGGTGTCGCGCACGGCCGCGCCGCCGGTGACGGTATCACCCAGAACCTCCGGATCTACTATGATCGCTTTCAGCGCGAGGCGAAGCTCACGCTCGCGCAGACGCGCGAGCGTGGCCGGATGTACCATACCGTCATCGAGCGTTTGGAACCCGCGTATGCCCGGGCCATGGAAGGCGTGAGCGAGGGTGCTCGGGTCTCGCTGGATGACATCGCCGTCCTCAACGCGCGGTACGAAATTCTCTACAGTCAGTACTCCAGCATCAACCAGGCCGCCGCGCAGACCGCGCGCCACGGCATCCCGGCCGGAGGCTGCACCGCGTTCGCCGTGACGCCTGACGTCTCGGCGGACGGGCACCTCTACCTCGGGCAGAACTGGGACTGGTTCCCGGAGGTGCGCGGCATCGTGCTGCGCGTGGCGAACCCCGACGGCTTCGCCATGGCGGCGTTCACCGAGGCCGGGATCGTGGGCGGGAAGATCGGCATGAATTCACTGGGATTGGGCCTCGTGATCAACGGCCTGCTCAGCAACCGCGACGACTGGTCGCGGCTCTACACCCCGTTCCACGTCCGGACATGGCGGATTTTACACTCGCGGACGCTGCGCGACGCGGTGCGCGTGGTGACCGACGAGCTGCGCTCGTGCTCGGCGAACTTCCTGATCGGGCAAACGAACGGCAGCGCGGAGGTGGTGAACATCGAAGCCGCCCCCGAAGCCACGTGCTCGATTGCGGCGGAGGGCGGTGTGCTCGCCCACGCCAACCACTTCGTGGACCCGCAGCGCCTCAGCGTCTGGCAGCCGCTCGCAGAGGAGAAGACCTCCACTTATCAGCGCGCCGCGCGCATGCACCGGATGCTCGCCGACGGCGCCGCCCGGCGCTCGCTCGATGCCCCCGCGCTGATGGAGTTGCTGCGCGACCACGACGGCCATCCGGACTCGGTCTGCCGGCATCCGAATCCTCATCTGCCGGAGGAGGAGCGGGTGGAGAGCGTGGTCTCCGTGCTGGAGGATCTCACCGCCGGCCGGTTCTACGTCGCAGGCGGCACGCCGTGCACGACGCCGTTTACGGAGATCCCTCTGCGCTGACGTGGAGCTCGAGCTCGGTCTGAACGGCGCGTTCGCCGCGATCCTGCTCGTCGTGGCCTTCGCTTCGGCGGTGAAGAGCGCGCTCGGGTTTGGGTTTCCGCTGATCTCCGTGCCGGTCGCCGCAAACCTGATCGGCGCGCGCAACGCGGTCCTGCTCATCGCCATCCCCGTCATCGTGACCAACTTTGCCATCCTGCTGCGGGGTGGGGGAACGCTTGCGGACCTGCGGCGGTTCGGCAGCCTGCTGCTTGGCGTGATCGCCGGGACGGTGGCGGGAGCCCAGCTCCTCGGCCGGCTCGATCCGCGGTGGGTGGCGCTTGCGGTCGGCGGAACGGCGCTCGTCTTTGGGCTGATGAGCCTGCTGAACCTGGTGCCGGCGATCTCCTCGCGTGCGCAGGTCTACGCGGGACCGACGGTCGGCGTGATCTCAGGAGTGATGGGCGGCACCACCGGCATCTTCGCTCCGCTCATCGCGGCCTACATCCACTCGCTGCAGGTGGAGAAGCGGATCTTCGTCTACTGGCTCACGGCGTCGTTCCTGCTCGGGGGCATCACGCAGGCCTTGAGCTATTACCGCTTGGGCCTCTACACGGACACGCTCCTGATCTATGCGGGACTGACCTGCATCCCCGCGCTCATTGGGATGCAGCTGGGATTTTGGGTTCAGGGCCGGCTGAGCGCGGAGACGTTCCGGAAGGCGGTCCTGCTCCTGGTGCTCGCCAGTGCGCTGAATCTTCTGGTCCGAAATCTGTTCTAGCGCCGCTCAGCCCTCGCCGGCGCATAGAGCCGGTCCGTCTTCGCCGCCATGATGAAGTCGTTGCGGTGCAGGCCGCGGATCTTGTGCGTCCACCACGTCACGGCGACCTTGCCCCATTCCGTCAAGATGGCGGGATGGTGGCCCTCCTGCTCCGCAATTTCTCCCACACGGTTCGTAAACTGCAGCGCCTGCGTGAAATCGTCGAACTTGAAGACCCGCTCCAATCGTTTGATGCCGTCGCGCTCCACCACCCGCCATTCAGGGACCTGCGGCAGCAACTGCGCGATCTCCGCATCGCTCAACGGCGGTTCCCCACCCTTGCATGCCACGCACTTCTGCTGCGCCAGATCGGCCATCGCTGATGCCTCCGCCTTACGAGATCCTGCGTCCTATATTATCGATCTTTCCCGCCTTCATCGCGACGTCACATCCACCGGCTCGCGCACCCGAGCCGACCGGGCCAGCGCATCGAGAACCCGCATGGTGGCAACGGCGTCCTGGGCCGGATAACGCGGCGGAGCACCCCGCACGATGGCGGCAAAATGGTCGATCATCCGCACGTACTGGTTCGTGCCCGGCACCTCGATGCGCTCTTCCTGCTCGCCCCGCCGGCGGCGGACCAGCAGCACCGCCGGATCTTCTTCCGGTTGGAAAGGCCGCGGGAGGGTGATGCTCCCGTCCGCTCCGACAATCTCGCACTCCTGGCGATACGGCGTGCGGAGACCGCAGTCAACCAGCGCCATCCGCTCCTCCGCAAAGCACAGGGCCCCTGCCAGACGCACGTCCACTCCGCGTTCATACA
>Ga0209845_1000063_pt1 | contig 13351 bp, 16 predicted proteins | sample GWRWS2_50_60_FD_187239 | JGI IMG/M metagenome (GOLD analysis project Ga0209845, IMG submission 187239) | Riverbed sediment microbial communities from areas with vegetation nearby in Columbia River, Washington, USA - GW-RW S2_50_60 (SPAdes)... | ecosystem: Environmental > Aquatic > Freshwater >... | reverse complement strand
CTGGGAGCACTCAGCGTTCTTGAAGCGCTGCTGGCCGAGCATCACGGTGATCGCAGCGCCGCTCTCCGCCACGTGGAAGACGGGATCCGTTGGAGCCTCGAGAGCGCCAACGTCGTGATGGAACGCCACGCGCGGGAGCTTGAGGTGCGCCTGCGACCCTCCGCTGAAGGACGCGCTAAGCTCCGGAACTTAATCGAACGGCTGGCTGCGTCGCTGCCGGAGGATCTGCGGAAGGTGTTTCTCGCGAGCCCGCGGGTCGCGGGCGTCCTTGGCGGTGAGGGTGGGATTTGAACCCACGAGGGGCTTGCGCCCCTACGGCATTTCCAGTGCCGCCAGTTCAGCCGCTCCTGCACCTCACCGCGCGTTCCTTATGATACCGTAGGCCCCCACCGCAGTAAACTTCGCAGGAAGGCTTTCCGAGTGTCCCGAAGGCCTTTGCCACGATGGCGGGTCCTGCACGAGAATTGGTGAAGAATGTCGCCCTGTTCTCAGGGCTGGGCGAAGACGCCCTCGACCGGCTCGCGCAGCAAATGCGTCACCGATCCTTCCGCCGCGGCACGATGGTCTTCCACAAGGATCAAGTCGGGGACGCCCTGTACATCGTCGAGTCCGGCCGCGTCCGCATCTTCCTGCCGACGGAGAGCGGCGCAGAACTCTGGGTGGAGTTCGCCGCGCGCGGGGATGTCTTCGGCGAGGTAGCGCTGCTCGATGGACGCCCACGGTCCGCCAGCGCGGAAACCGTGGAAGACACCGCCGTCTTCACGATCAGCCGTGAGGACTTCAGGCGGTTCGTGACGGAGACGCCCCAATTCGCATGGAAGCTGATCGAGCTCCTCAGCGACCGTCTCCGCCACGTCACGGAGTACGCCGAGAGTCTGGCTTTTCTGGACGTCCATGCGCGCCTGGCCCGGGTCCTGCTCGAGATGGGTGAACGGTATGGGGCGAAGAAGAACGGCACCGTCGAGATCGACCTCGACCTCACGCAGGCTGATCTTGCCACGATGGTGGGTGCGACCCGCGAGCGCGTGAACCGCGCGCTGGCCGCGTTCCGCTCGCAGGGCATCATCGAGCTGCGCGGCCGGAAGATCACGCTCCTGGATACGGGCAAACTCAGGCAGCGTATCTACTAGACCGCACGATCTCCGCTCCAGCGGATTGGAATCATGTCCAGGCGCTCAACCGGCAGCGCGGCGGTCGCGGCAAAGTAGGCGGTGGCCAGCAGAATCAACCCGACCACCGCAATGACGATGATCGCCCGGGTCGAGATGCCCCGGCTCCTCTCCGTTCTCATGTGTGTCCCCTCCTCCCAGGTTCCCAAGTCGTCCTCACCATGCAGGCTCAGCGAGCGGGGTGCGATGCCTGACGCCGGTGTTCCGCCGGCGTGAGGAACCTTGTCAGGGCGGCGAACAGTCTTCCACGTCTCCTTGTCTGTGCGCGCTCTGCCTGACGGATCAGTCGCTCGGCCTCAGCCGCCTCAAGGTATTCACCCTGAAGCCGGCGAGCCAGCATCTCGATCAACAGCGGATTGGTGGACATCGCATGCCTCCTTCACTGAGATGTCCTGACTGTATCCGAACCAGGGGGAGAACTCGTAGACGCGGCACACTGCTGAGGCGTGAATCATGTCACATGAAAAAGGGAGAGGCCGCTCCCGGAGAGAGCGGCCTCTCGTGCCAGACTGCACCCCACCCCCGGTCCGGACTACGGAGGGGGCGGACGCGGGGCCGGAATGCAGCGGCGAGGATCCTGGCGAGTCAGATTTCCTGAGCTGTCCCTCCGGCTGGCGCTGTAGGCCGTTTGATTACCGGGACCGGCGGCATGTAAGCGCCTCCTCCAAGGTCCGTGGAAAGCATCAGCGCAACGCCACGTCCGCGGCGGTTCTCTCCGGTAGCGAGCATCGAGGTTCCACTCAGAATTGTGAACCGAATCCGAAGAACCTGCGGCAACTGGCCCATCATAGAATTCGTGGCCAGAACGGCTTCCCCGTACATCAACTCCCGATTGGCAATGAGCCCATTGTCGGGATAATACGTGGGAGACTCCCAGCGGATCAGTATCTGAGCGCCGTCCGGGCTGGCCCGGATGGACCGCACCATCCCGCGGCCGAGCACATTTTCCGCGAGAACTCGTGCCGCATCGAGCATCATCGGCGCGCCCGCGACGGCATTCGCCACCCAAAACCACGGCAGCACGACGGCCACCAGCATCAGCGCGAGCGCTCTGCGCGACATGCGCTTATCCCCGTTCAGTCGTGAACGTGGGTTTCCGCCGGCCCCGGGCGAAGAACCCGGCAAGCACGTTGCGCAGCGCAGTTCCGCGTTCGGCGCGGCGTTCGGCAGCGGCACGCCGGCGAAGGGCCTGCAACTCGGCGATGGCGCGCGCCTCCTGGTTGTGTTCGCTGATGAATCGTTCGACCGCATAGTAGTTCTGCACGGTGATTCCCCCCTGCGTCGGTCTGGCATACAGGTTACGCCCGAGGGGTCGTGGCGGCGATTATTGATGTCACCAGAAAAGTGTGACGCAGGTCACACCCTGGAATTGACTCGATAACTGGCGAGGGACTATCATAGAACACGCTTTATGCGTCCTGACTGGCGGAAGGTTTCCGGCAGCATCTGGGAGTTCGCCAAGACCCTGATCATCGCGTTCGTTCTGGCGCAGTTGATCATGGTCTCGGTCGCCCAGGCGTTTCAGGTCGAGCAATACTCCATGGAACCGACCCTGCTGCCGCATGACCGCGTCCTGGTGGACAAGTTCCTTTACCGCCTCCGTGAGCTCAAGCGCGGGGATGTCATCGTCCTGAAATACCCCCTCAATCCGACGCGCAACTACATCAAGCGCATCGTGGCGCTTCCCGGAGACAAGCTTGAAGTGAAGGAAGGCAAGCTCTACGTCAACGGCCGGATGAGGCAGGAAGGGTACGTCAACGCCGCGCCGCAGGGGAGCTACGGACCCCTCACCGTCCCGCAGGATTCCGTGTTCGTGATGGGCGACAATCGCAATAACAGCGAAGACAGCCGCTCGTTCGGCGCCCTCAAGAAGGACCACATCATAGGTCAGGCGATCCTCATCTACTGGCCTCCGCAGCGGATACGCCTGCTCCTCGCCCGCTAGGCGCAATTCGCCCTTCCGTACGTCGTGGTGTAAAATGGAAGAGGCCGTGCTAGGTGGGGAGCTAGCGGTTCCCTGTACCCGCAATCCGCTATAGCGGGACTGAACTCCCGTCCGAGACGCCCTCTTTCAGGGTCGGGCCGGCGCACGTGGCGACGACGGCCGGGTCCCGCGCAACGAGATCTGGCCAACCCCGCCAGGTCCGGAAGGAAGCAACGGTACGTCAGTGCTCTCGTGTGCCGCGGGGAAACCTGGTCCGAGCCGGCGGCGCTGAAACCGCCTGGGAGACGGGTGCCGAAGGCGGGTGCACGGCCTTACCTCCTCCGGCTTAGATGTTCCAGCCGTAAAAAACTGAGAGGATAGCCACCACGTTGTTCACGGCATGGATCACCATCGACGGGAGCAGCGACCTCGTCCGCTCGTAGACGACCGCCAGGACGACACCCAGAACGAAGATCGGCAGGAAGTGCACGATCTGCTGGTGCACGGCGCTGAAGAATAGTGCAGAGAGCACCACCGCGGTCGCCAGACCCCACCGTCGCAGCGTCCCGTAGATAAATCCCCGGAAGAAGATTTCCTCGCCAATTGGGACCAGCACGCAGACCAGGAAGAGAATCCACGCGAACTCAGGCATCGAGATGGGGTCTTGTAGAATGCCGGTCAGCACATCACTAAGGTGTTCCTGCTCGGCCATCTGCTCTGCGCTGCCCCGCCCAATGAACAGGCTGATCAAGGCGATAGAGAGCTCTTCAACCTGTGTGCTCACCGGGATTGAGAGCGCGCCGATCAGTAGCCCCGCCGCGGCCCAGGCCGGCCATCGCTCCACGCGCACGCCGAGATCGGCCAGCGGCAGCTGGTATCGCATGCGGACGACGTAGAGGGTGAGCCCGATGAACATGAGGTTCTGCGCAAGAGCAAGCCCTGACAGTTCGACAAGCGATGGCGTGCTCTGGATCCCCAGCGCCGCTGCGACAACCGGCAACGTAATCATGAAGACCAGGGCGATCCCGACGACTTCCCCGAGACCCCAAATACGCGGAGGCGGCTCGAAGGCGATGGCATTCCCACAATGACGGCATGCCGCGCGATGCGTCACAGTGGGGCGGCCGCACGAAGGACACCGCGCCAGCCGGCCGGGCGGACGGGCGGCGATGAGGTAGATCGGGAGGAAGATGGGGAGGGCCAGCAACGTACCGAGCAGCCAGGCGAGGCGTTCCCACCGCGAGCCCTCTGTGCGAGAACCATAGTCGTGGAAGACCCAGGCGGCCGCTGCTGTCGAGATGAAAAGGAAGACGACGAAACCGGGGGAGAAAGGCACCCCGCATGTTTCGTCGGCTCCGAACACCCCTCCTTGCACGGCCGCAACGCAGGCAAGGGAAGGGTTTCGAAGGCGGCGAAATGCAGCACAGCACGCGCGCATCCCCGGAGGTCTGCCTGCATGTCCCACGTGTCCTTCTACCGGAAATGGCGGCCGAAATCGTTCGAGGAGATCATCGGCCAGGAGCGGGTCACGCGCACGCTGCAGAACGCGATCCGGACGAACCGGCTCGTCCACGCCTATCTGTTCGCCGGCCACCGCGGCACGGGCAAGACCACGACCGCGCGCATCCTGGCCAAAGCGCTGAACTGTGTGGCGGGGCCGACGCCTACGCCTGACAATACCTGCCCGAACTGCGAAGCTATCGGCGGCGGCTATTCAGTGGACGTCATCGAGATCGACGCGGCCAGCAACCGCGGTATCGAAGAGATCCGGGAGTTGCGCGACCGCATTCGCCTGGCGCCGACCGAGGGCCGCTACAAGGTGTACATCATCGACGAGGCGCACATGCTCACCACCGAGGCCGCGAATGCCCTGCTGAAGACGTTGGAAGAACCCCCCGCCCACGCGGTGCTGGTGCTGGTCACCACCGAGCCGCACCGCCTGCCGCCGACGATCCTCTCGCGCTGCCAGCGCTTCGACTTCCGGCGCGTCTCCCAGAAGGAGATCGTGGCCCGCCTTCGCCACATCGCGCAGAGCGAAGGCTTTGCGGTCGAAGAGCCCGCGCTCGTCCTCATCGGCGCGGCCGCGGACGGCTCCTTGCGTGATGCGGAATCCATCCTCGACCAACTGGCCGCCTTCGCCGAAGGACCCATCACGCCGGCGGACGTTCAGGCGGTGCTGGGCATGGTTGCGGAAGAGGTGGCGCTGCGCTTCACCGCCGGCATCATCGCGCGCGACGCGCGGAGTTGCCTGGACCTCGTGAATCACACGATCAACGAGGGAAAGGATGTCCGGCAGGTGATGCGCACGTTGCTCGATCACTTCCGCGACCTGCTGGTGTTGAAAACCGGCACCGCCGGAGATGTCCTCGACACGACGGAGCAGCGGCTCCGCGCGCTGCAGCAGCAGGCCCAGGAGGCGACCATCGAAGACATTCTGCGCGCCTTGGCTGTCCTGTCGGCGGCCGAGGCCGAAGCGCGCTGGAGCCCCCAGCCGCGTCTGCTGCTCGAGATCGCGCTGATCCGGCTCTGCCGGCCGGAGATGGATCCGACTCTCGAAGGCCTCCGGACGCGCCTGACCGCCATCGAGCAGCGTCTCGGCCAGGCTTCACCTCCTCCGGCGCAGCCCAAGCCCGCTCCACCCAAATCTGTTCCAACCCCGCCCTCATCTGAAGCGAGATCCGCCCCCCGGACCGCGCCGAAGCCCGGCACGAAGGGGCCGATGAATGCCGACGCTCTGCCGGCCGTCGCGGCGGTAGTCGAGACCCCGATCGAGGCGGCAGTGGCGATCGAAGATGTGCGCCGGCAGTGGGCGCGGATCCTGGAAGAAGTGAAACGCACAAAAATGTTCTGCCACGCCCTGCTCATCGAGGGCGTGCCGTTGCAGGTGGACGGCGGCCACCTGGTCATCGGACTGCGCACCGGCTACAACTTCCACGTGGAGAACCTGCATCGACCGGAGAACCGAGCGGTCGTCGAGGGCGCCCTCGAGCGCGTCTTGCAGCATCGCCTGCGGCTCCGGTGCACCGTCCTCGATGGGACCACCGAGCTGCCTCCCGCACAGCCCGCCGCCGAGACCGATCCGGTCGTGGCCAAAGCGCTGCAGTTGTTCGGCGGTCAGGTGGTGGAGATCAAGGATGCGTGATCTCGGCAAGATGATGAAGCAGATGCAGAAGCTGCAGCAGGAGGTGGCCCGCGTGCAGGAGGAGATGAAAGCCGAGCGCGTCGAGGCCACCGCGGGGGGCGGCGTGGTGCGCGCGGTCGCGAATCTCCACGGGGACGTCCAGGAGATCGCCATCGACCCGGCCGTCGTCGACCCGGCTGACGTGCCCATGCTCCAGGACCTGGTTCTGGCCGCGATCGTCGAAGCGCAGCGCAGCGCCCGGGCCAAGGCGGAAGAGAAGATGCGGGCTGTAACCGGCGGGCTCCCCATCCCGCCGGGTTTGATGTAGCGTGTACGCTGAACCCCTTGCCCGGCTGATCGAGGAACTCAGCAAGATGCCGACGGTGGGCCCGAAGACGGCCCAGCGGCTGGCCTTTTACATCCTGCGTATGGCGCCCGAGGACGCGGCAAAACTGAGCCAGGCCATCCTCGACGCCAAAGCCCGGATCCGCTACTGCAGCATCTGCTTCCACATCACCGACGTCGACCCGTGCTCCATTTGCAGCGGCCCCACCCGCACACGCTCAATGATCTGCGTGGTGGAGGATCCCCGCGACGTCCTGGCCATGGAACGCACCCGCGAATACAAAGGTCTGTACCACGTGCTCCACGGGGCGATCTCCCCGCTGGACGGGATCGGCCCCGACGATCTGAAGATCGCAGAATTGCTGAACCGGCTGCGCGGCGGCGACGTAAAGGAAATCATCGTGGCCACCAACCCCCGGGTCGAGGGTGAGGCGACGGCGATCTACCTGGCCAAGATTCTCAAGCCGCTGGGGGTCAAAGTCACGCGGATCGCGCACGGGCTGCCGGTCGGCGGCGACCTGGAATACGCCGACGAGGTGACCCTCGCCAAAGCTCTGGAGGGCCGCCGGGAGATGTAGGCCTGAGGTATGCTAGTTTCCGGGCATGATTTGCGTAAGCACATATCCCTGCAGTATACTTTTGCTCTGAGGCTCATGGACACGAAGGGTTCATCACACACAAACGGCCAGCACCCCGTCGAGGAGACGGATCCAGCGCCACGTCAGGCCAAATCGGCCCGCACGGCGATGGAGTTCATCAGCCCCACGTTCGGCAAACTTCCGTTCCACCAGATGTTCGAGAACATGGTCGGGTATATGAACGAGGAGCCCGACCAGAAATATCACCTCATCATCGGCACCGACTCGCTGCTCAACGAACAGACGTGCTTCGTGACCGCGGTGATCATCCACCGGGTGGGCCACGGCGGGCGATACTTCTACCGGAAGATGGTCAATCGCAAGATGGACAGCCTGCGCCAGCGCATCTTCTTCGAGACCGCGCTCAGCCTCGAGACGGCCGGACTCATCAGCGTCGAGCTCTCCCGCAATGGGCACTCTGAGCTGCCCGTGGAGATCCACCTCGACGTGGGGGAGAACGGCGACACCAAGCGGGTGATCCGGGAAGTCGTCGGGATGGTGACGGGGTCAGGCTACCTGGCGGTGACCAAGCCGGACGCCTACGGCGCCACGAAGGTCGCGGACAAGCACTCGAAGTAGTCCCGGCAGTTATCTGCGTTCAGGTTCCCAGCCCCAGACCGGCAGGATGTCGGTGAAGGAGTGATCGTCCGTCATCACCGGCACTTCGCCGATTGAGACCGGCTTGTCGTAGAAATCCCCGAGATAGTCGGCGTGCAGAGCAGTAGGCACTTTCCTTTCTTTGCGGAGTTTCCCGAGCGCCCCGGTGAGATCGCGCTTCGTCAGAGCTGGTTTGGCCCCGGCAAAGAGGATGATCGTGCGGACATTCGTCTCATCACTGTCGTACTGAAAGTTGACGGGGAAGAGGTAGAGGCCCGTGTACTCCGAGGCGTAGGTCTTGTAAATCGCCTTGAACAGCTTGCTGTTGGAGCCGCCGAGAAACCCCACGATGTTGGCGGCCACGATGCCCCCCGGTGCGAGTTTCGACTTCACCTGCTGGAAGAACTCCCGCGTCACCAGGTGGAACGGCACGCCTTCGGCATGGTAGGCGTCCATGACGATGAGGTCATACATTGTATCCGTCCGGCGGACGTACTGGCGGCCGTCCTGCACGAAGATGCGGTGACGGGGATCATCCCGCAGCGCAAAGTATCGCCTGGCTACCTCCACCACGACCGGATCGAGCTCAATCGAGTCCACCGCCACGCCGGGAAAGTCGCTGATGATCCGCTTGGGTACAGATCCTGAGCCGAGACCCACGACCAGCACCTTCTTGATGCTCGGATTGAACAGCCACGCGAGCAGAAAGTAGTCAGGGTAGCGCAGCGGGCTCTCGCGCGGATCGGTGAGGAACATCCCGCCCTGGCGCGAACGGTCGAAGTGCAGCCACCGGTAGCAATTGTCCTCGGCCACCTTGATGCGATGGTAGACGGTGTCGCGCTCGAAGACGATCCGTGTCTCGCCGCAGTTCACCTGGGCGGCTGCGGGCCACGCGAGCGCCAGCGCCACCACGGCCGCGGTCGCCGCGGCGCGCACCGACTGGGCCGCCCGCCATCCCATCAGCCCTGAGAACACCACGAGCGACACGCCGAGCGTGTACAGGATGGCGCGCACACCCATCGCGGGGATGAGCACGAACGCCGTGAGCAGCGTCCCAACGATGCTGCCGGCCGTCGAGATCGCATAGAGAATTCCCGCGGTGTTCCCCACCGTGGCGAGATTCGTCGCCGCGAGCTTGATGGCGAACGGTGACGTCGCCCCCATCAGGATGCTCGGCAGCGCAAACAGCACCACGGAGGCGAGCAACGGGCTGCTGCGAGGGCCAAGGTCCCAGGCAGAGAAGGCCTCGAGGATCGACCGCGCCACAACGGGTAGGAGCAGCGTGAGGATCCCAGCCGTCCCGAGCGTGAGCGCCAGAACTCCGGGTCTCGGCCAGCGGTCGGCTGCGATGCCGCCGAGGTAATATCCAAGGCTGAGCGCAGCCAGGAAAATACTGATCAGGCTCCCCCAGACGTACACCGAGCTGCCAAAGTAGGGCGCGAGGATGCGGCTGCCGACGATTTCCAGCGCCATCAGGACCGCGCCCGATCCGAACACCACCAATCGCAGGATCACGCTCTGATCTCCTTCATCCCATTCATGTACGGCACCAGCGCCTCGGGAACCCGGACGCTGCCATCCCTTTGCTGGTTATTCTCCAGCACGGCGATCCAGGCGCGTGGCGTCGCTATAGCGGTGCCGTTCAAGGTGTACGCGAAGACGCTGCCGCCGGCGCGCCGCATGCGAATCCCCAGCCGCCGGGACTGAAAATCCGTGCAGTTGCTGACCGATTGCGTCTCGGCGAATCCTCCGCGCCCCGGCATCCACGTCTCGACGTCGTAGGTCTTCGCGGAGGCGGTCGCGGCCTCGCCGCCGCAGAGCAACATGACCCGGTGGTGCAGCCCCAGGCGCTGGAGGAACCGCTCGGTCAGACCCACCAGATACTCGAGCTCATCCCACGACGCTTCGGGCGCAGCGTACGAGAACATCTCGATCTTGTCGAACTGGTGTACCCGGAAGACACCGCGCGTGTCCTTCCCGTAGGTGCCGGCTTCACGCCGGAAGCACCAGGAGATCCCGGCAAGCCGCATGGGCAGCGTCTTCTCGTCGAGGGTCTCATCTTTGTAAAGCCCAGCCAGGCTCTGTTCCGATGTCCCGATCAGGACGAGATCTTCGCCTTCGATCCGGTAGATCTGCTGCGTGTCGAGCTCAGCGCCGCCGTATGCCCCTATCAGGACCTCGGGGCGGACCAGAAAGGGCGTCTGCACCGGTGTGAACCCTTCCGCCAGCAGCATGTCGAGCGCGCATCGCACCAACGCCTGCTCCAACAGCACCCCGGCCCCCTTGAGATAGTAAAAGCGTGATCCGGACACTTTGGCGCCCCGCTCGATGTCCAGGATGCCGAGCCTGGTACTCAGCTCAACGTGGTCCATCGGAGTAAAGTCGAACTTCGGAGGCGTCCCCCACGTCCGCAGGGTGACATTCAATGATGCTTCGGCGCCCGCGGGGACGCTCTCATGGGGAACGTTGGGGAGCAGCAAGAGGGTTCTCGTCAGCGCCTCCTCCGCTGTCTTCAAATCCGGCTCCAGAGTCTTCACCCTGCCCGCGACCTCACGCATCTCCGCGATGCGCCTGGTCTTGGCTTCGCCCGCCAGCTTCGGGATCTCCGCGGACACCCGGTTCTGCTCGGCCCGAAGGCGCTCGACTTCCTGCACCAGGTCGCGACGGCGACGGTCGGCCTCCAGGACCCGATCGACAAGAGCGGGGTCAGCGCCTCGTTTGCGCAGGCCGGCCCGCACCAGGTCTGGGTTATCGCGAATGAACTTGAGGTCGAGCATCTCGAGCGATTCTTTCTATTCGTGCTGCTCGGAACAGCTTTCCTTGTTTGGCGTCCCTAGACGTCGAAGATCACTTTCGCGTGCCACCCGTCGTCCTGGCTGATCTCGAGCAGATGATACGTCGCCGCCTTCACGTCAAGCCGGAACTGGTGGCGCTGGGGATCGACCGGTTCGCCAAGGACCTCGGCCTCCAGACGGGTATCCGTGAGCTCCACGATGCGAAACTCCCGCGGGATAAACCCATCGCCGTTCAACAGGACGAGCAACTGGTTCAGCCATGCTACGAGCAGCGCGTCTCGATCCTCCGCTTCCGCCACGACTCGCCGCGACTCTCTGGGACGGACGAGGGCGGGCTGGATCATAAAGGACATCATCCCGGCTGCGGCGTTGGCAAAGACTTCGGGCAGCGTTGCGCCTCGCGCGATGATGCCAACGTCCGCGGTGTGCTCAGTCACCTCGAACGGGGAATGCTCAGCGTGGGACGCGGTATCCTTGGGCGGGGCGGGCGACGGTTCCGATCTCGCCTGCGGCCGGCGTACAGCCGCCGAAGCCTGATCCATGAGATCGAGAATGCGCTGCGTGAAACCCTCGAGGGTCTTGCCGGCCTCGGTGAGGTGGATTCGCTTGCCGCGCTGCTCGAACAGGTCAACCCCGAGCGAGCGCTCGAGGTCGCCGACCTGGATGCTGACCGAGGGCTGGCTGATGCCGAGCTCCTCCGCGGCCCGGGAGAAGTTCCCCAGGCGGGCCACCGTGTGAAAGATGCGCAGCTGGTGAAGCGTCACCGTGTTAGACCCTTTCGGTTCAAAGATGGCGCGCCCCCTCCCGTGATCGCGGAAGGCCGGCTGGCAGTACGGCGTAGTACTTATCTGACAGAATTCTTGTAGGAGTTTGCCATGGGCCAGCGGGAACGCTCAGCCAACAGTCCCATTTCAATGGGAGCACTTCGGTCCGCATTGAAAAGCCAGTATCACGCCTCCCTTGCGATGCTGCGGGCAGCCATTCGGCGCTGTCCTGACAATCTGTGGACCAGCAGCGGCGATCATGCCAATCCATTCTGGCGGATCGCCTACCACACGCTCTACTACACACATCTATATCTCCAGTCGAGTAACTGGACCTTTCGTCCTTGGGAACACCACCAGCGGGGAATCCAGCGCATGAACACACCCCTGAAGACGAGGCGACCGTACACTCAGGCGGAGGTGCTGGCCTACTGGAGCATCTGCAGGTCGATGGTTGACGATGCCGTAGACGCGCTCGACCTGAACGATCCACAGAGCGGGTTCAGTTGGTACAAGGTTCCCAGGATGGAGCATCAGATCATCAACATTCGCCACATTCAGTATCACCAGGCGCAGCTCGCCGATCGTCTCCGGGTGGCAACCGGCGCCGGTGTCGGTTGGGCGGATGCGCGCCGGAGGACACATGCGCGCGCGACCGGCCAGCGACATCGGCGGAAGTCACTAGAAAGGGGGTGAGGTCATGACTGAGCGCGAACGCATCCGGCTCACCGCGATGGTCGCCTGCGCGGGGTGAGCATCCAAACTTAGTCCAGAGGACCTGGCGCAGGTCCTGCGCCAGCTGCCGGTCCCAACCGACCCGAACCTCCTGGTAGGGACGAGCACCGTGGACGATGCGGCGGTGTACCGCCTCGGGGACGATCTCGCAATCGTCCAGACGGTGGACGTCTTTACGCCGGTGGTCGATGATCCATACCATTACGGCGCGATTTCGGCGGCCAACGCACTGTCCGATGTCTACGCCATGGGTGGACGGCCGATCCTCGCCCTGAACATCGTCGGGTTCCCACGCGGGAAGCTGCCACTGACGGTGCTGGAAGACATCCTGCGCGGTGGATCGGACAAGACCAGGGAGGCCGGAGTCCTCATTGCGGGCGGCCATAGTATCGACGACCCGGAGCCGAAGTACGGGTTGGCCGTCACGGGCCTCGTGCACCCTGATCGCGTGGTGCGCAACGTGGGCGCGCGGCCGGGCGATCAACTCGTGCTGACCAAGCCGCTCGGAATCGGGATCATCACCACGGGCATCAAGCAGGAGAAGACGTCGGCCGCGGGCGCCAATGAGGCCATCCGGATCATGGAGCGGCTGAACCGGGACGCCGCGGACGCCATGGTCGAGATCGGCGTCCACGCGGCAACCGACGTCACGGGCTTCGGCCTGCTCGGCCACCTCTACGAGATGACCTCAGGCAGCCGCGTACGCGCGCGCCTGCGCTACTCGCGAATCCCCGTTATTGATGAGGCTCGAACCCTGGTGCGGCAGGGGGCCGTGGCTGGTGGAACCACGCGGAACTACGAATACCTGACCTCGCGCGTCGATTTCGATGGACTGGACGAGCCGGACAGAATTATCCTCTGCGACGCGCAAACATCCGGGGGGTTGTTGATCGCGGTCTCTCCTGCCCGAGTGGACGCGCTGGAGTCAGCCCTCACCCGGCGGGGGGTCATCGCGGCACGTATCGGCGAGATCAGCGGCGACGGCGACGGCCGGATCACGATCGAGGCCTAGTGCGCACATAGTGAAAGAGGTGCTGCTGAGCGTAGCCAGCGTCTTCTCCAAACCGGTCGCTTGCGAACCGCCTGATCTGCCCGTTGGAGACAGCGCGTCCGCGGAAATACCACCGCTCGACCGCGCGCTTCACCCAGACGTCCACCGGAAAGGCCTCGCGCTTCCCGTACGCAAAGAGCAGCACGCAATCGGCCACCTTTTCCCCGACGCCGGGAAGTGTGAGCAAGAGCCGGCGCGCCTCCGGATAGGGC